>Ga0214542_1002292_pt1 | contig 39653 bp, 8 predicted proteins | sample CNSS1metaG_FD_160096 | JGI IMG/M metagenome (GOLD analysis project Ga0214542, IMG submission 160096) | Root nodule microbial communities from cowpea collected in UCLA plant growth center, Los Angeles, California, USA - CNSS1 | ecosystem: Host-associated > Plants > Roots > Nodule | place: USA... | reverse complement strand
AAAAAAAAATATTTAATATATATATATATATATATATATATATATATATATATATATATATATATATATATTATAGATATTTTATAACTTTTAATTTTTTTATTATTAGATATTTTCACCATATTTTGTACAATTATGTGATACATAATCATAATAGTTAGAAAATGTATAAACCTCAAAATTGGATAAAAATACATATTTAAACAAAAATTATAATTCACGTATCACATCTACCAATTATATAATATTATTTAACGATTTATGTATTGAATTAAATTTATAGATTTTGTTCTTGTCATGTTAATTCTTACTCACAAAAAATTATATATCAAGAACTAAGTTTTTCATAAATGACAGAATCACACTGATCCACTTTATAAGAATCTTCATCGATTCTCACAATTTAAATATGTTTTTTTTGTATAAGTTTGATAATTAATAGAGTCAAGATAATTTCTTTGAGGAATCCTTATTCAATACATATCTTAAAACCACATAATGCAGTATTTTCTCATTGGAAATAACTATGTTCACATCATATATACCCTAAATCAACCATCCACACACATCCATATCCATGGTAGATTACGACTCTTATCTTGACTCTACTCGGTTTTTATATATTTTCTTGGTAGATGGTTATTGCCTTGACTCTACTTGACATTTCACACGTAAATCATACGTTTTTTTTTTATAGATTATGACCAATGTCTTGGCACTACTTGAGATTTCGTAAACCACACATTTTTAACTCAATTTATTTTCAAATACCATCATCCATCAAATACAAAGCATTCAACCCCAATTAACTATAAAAAAAGAACAATATCACTAAACACCAATAAATAACTCACATTTAAAAAATTCAATAACATCACCATTATTCATTACCACAAATATCATTGTATCAAAATAAATAAGATTACCACATTATTCTCACAACTAAATCATCAAACCTAGCGTACTATCAACAAAATAAGCTAGTTTTCCTTAGTTGGACTAAGTCTCAATTGTGCTCCATGAACTCTAACCTTCATAGGATAATCTACCTGCAAAGAAAACTCATATCAACTATCTAAATTGATAAAGATATTATATATCTTCTGCTATTATTTATATTGACAAAGATATCATATATTCGATTCTCTTTTATTATTATCAAATATTCTAAATATTTTGTTTTATTAGATTTTACTTGTCCCTTTATATGATGGAACATTGTACTCTATATATTAAAATAAGGTTCTAATAGTCAGGAAGCAAGCTCTTATTAAGTTGTTTTCATCAAATACCTCTTGTTAATATTTTTTTTCTCATGGCTTATACATATCTAATATGGTATCAGAGCTAGATTAAAGCATATCATAACGAACTTTCTTGGACATTCTATTTCACCTGTTATTGGGTCGAGATCATCCATTTTTAGACCCACGCACGAAATGTTTATATCTCGACATGAGGGGAGTGTGTTGGAAGTCTTACATTGACTAAAGATAAGACAATTTCATACTATATAAGTGAGATGCAAACCTCATCTTACAAACCGATTTTGTGGGGTTAAGTTAGGCTTAAAACCCACTTCTAACATGATATCAGAATCATTGTTTAATTAAGGTATATTTTATTAAAAATGACTTTTTAACATATTATTTATATAAATACCTTTTAATAATAAAACAAGTGGACTCCATTTATGAAAGATTGCTTCTACTTTTATTTATTTTTTAGTTGTTACATAGTAAAAAGAAAACTTAAGATTTTATTTATAAATTTCAAGTTTGGTTATTATTAATACTATTTTTATGGACTTATTATAAGTTTACAAAATCTTCAAATAATATCTTATTAATTGAATACTTAAAATTATAATTAACACTATTTTTATAATCAACTAAGTATTTATGAGGATTAGTGGATTGGCTTCATTCATAAATTCAACTAAGATAAATCATGTTGTAAAAATTCATTTTTTAATTAATAATAAATTATTTACAATTTAATTAAAACCGAATCCATAATAAATTAGATTAATGGTAAATTTGGATATATTGTAATAACTTCAAACAAAAAACGTAAAAATAAAGAGAAAGATTACACCAATATCTAACTAACGACATGTCTAAGATCTATAGTCCCATGTGTTAAAAATTTCTCAAGATATCACTACTTAATAAATTCATATGCTTTGTAAATTTTGTTTCAAAATTCTTATATTAAGAAATGCTTATAAATTTTATTATGAAAAAAAATACAAAAAATTGTTACCAATTTTTTTTGCAAAATATTTTGTATAAACACTTTTCGCACAAAAAAATTATAAAAAATAGTTACGAATTTTATAATTTTATAAGAAATAATTATCTAAAGAAATTATCTACTAATTAAAATTTATAGAAAAAATGGCAAAAAAAAAAGTCATTTCTTGTGAATATTTTTTTACAAATTTGCAAGAAAAATCCCATGAAATATAAAAAATTATAGTAGTGTATCTAGGATAATATGATATATTCACATGTCAATTTTTTTAAGTATGGTCCATTTGTTAATCAATTTTATAATTGTTGCATAAATATTTTGATACCGTAATCTCATGTAATTTGAGAACATTTTATTATGACATCACACTGATGGGTAGAGAGCTATATAAATTCCACATGTGCTATATGCTTTTGGTAATCAATTTTGCTCTCTACTACCGTACCATATACTATCAAAGTTTAGAGAGTGAGTGTTTGAAACCAAAAAGCACATTAAAAGATTCTCGTGACCGTGATAATGGTCGGAGGTTAGTCCTTATTTATTTTCTTGCATTAGTTTCAAATTATGGTATCACATCAAGTTTAAATAGCGTTCTTCCTATGATTTTTTTTTGTTAAATTAAAAGGTTTGTCTAATTTATATTATATATATATATATATATATATATATATATATATATATATATATATATATATTCATTAGAGTGAGAGAATTAGGTATTGTAATGCTACATGATTGATAATCATTTACTACGACAATTATTCAATGATGGACATAGAACTCTATCAATATCAATGCTATACGTTTTGGATCTTCAAATGTGTTTTCTTCTACATTATACTATACCATTAAAATTTTAGAGAATGAATGTTTGAAACTAAAATCCACATTAAAGGACGTGTGATAGTTACAATGAGAGGAGGTTAATATTTATTTTTATTTTTGCATTAATTTTACACCATGATCTATAATTTGTGTTTAATCCTCAAAGTCTTCGTCTAATTTTTTTTTTTTTTTTATTAAAAGGTTTGTCTAATTGTTATATATGTTTTTTTCAATAATACAAACAAGTGTGCTCTATAAACATTGAAGGAATTTATATTTAGTTAATACTAATTCTTAGATAAAATATTTCATTAACTAAAATTATAGTTAATAATTAGAATACACTCTTTTGTTAGTAGAAAGTGAAATGTTACAATTTAATTATAACTTAATCTATTTACTTAAAAACCAATTAATGCAGCATCTAACATGTTTCTATTAATAATCTTCCAGTAAAAATTAAACTTGAAAATTTAAAACATTGATTCAGGTACTAATTATTAAATAGAGTATTTATCACTGACTATTAAGAAAGTAACTTACTTTAATAACTATGTTCCGGCACAAGGAAAATAGCACATGATAATGTTACTTATAATTAGTGTCCTTTCCAGAGGTAATAAAACATTGCAAAACCATTTAATATGTTTAGATGGGAAAGTTCGTTCATCCAAACAAAATTAAATAAAATTTATTATGGTACGTCAGAAAAACAAAACATTTTAATCAATTTTATCTCTATAAAATACAAATATTTATCGAAAATTAAATATATTAACTTAAAGTTTGACACAATTTTTTGAGTCCATACTTTCAATTAAGTCTTAAAAAGAGTAAATAAAAAAATTAAGTATATTGTAAATCCAACTGTTAAGCGCCTAAGATACCATTTTATATTTCATACAAGCATCTAAAGTCAGTGAAATTGTAAATTACAATACGAGTAAAACATAAAACAGAGACAAAACACAATTACTTTATTAAAAATAAAATTCGTTGAACAAATATATATATAAATATATATATATATATATATATATATATATATGCACATATTTTTTATAAGTAAAATACAGAACAATTTTTTTTATGCCAAAAATATCATCTGTAGATAATTTATTCTAAAGTTTTCAACTATTTCTTTATTAGACTATTAATAGAAAATCCATATTCTAGTTTATTTTCGAAATTTAGTCTTGATTATTTAATAATTTTCGAAATTTAGTTTTGATTATTTTATATTAAAATTTTTACAATGACGTATTTTATATATATATATATATATATATATATATATATATATATATATATATATATATATATATATTTTGTAAGACTTTAAAAGATGACGTTTAAAACGTGATAGTAATTTAAAAATAGTGAGACTCGATTATTTTAATATTAAAAGATTTTAGTATAAATAGAATTATTATAAACGAGTTTCATTATTTTAAAACACACTATCTTTCTAGAAACCACTTTTCTAGAGTTCTTTGCCTTCTCTCTAGAGGTTCTATCTCTCTAGTCGTCTGATTGAAGAATTGAGACCATAGGATTGATCCTCTCGGCGAGCTCTTCAAATTGGACCGATAGTTTCTCCCTTCGTGTAAGTTGAGTTTCCACTCTCTTTTTTAGTCTTTTTTTTGTTGCATGCGAGCCCTTTTCCGCTTGCATGCGACGTTTTAATCATCAGTATGAGTCTTTGCTGATCAGTGATCATAACGGTATGTCCTGATTGTCCTTGTGATGTTTCTATGTGTAGATAGAACATCCTGTGAAGTTAGAGATGTTGACGTTTATAAAGTTGTCTAAACAGGATAACAGGTAAGGGAAGCTAACTGTTTTGCTTGAATTTCGTATAGAAATCATTTTGATGACTTTGAATTGCATGATTGAGTGTTGTATGAGTGCTTGAACTATGTAATTGAGTGTATGATTGGATTGTGATAGATTTCTGGACTGTTGCATGTGAGAACAAATTGGGAGTCTGGTATTTTCGCCTAAGCGAGTAGCTCTCGCCTAAACGAAAACACTAGAAACTCATTACATGTCTCTGCGCGAGATCTCGCCTAGGCAAACCAGTCTCGCTTGAGCGAGAGTCACTCTCGTCTAAGCAAGACAACTTAGCCTGAGCAAGAATTCGCCCAGACTTTGGGTTTTTCTCTGTTTCGAGCCTCGCTCAGGCGAGAATGACTCACCTAAGCGAGAGAGCCCCTTTCGCCTAGGCGAGACCTTCCAGCTTGGGCGAGAACCTCTGCAGTTGAGTGTTACTTTCTTGTTCTAATGGATGAAGCTATGTTTAAATATTAAAATGTGAACTTAGTTTTGATATGCATGAATTGTTATGACTCGTAATATGTGTGGTGAAATTTCATGAAGTTAGAATATGAGAAGAAGTGGTTGAATTAGAATTTCAAGGGAAATTCAAAAGAGTATGTTAGTGAGTGTAAGGACGTGAGGACTCCGTATGGGTTGGTATCCTGAAACTCCAATAATCATTCACGCTTAGATAGAGCAGAATGGATTATGTCGTGAGGAGCAGCAGAAGGTCCTAGTCTTTGGACTTAATCAAGTCTTAGACGCGAAGGGGACTTACTCTGTGAGTGGTTGGGTGATAACCCTTTGTGTCCAAACTCTGCAGAGTTTGGGAACCTTCACAGGTGCAAGTCACCCAGAGATCCAATGTCGCTTACATAATCTGGATATCGAGTCTAGAGTAATATATTTGCATTGTCTTTATGGTGGCCTATGTGATTCTAGTGAAATGAGAAAGATTGCATGATTTCTGTTTATAATTGAATTGTATGATTCCTTTAATCAGATTAGCTTACCCTTGCTTTCTGTGTGTCTGTCTCGAGTTGTATGTTTCTTTTTGCGATGATCACCTACTCGGTGGAAGCAGATGTGGTTGTAGTGTCAAAGGCGCTTCTGGAGGATGAAGAACCATCGTTTAAGTGTTGAGAAGGAGGTCTCCAGTGGGAACTTTAGCAGTGGTCAATTTAAGTATAAAGTTTATTAGTTTAGTTTAAGTGTATAAGTGATATATTTTTATAGTCATATCTTTTGTAAGACTGTATTAATATATTGTGTACACTGGATTATTTGTTTTGAAACTATGATGAAACTTCCTATTTTATTAGTTTTAAGCTGCTAAAATTGGGATGTTATATATATATTGCAATCAAGAATTTGAGATTTTTAAACTGGAGAAAAAAAAAATAATTTGATTCAAAATTAATAGTAAAATTCAAGTTCCTAAGTTTTAGATCTCTCTTCTTATTTATAATTTCTAAAGTTTTACGTAATATATGTCTTAATCTATAAATATAATAACTACCCAAAAAATATTATAACTATAAAATATAATATTTTTAAATTATAAAAATCTGTTAATAAAATAAAATCCTCTTATGGCCCAATAATTTTGTTGTATGTTCAAAACTCTTTAATTAACTCCTCTATTTGGATTGGTCAATAACCAATTTATCTATCTTGAGATTGAACCCGTGAAAGATGTTTTAGTAAAAGTAATTATAAATTTTAATATTGATTGCAGTTCGTCTCATTTCATGGGTTTTGATAAATTGCTCGTTTATTGTAATTTGGGCAAGTTCTCTTTACATCTCCATACTTTTTTTCCTCCATCGTATGAGTAATTTTATTTTTCCATAAGTAAAAAATAATTTTTAAATTACGTAATCTAAAAATTATTATTATTTTCTTTAAAATAAACTTCTAGATTCATAATTTGAAAACAAAAAACAACTTCCGAAGGTTGAAGAGGATTAAAAAAAATAGTTTCCATATTACACAATTTTGAAATAATTTTAAGTTCTAGACTACACAGTATGGAAGTTTTTTTTTTTTTTTTTTCATTTGAATTGCACACTCTGAAGGTGATTTTCGTATTTTAAATTGTATAATCTAAAATGTTTTTCTTACTTCTAGATTGATAGTCTTTCTTTAAAGAAATATTTATAGAATGAATATTCATTGTGTAATTCGCAAGTTATTTTCGGCTTTCAGGTTACACAATTTATAAGTTGTTTTTTACTTATAGAATGAATAATCCAGAAAGGGCAAATGGGAATTCCATTATTCATTGGAGTGCAGAACCAAAACTATGGGGTGCAGAAAGCTTTGGCTGTAACTTGTGATGAACACAGCCCAGTCCACGTATTTGAAATTTTGCTAATTTTAGTATCGAAAAAAAAAAAAAAAAGAGCAAAATGGACCAACAGAGTCGGATACCCCCCAAACAAAAATTCTTTCGAAATTTTATACCTTATTCACACTCATATTTTTTAGAGACCCTATTTACACTCTTTAAAACGAGTAAAATTGAACAGGTATGAAAATGCTAACCTTATTACTTTCTACCATTGGATCAAATATATTAATAATATAATTACTTTGCATGTTTTATTTGTAGTTTCGCAAGCTTACCTTATAATAAGAAATAAATTGGTAGTACAAGTATTAAAAAAGAGTATAATAAATTAGGAATTACTTGATTTTTTTTCTGAATTAAAAAAATACGATATTACGTGTATTTCACATTTTTTTTCAAAATATTTGAAAATAAGCATAGTGAATTAAGAGTTGTTATATTTGTCACTTTTGTCTCCTCCTTCGCTATTATTATTATTATTGTGGTCATCATGGTTATCATCTTTTTTTCTCCTCTTTCTCTTCTTCATTTTTTTTCTCACTACTAAAAAATCTCATGTTTCCATGTTTCCTGCTAATTTTGTTTTGATTTTTTTTTTGTAGGAAATACTTATAAATTTTGTTATGAAAAAAAGTTTGCAGGAAATTCCTGCCAATTTTTTTGCAAAATATTTTGTATAAAACATTTTCTGCAACAAACTTTGTAAGAAATACTTGCAAATTTTATAATTTTGTAGGAAATAATTACGCATAAAGAATTACCTGCCAATTAAAATTTTTAGAAAAAATAACAGGAAAAAATCTTTTCTTGCAATTTTTTTAACAAATTTGTAAGAAAATTCTCATGAATATGAAAATTTTTAATAGTGTCTTTTTCTTCTAACCTATCTCTATTCAATTTATAACAAATTATTTCGTTAGATTTTACAAAAAAAGTTTACATCATTTTTATTGATGAACTTCCAACAAAATTACCAAAAAATATTAAAAATTACAATTACCGACATATTTGATGACGAATTTTAAAAAAAAAATTAATGACACATTTTTCAAGGTATTTTAAAAAATTTTAATTAGCAATAAATTTGTTGACAAATTTAAAAGAAAAAAGTTATTACCAACCGATTTACCAGCATATTTTATCATCATAATGTGGTTAAATCTAAAATGAAAACTTTAACATTCATTTTGTCAACAAAATTTATCGATAAAAATATTTATCATTAACAAAATTTCTGAATTCTCTGTAAATCAACTCCTCAATTCTCTTCAAATTTCTGTTGCTTACAGGCATACATAATTTAATTATTTTTTCTTGCATTTCAAACAAATAATATCTTTTAAATCAAGATATCATACCATTTAATTTTCAAGAACACCAATGTTCCTAAAAGTTAGTTCAAGCTTTCAATTTAATTCTAATTGCATGTACTCAAAGAGTCTCAAATTCCAATTCTTAGTCATAATTTCCAAATCAAAACTTTAGTTACCTATCTCAAGACTAAAGCACACTCCTATTATTATTCACTCTTTGTGCATATCACATGCAAGGAAAATTAGGAGAAAGGAAGAGAAAATTAAAAAGCTCACATAATATTACTCTACTTTTAAGGTTTTATAAGGTTTATTATTAACTTGGTGGATCGATTTTTTTTTTTAAATGAGAGAATACGAAAAAAAAAAACATAGGATTGCCTGTGAAATATAGAAGGAAAGCAAGATGAAAGAAAGGGTAGACAATTTTTCTTGCACTTCCATATGTTTCTTCTTGCACTTTCATTAAAAAAAATCTATTTTAATTTTTTGAATTATACAATTGAAAAGTATTTTTGACTTTCTAATTGTTTAATCTAAAAATAAAAAACAACATTTAAAAATTGGAGAGAGTTAAGAAAAATTCAGATTACACAATTTAAAAATGATTTTAATATACAATCTAAAAATCGTTTTTTACTTTTGAATTTCATAATCTAAAAATAAAATATATATTTTGTAGGTGGAAGAAGAAATTTCCAAAAGGAGTTAAGATCATAATTGCACTGTTTTTTTTTTCGCTGCACTCCCAAACAATTTTAGATCAAAGCCTAGAAGAAGAAAAAAATGCAATAAAGATCGACAACAAATGTCTTACATCCGACCTTCTCTTAAGCTGAAATATTTTTTTTTTCACGTGATAGGAAAATTAGTTATGATTTTGTATTTTTTTAACTTATAATTCTCTAAAATAACAAAAATTACAAACCATGTAGAAGAGTTTACAATGTTTACATATTTTTTAAATGTCTTAAATTTTATTTTTTATTTTTCGTGCAATATAGTCGTAGAATTATATACATATAGTGGACAATAAATCTATATGTTTGAGAATATTTATTGTTTATGTTGTCGATGTTATCAAAAATAAAATTATAAAAACTTGATAGATCTACCGTGAAATTACTTAAATATGATAGATTTAATCAAAATGGTTTAAAATATACAGTTAAATATGTTTTTGGTCGTGAAAATTGAAATTAGTTGCTTTTCGAAACTTTGACCCAATTCAGTCCTCCAACTTTATAAATGTGTGAATTTAGTTCTTTTAGCCAAATTTTGTTAAGTTTATTTGATATTTTGAACACATTTCTTAACTAACATTCAACTAACATTGAGGTGAAATTGTGTCAAATGGTGTAAACAACTCAAATGGTATTATGAAACATATTCGAAACATCAAATAAATTTAACAAAATTGGGTTAAAATGACTAAATTCATGTACTTCAAAGTTAAGGGACTAAATTGAATAAAAGTTTTAAAGAGGGTCTAATTCCAATTTTTACTAAAAGTTAAGGGATCAAAAACATATTTAATCCTAAAATATAAACTTGTTTTATTTTTAAAAAAATATATTATCAAACTAGTTAAAAAATAATACAATCTTTACAAAAAATAATTAAATACCTCAAGTAATTTAGTACATCAAATCACAATAAGTATGTTCAAAGTAATTTATGACATGAAAAAAAATGACATATTTGTTCATTTAAATATATAAGTGGGTATGATGTTGGATTTTGGTTTATTCATACTAAATTCACCGTCCAACTCATATAAAAGTAAGTTAAATTGGATTGAGTCTAATTTAATTTAAATGAAATTCAGCATAGTCTAATTGAATTGGATTAATCAGATTAAATTATCGAATATTAATATGATAAAAACACTCCTAAAAGCTATTTTCATTTATATGAATATATAACGTGTCTATTTAATATGTATTTAAATAATATGTATTTAATTTTAAATAGTTAAAGATAAATCAGGTTGGTTTTTGTTTGATCTAAGCACATAAATAGAGAGAACAAAGTCCCCCTTATATATATTAGACCCATACCTGGTTGAAGAAGTTTCGTAGAATCATAGGTTTGTGGTTTTGAGAGAAAAATGGCAATTTTGCAATGCATGCACCACAATCAACTTTTTTTATTGATTAAGCAAAAAGTAGTGAGTAAGAACAGAGACATATTAACAACCAATTACTTCTTCTTCTATATTTCCATCATTCTAACATTTTCCAAATTCGTTTTTTCTTCAGACAAATATTCCACTTTCATTCTGCCTCCAATATGGACCATACCAACACCAAATCCTCCAACTATAGATTAAAGTCCTACACTATTAAAAATAAATTATTCCTATATTTATAATATGTTAAATATGCTTCAAACTCTTTCCACTATTTTTAATCATATATGCAAATTATTTAGCGATCTTATTCTTTTGCTAACAAACCTGACCAGTTATTTGTAGTGAAATTTTTCCAAAAGAAATTATTCACAAGATTTAAATATAAAATCTTATTTGATTTACTGTGTAGTATCACTTGGACTAATTATTTATTGATAAATATTTTATTTCTTTAAGTGTTTTAAAATGTTTCTTTCATTAAATATGTCTCCCACTAAGCCATGGCGGGCTATGATGACCCACTTATGCAAATATAAGGTAACTTTACTACTTATCAAAGTTTCTATATAGCAGTTTTCTTTAATCATATTGTAAAAGGAATAAGTAGAGAATTTTATGCCCTACGCTTCTAGAAATATACCACTTTTATTTTTGGAAGATTAATATTGAATATATACTAACGTGAAACTAATACCTAACCAATTTCAAGTCATTTTGATTTACAAATCTCAAGCTAGTTTATTGCATAAAATACATACACACTAGTAATTAATTATTATAGTGAAATAATATAATATTCTTTTCTAATAAGTTTTGTAAGATTAGATCATGATGTCGTCTTACAAGTGTACACACAATAAAAATATGGCATAATAGCATTCTAACCTTTTACCCACAAAAACACAATGACAATTTTATAAATAATAAGAAGTATATATATTAGTTCAGTTTTAGGGAAATCCGATATAATATTTATATTTATGTATTTCATAAATATTAAAAATCGAAAAAAAAAAAACTTATACAAATCACCATTCTTTACGAGTTGTTTAATGTTTTGCCTAAAATAAAAAGAGACAATGTGAAATTTTAAAGCAACTTGTTTGTAAAAAAAATAAAAAAAAAACTCTTATTGGATTGCTTAAAATTAAATTTAAGGGAAGAGTTTGAAGACAATTAGAAAGATTTAACTAAGTCAGTGATCATGGGTATTATGTAGCATAAAATATATGCAATGATGTTCACTTTATCAAATACTATTTCCCTTTTGATTTTGATCAATGTTAGAAATAAATTTTAAGCTTAACTCAATTCTACAAAATCAATTTATAAAATAAGAATTGTACTTACTTATATATATATATATTGTAAATTGACTTTATCTCTAATCGATTCTAATAATTCATGTGTCAAAACTGAAGTTCAAATTTCTTAAAAGTCGATTTTCCTGTGTTAACAAATTTTATCGACTAAACCTGCATTGAGTTAGTATGAAATTGGTTTAAAATATTCCACATTTAATTTTGGTCCCAAATATTAAACTCAAAGTCTTCAGTCTTATAAAAAGAAAGCAGAATTCAAGCCATTCACATCTTCTTTAACTTTTCTTTTTCTTTTTCCTTTGAATAAATTCTATAATAATGTGGCTATCCTTCATGTCTTCCACTTTTTTTTTGTGTCTTTTCGACTTTTGTTATTGTTTTTATTCTGATTTTTCCACAGTGTTTGGATACAAAAGCAAAGCCTTCACTCGATAATGTAAAAGGGATCGAATTTCTGCTATGAATATGATGTAGGGCTAATTTGACAGCCTTTCAAAAATACAAACAATTTTTTTTTAAGTGGTAAAATGATCTTCAAAATGATTTGAGCATCGATAAAACATTAAGAAAAAAAAAATGAAGTTTATTAGTGGTGGGTTTGGGAAACAGTCAAATGGAACATGTTCGAAAATGATGAGATCAAACAATGTTGTCATGATAATTATTTCTTACCACACACAAACGTGACCACAGTTCCACTTCGAAATGCAAACAAAGTTAGAAACGTCACCACTGAAATATTGCTGTTCTTTTCGGTGACAACATTTGGCATGCAAACACCAAAGTCATATGAATTTGTCAAGAATTTTAACGTGAGTTGATGTAGGTAGAATTGGACTATCGGATTCAGCAAAATCAATAAAACCTTATCTCACGAATATTCATCTCCGTCTAAAACCAAAGTTTGATTTGATGCGTAACTCTAAAGAAAAAAAATAGAATCCACAGATGTTAGTTGATAATTTTGTTAGTAAAGAAGTTGAATCCACAATTTCTTTTATCTATCTTTTAAACTCACCAAATCAATCTTATTTGTTTACAAATTATTAATTGAGGATCGAACCCACAACTTTTCTCTTCTTTTTAATTTCTTATTTCTCCATGTTTGATCAAGATGCACAGATACGATCCGTGTATCGGATGCGACACGTATCCAATACGTCAATACGTTTATTTTCAAAATAATAGGATATGGTACGTGATAGATACGTGATATATGAACTTTAAAAAGTGTACAATAATTCTTACAAACATAATAAATATATGATTGTTAATGTGTGAATCCAAATTTCCTAATTAGAGACCAATTAATTTAGTAGTCAAAATCTGATAACTAATGTTAGTGACCAATTTAAAAACCAATTCATAATTGAAATTATTTTAATTATCAATTTAGAGACCAATTATAATTTTTCAGAACTATTCTAGTTATCAATTTAGTCACTATATAGTGACTAATTATTTTTTGTCACTAAAATTGATCACTATTCAAAGTTTTATTATGGTATATTACAACTTTATAAATTATTAGATACTTCATTGATAAATATCGTTAAAGTATTCTAAAGTATTGAACACGATACGTGTTGAATACGGATATATAACCCAAGTTGAAGTATCGATACATTATAGGATCATGTATAATCATTAAGAAGAATAAAGTTTTCTCTCCGATACTCAAACAACTGGAATGAGTATCAAATTATAATGAAACTAATATATATATATATATATATATATATATATATATATATATATATATATATATATATATATATATATATATTCCTTAGCTTTCACGTTTTCAAATAACTTTCAAACAAGACTAAAAAAAGAGATATAGTTCCACATTACTTAGTTTTAACCTCTTCATATACTCCCAAACAATTGAATGAGACTTAAAGGGATATAGCATAATTCTATATACCTTTGAAATGGGTAATAAAGAAGAGTTTTATTTGAGTTTTCTAAGTTAGAAAAAGTTTGGTGTATTTATATTTGGATAAATAATCGATTCGCTATAACAAGTGGTGTATATATATTTTTAGTACAATACGAAAAAAAAAATGATTTTAGTATTAAAACTTTAATTTGATTAATTTTTTGAATTCAATTAATGATTAAGGTAATTAAATATATGTATTTATTCTTTAACGGTTATCATTAAGAAGTTCAAATTTTCAATAATAAATACAAGTAACAATTATAAAAAGCAAACACATATTCAATTATCTTCATCATTTAATTGAACTTAAACAACATTAATAAAATTGAGATTTTTGTATTAAAATCAAATTTTTATGATAAATGTTAATAGTTACTGTATTGAATTGATAATTTATCACTTTTTTATATAGAAGCATGATACTCCTTTTGTTTTCATGTTTATCCATTAGTTTTTGCATATTTTCCATGTCAAAGAACCACTTAACGTGACAATGAGATGGTTCTTAATTGCATGTAAATAACTAAATCTTACGTGTTCCGTCTCCTCGATATTTTATGATCATAGAGTAGCAAGGCTTTAGTTGTGTGGTATTTTAATTTGCTAATAATGACATTTTCTCATCCACAACTGTGTTACACTGAGCGATGTTTCACCGATGGAGGGAATTTGTTAGATATTATAATTATCGATTTATGTACCCATTTATAAAATAAAAATAGTAACTATAATAAATAAAAATTTATAATTATTTTTTAAATTGGTTTCTAAAATTTGTCTATCAAGATTTTAATTATCTAAGAAAATTGGTCACTAAACATTAGTTACCAAAAAATTTTCTACTAAAGAAATTAGTTTCTAAATTAGTCTCTAATTAATTAGTGACTAGTTTAAAGACCAATTATATTTTCTATTCATAATAACGACTATTTTAGTAATCAATAATTTTTTTATTTTGTAAATTATCTAAATTTGTTACTATAGTGACTAAGAACTTTTGGTCACTGAAACTGGTTGTTCATGAAACATTTTCTTGTAGTGACTATACGTGATGATGAAGAAAAGCATTAATACAATAATAGAAAATGATTGTCATTATTGTATTTGGATGATTTGGAGGATGAACAATTATTGTAGATTTCTTAATTGCATTTTTTTTATGTTATTTTCAAATTAAGGAGTTAGTATGTATGACTGTGAATAAATCTAAGAAGCATGTGAATCATACTTTCTCTAATTTTGTGGAACTAAAATTTTTCCATATTTAAATTAGAGAGGGTAGAGTGGTTTCATTTATGGATGTAATATGACAAGTTCGGTCTGTTAATTGACTTAAGGTGAATATTGATGGTGCAACTAAGGGTTGTCTTGATTTAATGTTGGTATTTTTAGAGAAAGTCAAGATGAATATGTGTGCAATTTTTCAATTTTTATAGGGATATAAACTTTTATTTATGCTGAATTTATATGAGCATTTATGCTTTGGGACGTGCTTGGAGAGAGAGTTTTTAGAGACTTTGGTTGGAAAGTGATTCTTCTTTAGTTTGTCATGATTTTTTTTTGAATTAACGAGTGGTTCCTTGGAGTATAAGAGGGATATGATGTCGGCATTTACATTTTATATGCATATGTAGTTCAAAGTTTCTCAATATTTTTAGTGAAAGAAATCATTGTGCTAATAAGTTAACTAATTTAGCTTTCATTCATCGAGAACAATATAGGCCATTTAATGTTTTTTCTCTATGTATTTATTTATTTATTTATTTTAATAATAGGTATCATTTGCCTATATATGAAATATAAATTTTATTATGGGTTTGATGTGGTCTTTCATGCTTTATATTCTTTTATTATTTTTTCTTTTAAATAAATTTTCATGTGATGACATATGATTGATGAACTTTGAAGTGTCACCATAGACGAGATGTCAATTTCATAATAATGTCTATCATAACCTTATTTCAAAATTATCAATAGTAGAAATAATTCTCATAAAATCTACGAGGAGCAACAATAGAAAATTATAGTAATTATAGTACTAATTACTAAATAGAACACTAATATTTTTAAAGTGAAAAAACTTGTTTGATGTAAGAATTAAGAATTCACTAATACAAGTTGTGATTACAACAAACCAATACATTAAAATATTAATATTTTCAAGTATGAAAATTCAAAGAAAAATCTAAAATAGAGTGACAACGTAATACTAATTTCTTTAACCATATAAATCTAATTTACAATTCCAACCGTAAAAATGAAAAATCATATATTATAAACCTAGTGTCAAAATTTAAGTCCGATCCAACGTGAACAAAAGGAGAATATCAATTTTATTTTTTGTTTCATCTTAGGGGCACAATATGTTCATGCTCCAAATCTTATGATGATATTAGGTGGTGAACAATAAACTTGGGTTCCATTTAAGACTTATTTTGAAGGTTTTACCACAAGCAGTTGAGGTGTTTCTCCAAATGGAAAAAAAAGGGCTCCTTAGATTCTTAAATTTTCTGGTTTTTAGTCTACCATGGTTAGTGTATTGAATTTGTATTATTTGTCCCCACTGTGATATAGACATTCATATAATGATACTTTATTTTGAAAGATTAGTGGCATACTTCCTAAAATTTCAATTTACATTGCAATTTCAATTCTTGTGCCCACCTCTTTAAAATCTTCATCTCCAATCAATCGCTATTTACTTCGTTGTGTTCCTCTTATCGTTTTGTTTGGTGAGAATACATTGCTTGGTGTTATTTAAGGGGCCGCGCATGCATTACAACCAGTTTTTCTTATAATCAGATCCGATTTGTATGTAATAGTTGACTTATTAATATTTGCTCCATACACTCTTTCATTATAGTTGGAAAATAATAATTTCACCCTTTTCAAAAGAAAAAAAAATACAATTAATAACTCGTTTTAGTTAATAATATAATAATATATAGTAGTATTTTAATTTAAAAAAAATGTAATTAAAATATGAATATTTTATGTTGGCAAAGGATGATTTTTTCTTATGGTATCAAAATATGAGCACTTTTATAGTTATGGTAACCACATGTTAATATTTTATTATGTTGTCAAATGATGTGTTTTTGTTTGAAGATGGATTTGAGGAAGATTGAGTTGATGAATTTGAAGATATAATTTGTGTGCTTCTTTTAAAGATTTTAATGTAAAAGTGAATGAATATTTAGAGGTAAAGTTTATAAATATTTGTGAGTAATTTGACTCATATGATAGATAAATAAAATTTTTAATATATTAAAATATAAGATTATTATTTTATCTTTATACAGTAAAAATTAATATATTATATTTTTATTATATATATATATATATATATAAATAATAATTTGATTTAACGAATTATTTTATCTCTTTGATATATTTTGACTAGAATTAACTGGGATTGGAATTAGCCATTTTGAGAGCACGTACGATGTAAAATGGTTTCATTTTTTTTTATTTGGAAGGCATAAGTAAGAGACCTTTAAGTAATGAAACAAGATATTAAATTTTGTTAAACAAAAAGTTATATAAAAAGTAGAACACGTAGTTGTTTTCTTGTATCTGTTTATATACATTAATTATTTTTGTTTGAATCACACACACACACAAATATATATATATATATATATATATATATATATATATATATATATATATATATATATATTTATATTGTGAGAGTCAACTTAATTTTTTATGAGAGACAACTTTATGGCAATTAAAAATATTTATGACAATTGGTTAGGGAAGGGAGTTTTGTTTACACACGCAAGACTCCAAGTCAAAACCTTATTTAAAAAAAACAAACATACTTTCCCACATAGGTAGGTAGAGTTTGTGTGTGTTGTGGTTTTCATTATATTTTGACAGTAAATTAAGGCAAAAAAGGGAATCCCATAATTTTAGCCGTGAAACGCTTAGTGGCTTCATATGTTACACTTTGAATCGCCGAAACAAATACAGAAGAAAATGCGTGGATCACAGAATGTGGGCAATTCATTTTCAATCTTGTAATCATTTGCTACAACTTCCAAGGGTTCATTTTCAATCTCTCCAATACAATATTTAGCGGTTTTTCATTTCCAGTTAAGTTTGTATACTGTCATCATTGATTCACAAGATTTGTTGTCATAAAATATATGCCATCAGTGGAGACACAACACAGAGTGGGGAGCAAAATGAATTATGTATTTCTTAAAATAATTAAGTTGGAATACTAATTTATTCATAATTTAGTTTAGGATATTATAACCACTCTTTAATTTATAAGTTCAAATACAACACCTAATATATATCTTCTGATGTGTTTTCATTATGCGAATATGCCTGCCGAGCTTGATCTCGCGTCTTTAGTCGGAAATCCGACTAAGATGTAAAAAAAATTCGTAAATTGTATATACGGATATTTGTGAATAAAACTCGCAATAGATAAAAAATTGATATTGAAAATAGATATATGCAAGTAATAGGTACATGTATTTTTTATATTCGAATATTAACTGGACAGGTACATGTATTATAGTATTTGTATCTGTGATACCCGTACCCGCTATATTCTAATTTAAATTAAAAAATATATAAAAAAATGATTAAAGTATTAACACATCGACATTGAATAGGTTATTTTTTATCAATTGGTTTTTAAAAAAATTTATTTATTTGTAAACGGTGTCATTCAACACTATTTAAATAGATTATTTCCTTTTGAAATTTATAAATATTATGTATTATATTTTTATTTGAATTTATAATTAAAATTTGTTATTAAATATTAATTTTTCATTTTGTAAATATCCGCAGATATTCGTGAATATCCATAAGTATTAAAAAATCATACAGGTACCTAAGTAACAAATACCCGGTACCCAAATGAATATTGATATGGATACATAACTAATGTTTATCACGAATACCTAACTGTTCCATTATATCCCTAATTCTAACATTCAAGTGAACAATATGTCACATACACAATAATATAATAATTGAATTAAATAAATATTTTTAATATATTTAATGAGATAATGTTGTCAACATTTTCGAAGTCAACTCGTCCTTTATTAATATAAGAATATAAGGTTATTATTCCTTGGTCTTCTATATATTTATTATTAACTTAATATATATGTTTAGTTACTCGTTTAAGTAGAAAAATTAAAAAAAAATAATAATTAAGTCATTCAAACAAATAATTTTTAACGTCATAATATTATGCTATATGTTAATATGTGATTTTTCTTTTTGATTTTTTTTTTTTACAAAATTTTTTTGTTGTAATATGTCAGATTTCTAATGCTTCATGTAACATAACAATGCGTGTTGATATCAATATCAAATATCACTATTTTAATTTCAATTTAATTCTTATATATATATATATATTCAATTTAATTTTTATATGTCATTTTTGTTCAATTTTAATTAATAGCATTTGATCGTTATACATGACCTATTAATCACCAGATTCAAATGGTGAGAAAAAATCTAATCAAAAACCATTTGGAAACCAAAAATTTATTGGTCACCAAATAATTACCACAAATTTTGTTTCTATTTAATCACTAAATTTTTGTCGCATAAAAATTGAAATCAATTTAGCTACAAAAAATATTATATAACCTGTTGGTGGTTAGTTCTTATACACTCAGTCAGGGATTTAATTTATTTGTAGAAATTAAAATTGTGATAAAATTTTGATTACTGAACTGTTGGTGTATGAATTTAGTAATCAAATATTTCAATTGCTAATTCTATTTTGGCAACATGCTTATTTTCTTTTATTATTTTGGCAACATGTTTATTATTTCAAGAAGAAATAATAAAAATAGTCTAATATTTATTTTAGTAAGATCAAGAAAACTATTATATTGTCTTAAAAAAATGGTATAAGTCTTGAAATTTATAAGTTCATAACATTATGTAGTCATATGATTGTGTACAAAATTTATCATACTAATTCTATTTAATTAAATTGTTAAAATATGTTTTTAATCATTTGCAAAATTTGTTTACTAGACTAGAAAGACGCGTGTAGAAAAAGTCAACGAAACATGATGCTAAAAAGTCAATAAATCAGACAACCTAACCTTGAAATGTGAACCAAGATGGCCATATCATCTTGAAAAAGGAAACAACATTTATGGGTTTTTGGATTTTTGTAAATTATTACCACTGTTTGTCAGTATGCTACGCAATCATATTGTTTTGAAATTTTGAATTAAATATTTTTTCTTTATTTCATAAGAATTTAATTAGCATTACTATATATCAATAATATAAAAAAATACGCTATCAATTAAATGGAACTTATTATCAATAAAAAGTTTAAAAAGATAAGAAAATTTATCATACATAGTGTTATCTCTAAACCTAAATATAAGTAGAATAACTTCAACTGATTAAGAATGTTATTTAAATTTTTCATAAAATATAAGTCACTCCCTTTCTCTCAAAATGTATGTATTTATAAAAAAGCATACTTAAAATTATTGATGCTTTTATTTACCATTAAGTATTAATGTTTCGATTTTAATTTGTCTATAAACTAATTATCCTCGTTGACACTAATGCGTTTATTGGGAAATTAGGTTATTTTAGTCAGATTATTTTAAAAAGTCGCATACTTATCATTACCTTTAAGTCTTTGTATAAAATATTTAAATTGCAGTAATAATTACATAACAAAATAATATATTTTTAAATATTATAAATTCTTTCTAATTTATTTGATTTTATTAATTTTTTTGGGATATAGCAATAATCTAATAATAAATAAAAATACTTCTTTGAGTGAGTTTCATGTTAATCACCTATCATTTTAGACACTGGCGGACCTATATACCGGTGTGCAGGTATATCTCTTAGTTTTCTTAAAATTATTAGTAAATATTTGAAAAATATATATTTTGTCCCTAATTTTTTATTTAAATTTGTTGACCATTATTCTATGATAGACATGTGTTTAGTTGAGAGTGTATAAATACATAATTTGAATTGTCCACACTAAATTAAGGGGTTAAATCTGTCATCTATAGATATTCTTACACCACCTATTATTGTCACTTTTCTAGGATCAAACAATGTCTACATATACCAACACATATACATGTATATAAACGATCCAATTATCCACCTAAAAATAATTCAAGTGTAAGAAGAAAAAAAACTTCCTATTAAGTTGAGAAGAACCTAAGTTTTGTGAAAAACGTACTCGATGAATAAAGAAATAATTTGATGAAAATATTGATAATGAAATTGTAAAATCTCTTCAAGAATCATTTAGAATTGATTACTTTTTCTATATAATAAACAAAACAATTATCGTTCTTCAAAGTAGTTTTGAAAAAATTAAAATATATAAAGATATTTTTGTTTTTTATTTAGTGTTAAAAAATTAAAGTCACTATCATTTTTGAAAGAAAAAATCTTAAATCTTGAAAAATGTTTAAAATATGATAATTCAGATATCGATGGATTTGATTTATTTTCAAAATTGAATATCTTAAGAAAAATTATAGATTTAGAAAATGATAAACCAATTGACATTTTTAATTATAAAAAGAATGGATTATTTTTCAAATGCATATATAACTTATAAAATAATGCTAACAATTCTGGTGTCAGTTGGTTCAGACAAAAGAAATTTCTCACATATAAAGATAATAAAAAACTTATTTAAATTCAACAATGTCTCAAAAAAGATTAAATGAATGAGCTTTATTATATATTGAAATTAATTTATCAAAAAAAATTTAAATAGTTTTGACACTTTAATTATGAAATTAATTATGAAAGTTTAATAAATAATTTTGTATCAAAAAAGTTTAAAAAGTAAATTTTAAATAAAAGATCACATTTTTTTAAGTTTGTTTTAGGTCTTCCAAACTCTTTGGTCACTCCTATAACTATATCATTTGAGTATCTTTTTCGATGCTTAAGCAATATGATTCCAGAGTCTCTTTTACTAAGTTATAAGCCAAAACTTAAGATGTACATATTGTCACTTAAATGATTAATTAATGCTCATCCCTTAAGTCTGGCTTGAGTGACCACAAGTCACTAATAGGGATGGCAACAAACTGGGACAGGGACGAGTTTCGCTATCCCATATCCATCCCCGTAAAAAGAATTCATCCCCATCCCCATACCCAAACTCAACGGGTATCAAACTTTTGTCTCATCCCCATCTTTACCGAGTAACGGGTATAATCTCATACCCGTTTTCTAACTACTTCAATATTAATTTTTATAAAAGAAAAAAAAATTACGGTAAAGGAAACATAATATTTCAAATATTCAATATTAGGAAGATGATTGTTTCTTCCATATCAAATACTTTGAAATAAATTATAATTGTTTACATTTTAGATTAAAATACCAAATAAAATTTCATGAGAATCAAAACATTTATTAAATTTGCAAACTAAAACATTAATGAAACTTAGTTGATAAAATTAAAAAATGTTTAAAAAAATATAAAAGGAAAACAAATATTCAAATTAAAATATATTTTAAATATTTGTTTACTTCAATTTTTTAAATTCTAATGAATCTCTTTTTTATACACTAATAAAAGTAATAATAGATCACTTGATCAAAATAACACAAAGAACAAACAGTAAACATAATAATAAAATTTTGAAATAGATTTTGTATCTTTTGAACTTCAATATATGTGGGATAGTGACAAAAAAATATTCATGGCAATTACAATAAATTTTTATATTGTAGTAAATAAATGTTATTTAGACAATTAAAGTAAAAAAGTTACAATATGATTGATAATGAGTTAGAAAATAAAAAATAATTAGATAGAATATATCAAAATATTATTCTACATGATGAAAATAAACAATAAATAAAAATATTAAAAAGTTAACAAATGTGTGTCCTAGAAATAATTTGAGAGACTATTGAAAGAAATCGTACAAAGGAAATCAAATGTATAATTAAGGTATAATAAGATGAAAAATACCTTAAAGATGTAAGAAAATTTTTCAAATATCAACATACGTACCCAATGATTGAGAAAAAAACAAAAATTATTTTAACGAAACAAAAGAGTTCTTAAAATTAAACAAAAATTAATAATAATAAGTAAATACTTTTTTTTTTTATATCGTTAAATTGAGAGTATTAAACATTCTCATGTTAAAGAAAAATATATAATAAATAAAAATAGTAAAAAATAATAGAAATATTCAAATGTGAGGTATAAAAAAAATTTAATTGACATACATAATTTTAACATTATTACATAAATGTTATGATAAGATAAAAAATATATTGGAGATGCGAATGACTTTCATGACAAACCAAATAATTAGAAAAAATAAAAAATAATATATATATATATATATGATTAGTTAATTAATTGTGAATATTTTAAAAATTTAAACGGAGACATAGATATGGTGGGGAGGGGTATTATGGTGGGGATATGTACATTCCTATACCTAATTGAAAAAGTCTGGAATTTCTCATACTCATACCCATACCCATACCCAGTCAATCCAGGGATTCGTCGTCAAAACAAAGACGGATTCGAATAATATTCATGATGACGAATTTATTTGACATCTCTCCGCTCAAAAGCACACTAACATGATTAAAGAAAATTTTTTCCAACATCTCCAAGGTTTTTACTTTTCCTGAGTTTATTTACAAGATTTTTCTTAACCTGTTAACGACATACCAATACATATCTTCACCATGTCATTCATATGCTATCAAGTCCTATATAATTCAAACATTGAAAACAAATATCACATTGCACAAAAGTCCTATATAATTAATAAATATAAAATCATTTTAAATATAATGGTTTGTTTGTTTTCTGTTAAGGGAGAAATATTTGAGATACGAAAACTACTCACAAGTTGCATTCATTCAAAGTCCTCAGCACACTCACACTAAGAAACTTTGTGATCATCTGTGTCTCCTTCTCCTGTGTAACTGCAGCTCACCCATTTTGACGAATTTCTTGTTAAAGTCATCACTTTTAATTACTTTTTCAACAAATTTGTCTAGGTTCATATTAATCTTTTATTATGTATGATAAGTTTAAGAACATTATAAATGTCATTTAAGAACTAGAAATTAGTCTTAGTCTGCTCATCAATTTGTATAATAAATTTAAAATTTTATTATTAAAATAACATAATTATCGATTATACTACGCTATGTAATTTTCTACAATGTAAATTTACTTGGTCTAATCTCAAGTCATGTATGATCACATAGTACAATTAGAATACATTATTAAATTTGATTTTCTTTTAAGAGATTAGTTATCACACATAAAACGTAGAAAAAAAATAATTAACAAGTGTTCAAAATTAAAATAGATAATTTCTAAGTAACATTAAATTTTATTTAATTTTTAATTTGCTCTCCTAATTTTATTTCAATTTTTTAAAAGACTTAATATTTTTATTCTTTTAATTTAGTTATTCACTTTTTTAAAAATGTTCAATTTGGTCATTTGTGTTAGATTGACGTTGATGATGTGTCCATATATGTCATGTGTCAATTGATGAAAATTTTAAATTTTATTTAATTTTTCTTAGAAAAACAAAAATTGTTATGCGTCGTGTCATATGTCATTGTTACTGTCATTGTCACTTGAGTGTGTTTGTTTTCAATTTAGTCTTCATATTTATAATTTTGATTCAATTTAAGCAATTTAGTTCCTCTCCAATTTGATTTCATTTTAGAAAAAATAAAGATGTCACAGGTCATGGTCATACCACATGTCACTGTTACTGTCACATGACAATGATTATTTTCAATTTAGTCTCCATATTTATAATTTTTATTCAATTTAGTCCTCATTTTTTCTAAAATGAAACAATTTGATCCCTCTTCAATTTGAGACCAAATTAATAATTAAAGTTAATTATGACATATATATATATATATTAAAATATTTTTTTATAATTTATACATAAAACTACTCCACCTACATATTCAATTTTTATTTACATTTTTACATAAAAAAACTATATAAGCTTATAACTTTTTAAAAATATTAAAAATGTAAAGGGAAAGTGACACATGTCACATTAAACATTTAAAATTTTCAAGTGTCACTTTACATTTAGATTTCTAATATTTTCAGAAATTATAAGTTTAAATAGAGATTTTTTTTTTTGTAAAAATGTAAAAAAAATAAATATTTAGGTAGACTGAGTTCATGTATAAATTTAAAAAATATATTATAACATGAATATGTAAGTTATAATTAAATTTAATTACTAATTTGGTCTTAAATTGAAAAGAGATCAAATTGTTCAATTTAAAAAAAAAACTAAATTAAATCAAAATTGTAAATATGTTGACTAAATTGTAAACAAACACCATCATGAGTCATATGACTGTAAAAGTGACAATTCGTACTGCAGAGAACTAACACATGATACTTTTTGTTTTTCAAAAGAGGTAAAAAAAAATGAAAAAATAAATTAAAATTAAAAAAATTGAAAGTATCACCAATTGACACGTGACATGTATGAAAATAGTGTTAAAGTCAATCTAACATAAATAACCAAAATAGATCTTTTTAAAAATTATAAGATTAAATTCAAAAAATTAAAAACTATTTTTTTTAAATCCAAATAAAATTAAAGGACCGAATTAAAAATTAAACCTTTTAATATTTATGATATTATAAAGTTAGGAAAACGATATTTGATTAAATAATGACTTCATAAGTGAGGAGTGTCATGTCTTCTTCATATTATATAATTTTATATTTAACTAGTAAAACATAATTATTAAAAGTATATATAAATCTATAGAATTAAAATTGCATCATGTTAGACACATGAATTTCCTTTAATTTAACATAAGGACATATTATATACTAGTTTTGTGTAGTCAAATAATTATGATAGCTTCATCTGATGAGTCAGGTAGAAGTGTCTTTGTTAAACTATTTGTTTGATGACATTTGGCTTAAATAGAGGATAAATATACATTGTTTACTAAGTGATTAGGACTACATTTGTATAGTTTTTTTTTTGTTAGACATACCTTGTAAGACATTTTATGAGTAAAACATCTATCCTTTCATGTGAATATTAAAAGTTCTTATCTAGTTGGAACGTTCCATATCCATACATATATAGGTTTACATCTTTCCCAGATAAAATCCAATTATATGGTATATAATATGTAGAACTTGTTAAAATAACAAAGGTAATCTATATGTCACGAATAGTATTGGTGGCGGATCTTCAACTAATATTTTAGAATGTAAACATTTTGGTTAAATTAAACTTTTGGTTCATTTTTTTGTCTAAAAATGTCAAGTTAGTTCTTTAGTTTTTTTTAATCTCAATTTTGTCCCAATTTTAAAAAACTTATGTAATTTAATCATTTTTGTTAAATTTGTTAAATTCTTGAAGTGGAGCCATGATTTTTCATAAAATTGACACTATAATTATGTCAATTACATCAATAAAGCAAATTATCATTATTCACAACTTCAATTTTAATAAAAAATCTTGATCTAATTTAAGAAATTTAACAAAAAATACCAAATTGCATCATTTTTTTAAAAAACCAAGACTAAATTGAGACTAAAAAACATTGGAAGACCAACTTGATATTTTTGAACGAAAATAGAAACTAAAGAGTAATTCCATTTTTTATATAAAGTAGTAAAAACAATATATATAATTTTTTTATGATAATAAAAAAAATAAAACTATAATTATTGTTATTATTATAATTATAAATTAAAAATAAATATTTTTTATAGTTTTATAATAATTAATTTTAAAAAAATAGTCAAATAAGAAAAGGTTAAATTATAAAAATATTACTTAAAAGATAATATTAATAAAATAATTATTTTTATTTAGAAAAACATTTCAAAAGATAAAATTGAAAAATAAATATAGACAATTTTTTTTTATACATAGATATAGATGTATTTTTTTTTAAAATATCAAATATGTAAAATATATTAAAAATATTTAATTTTTAAAAAATATATTTAAAATTATATAAATATAAAAAAAATGGGGGGTCAATGGTCCCCTTGGCATTACTATGGTCCGCCACCGAATAGTACTATGGATAAAGGGTTTTTTATTTCGTTCCACGTGGACAAATAAAAGATTATTGGTTTATACTTTTACTATTCGTTATTTCACTTATTTTGGTAATAATTTTTTTTTAAATCTTTTGAAATTTTCATTTATTTATAAAATATAATTCACATATTTATCTTTTTCATTTTTATTGAATAAAACCTAAAATATCAAATAAAATCTAAAAATAAAATAACAATAAGATATAAAATAAATAAAATAAAAATATTATAATGTTAATTATCAACTCTTAAGTTATATAAGACATTTAAGCATCCTCTAGTTAATGTTTAATGAGAACAAAGATTCATCTTTGGAACAATTTTTTTATTTGTCCTAATTGAGACATTACTAGAATTTTTCATATTTCATGGTATTTAAAATTTTGCAAGAAAATACTTTCTTTTATTATTTTTCCTACAAATATTAATTAACAGGTAATTTCTTCATAACTAATTTTTTTCTACAAATTTTTCTGCTATACAAAATATTTTATAAAAAATTGGGTAGTAAATTCTTGCAAACCATTATTTATAACAAAATTTACATGTATTTTTAAAAAAATTAGTATAAAATATGTGTTTTTTTTTTTAACATTGAAAACTAAAGAAGTGAAGATTCATCTTTAGAACCACAGGAGAATTCGTCTTTCATATTTTTTAAAATAACATTGTTATAATTAACTATTACATATACAATATTTAACAAACTACCGGAAGGTATAGAAAAAACACTTAAATATCATGAATAGAGTGTAGTATGCAGTTATTATTAGTTCTTTGATTTAAGAATGTAAAGTGATCTCAATTATATATGACATTTGTTTAATGATCCATTATGTTTTAAAAGTGAAATATATGTTAGTAATATATATAATGTGTGTGTGAGTGTGGGTTTGTATTTTGAATATTAAATTAAATGCTTTATTAAGTTTTTAAAATATGCTAATTTTATATATTTTCTAATTTTTCCGTGCTAACAAAAATCACTAAATTTTAAGTCTAAAAATAAAAGATAAACCACATATTCCTAATAAAGTTCAGGAATACATTTACACATCTTTAAAACTTCAAGAATAAATATCTCAACTTAAAAATATAGAAGATAAAATAAAAGTTATCTAAAAATATATACATAAAAAAAAGTTAAATATGTTTTTGTCCCTCAAGTTTCAGTGAAATTTGAAATTATTCTTTTATCAAAATTTTTGACCAATTTAGTCATTCGTATTTAGAAATGCGTGAATTTAGTCATTATAATCAAATTTTGTTAAGTTTATTTGAAGTTCCAAATGCGTTTTATGATAATATTTGAGCTAGCATTTAAGCAAAAATTGGTTAAACGATGTAAACAATTTAAATACTATTATGAAATACGCTTGAAACGCCAAGTAAACTTAACAAATGGTTATGAGAACTAAATTCATATATTTGTAAAGATGAAAGATTAAATGATTAAAGATGGACTAGTTCCAAATTTCACTAAACCAAAAACATATTTAAAAAAAATAAAAACCCCTCACCTACGAGCTTAGATAGTAACGGAACGTTTTGTCTATCTTTTGAACGTCTTATACTTTCTAATTCTAAATAAAAAATAGTTTATCCCTTAATTTAAATTTTTTATTAAACCATAATAGTCGCATTAGGAAAAATTGTCAAATTATTCTCATCTTTTGTTTCGTGTTTTTTTTTTATCCATGAGTTTTGTCTCGTATATTGGGTTAAAGACTATTAATGTGACATGTGATATAGCGTATTACTTACACATAGTTATCGAATAAATAATTAATGATTTTCGTTACGTGTGAACGTGTTGGTTTGTACAAATAAAGAAGTATAACATTACATTACAGGGAGTTGAATTCATTAGAAAATAGTTATTATAATTTAATAGCGACCATAATTGAGAGATGTGTAATACAAAAAGGTATGGGTACTATGAATTCATTCATTATGATTCTTAAAAGTCAAAACAAGAAAATGATTAATAAAATGTTTGTTGCCATTTAAAAATCAAAACTAATTGATCATTGATTCCCACATATAACTTGAGTGGTTTGAATTTGACTAGTTGAGTTGAAACAAACAGAGCATAAGTTTTGGTGAGTTAACAACAAATTCAACTCACCATTTCCGTATAAGTAAATTAAAACACCAAAATACTTCATCAGTTCTGTGTGAATGGAATTTCGATTTCTTAAAGCCAAATTGGGTTATTTTATTTTCAGAAATACCAGAAGAAAGATTCTTTAAAACTCTCCATATTATATTATATTATTAGTGAAAAACAAATGGCATGTGTGTCATTTTTTTTATAATAATAAAATTATTATTATTGTTATTATAATTATAAAATTAAATGTAACTAATTTTTACAATTTTATTTATTTTGTAGGTAATTTTTTAATTATAAAAATAAGTAAATTAAAAAAAAACAGTTAACAGATAAATTTAGTTTAAGTAATATTAATAAAATAAAATTAGAAAACAAAGACACTAAAAAAATTGTGTATATATTAACTATTCACTATAAAAAAAAAGTGCTTAATTTTGCATACTATTAACTCCTTTTATGTCGGCATCGGCAAAACGATTTGTATACTATTAACTCCTTTTAATAGCATATTTTTTATTTTAACTTGGTTACGTTCTTTAAAAAAAATCAACTATATTTCACTTTGTTAAAAAAATTTAGGGTTAAGAATGTTTTTAGTCCTTGAACTTTGACTTAAAATTGGAATTCGTCCCTGGTTAAAACTTTGATAAATTTTGGTCCCTAAACTTTAAAAATGAATGAATATAGTCCTTTTAACCCAATTTTTGTTAACTTTTTTTTACATTTCGAACGCATATCTCAGTAAATATTGAGTCGAGAATGTGTCAAACGGCGTAAACAACTCCAATAATTATTGAGAAATGCTTTCGAAACTTAGAAAAGAGTTAACAAAATTGGGTTAAAAAGATTATATTCATTCATTTTTAAAGTGTAGGGACCAAAATTTATCAATGTTTCGACTAGGAACAAATTCCAATTTTAGACCAAAGTTGAGGGACTAAAAACATACTTAACCCAAAAATTTAATAATATGGTATTTTTCATCGAATTGACTTATTGTTTAGGTGTCACATGATTTGGATAACACATCACTAACACATCACGTCATTAATTTTTCATGACAATGTTTCATCTGACAGCAGCATTAAATTAATACGTTCTTATATTATAAAGAATGAATCAGAAATTTTAAAATGGTGAATAAATAAAAGAGAAACAAAAAAGGATTTTAATTACTTTGAATTAAGAAACAGTGTAATTATAAAATATTTGATCCAAGGGCTTCGGGGAAGGAACGGCGTCGTAAAAGGCATGAGCGGTTGACTTGACTGGGCGAAAAAAGAGGGGTATATGCGAGTGGAATATTTTGTTCTGAAACTGTTTCTTTTATGTCATGGTTTCTAACCTTTTTTCCTATAAATTCTTTCCACTCTCTTCACATTTTTTCCCCACATCAAATCTTTCTATTTCTCTATCTCTCTCTACAACTTTCTCCCACTGCAGGTACATCCATTTTTTTTTAATATTATTATTAAAATTGCATTCTTTTTTGGCATTGTCATGCATCTTTCTAATGTGTCACTTCATGCATGCATCACGGGACTATCACTTAACTTCCCCGAGTCCTTAGTTCTTTTTCTTGTGACAGTTAAGATCCATTTCATGTGCTTTCCTTCACTTTACATTCATGTTCATGATTTCATCTTGATCTGTAATACTTGTTTCAGCTGTTTCTGATCATTTCCAACATTGTGGGTACTGTACCCTTTAGAAAAGACGCACCTTCTGCATGTATGGCTTCATTCGGTGTGAAAATTTCTCAAATGAAAATCGATTATTTTGCATGGGTTGATTGGTTTAATCCGTTTGAAATCGTTTGTTCTTATTTTTTTATATTTTTTTTCGATTCTTATCTGGGAGTCTGGTAATTGTTTGTTACGATGATTTAAAAATTAACCTGATTTCTTTTCCGGTATTTTTTTAGTTCTTGAGAACATGGGTCGGTGAGTTTTGCGTAAATTTTGCTTTCTAGAGATATTTGAGCATCTCCAATCTGTAACCTCTTTTTTTAAAAAAAAAAAAAATGAATAATCAGTTTTCTGTTTCTTAAAGTTTGTTTGTATCTGGGCGCATTTGAAACTGTTTCTCGCTTTGTACATTTCTGTTTACCTAAAGATTTGTTTCTGTTTTCTTTTTTCTTTAGAAACAATTTCAAAACATAATAATTTTTGAAGAAATTTTATAAGAAAAAAAAAAAGTGGGGAGAGAAGCTAAAAGGTCCTTATTTACCTTTTGTTTTTGCTTTATATTCATATATTCTGGGATTTAGGTGAGAGATTAGGAGTTCCTTCCAGTTTTCTAATTTGTGGTGTAACAAAAAGTGCGGTAGCTTGACAACTTTGCTTACTTGCTTGTATTGAGAACGCTTTATCTTCCTTATATTTTGTCACTATATAGAGGCTCTCTACTAATTTCAACCTCTGAGCCTTAATTATGAATTTGGATGGTTCAGCTAGTGGTGTAATCAATAGTTACTGTGATAGGTAAACAACTTTTTCATAGTGGACTAATAGGTGATGTAACTGTATGTCTATTGGTTGATTTCATTTGATAACTTTTTCAAATCGATTAGCTATTATCGAATTCCTAGTTCTTTTATTTGATCAATGATCTCACAGATTGATCAAGTCTGACTCTTGTTTCCACTTCTGCAGTGAAGGAAAGCTTTTGATAAAGATACAGAAATAGCCTTGTAATTTTGGCTTGAAAAAGCCATGGCAAAGGAGCAAATTCAGGTACTAAATGCGCTTGATGTTGCAAAAACACAATGGTACCATTTCACAGCAATCGTCATCGCTGGAATGGGCTTCTTCACCGATGCATATGATCTATTCTGCGTATCCCTTGTTACAAAGTTGCTTGGCCGCATATACTACCATGTTGATGGTGCAGCAAAGCCCGGTTCGTTGCCTCCCAATGTTGCAGCTGCTGTAAATGGTGTGGCTTTCTGTGGAACACTTTCAGGTCAACTTTTCTTTGGATGGCTTGGTGATAAGATGGGAAGGAAAAGAGTCTATGGCATGACTCTGATGATGATGGTGATATGTTCCGTCGCTTCCGGACTTTCATTCGGCCATAGTGCAAAAACTGTAATGGCAACTCTCTGCTTCTTCCGGTTCTGGCTTGGGTTTGGCATTGGTGGAGACTATCCACTTTCTGCTACCATAATGTCTGAGTATTCTAACAAGAAGACTCGCGGTGCCTTCATTGCTGCAGTGTTTGCCATGCAGGGTTTTGGCATTTTGGCAGGTGGTATATTTGCAATTATAATTTCAGCTGCATTCAATAGCTGGTATCCTGCTCCAGCATATGAGATTGATCCAGTTGGGTCAACAGTTGTACAAGCAGACTACATTTGGAGGATAATTGTGATGGTGGGAGCACTCCCAGCGGCATTGACTTACTACTGGCGGATGAAGATGCCGGAAACTGCCCGTTACACTGCTCTAGTAGCCAAGAACATGAAGCAGGCAGCAGCAGATATGTCTAAGGTTCTGCAGGTCGAGATTCAAGCTGAACCACAGAGAGAAGATCCGGCAAAGCCCAAGCCATATGGCTTGTTCTCAAAAGAGTTCCTCAGTCGCCATGGACTGCATCTGCTTGGTACATCAAGCACTTGGTTCTTGCTTGATATTGCATTTTACAGTCAAAATCTTTTCCAGAAGGATATCTTCAGTGCAATTGGTTGGATACCTCCAGCCAAAACCATGAATGCTATTGAGGAGGTTTACAAAATTGCAAGGGCTCAAACACTCATTGCTCTGTGCAGTACAGTTCCTGGCTACTGGTTCACGGTGGCTTTGATTGACAAGATGGGAAGATTTGCTATCCAATTGATGGGGTTCTTCTTCATGACTGTCTTCATGTTTGCTCTTGCCATCCCCTATGACCACTGGACTCATAAGGAGAACCGGATAGGATTTGTGGTGATGTATTCATTGACCTTTTTCTTTGCAAATTTTGGGCCCAATGCCACCACATTTGTGGTGCCAGCAGAGATTTTCCCTGCTAGATTCCGAAGTACTTGTCATGGAATTTCATCAGCATCTGGAAAGCTTGGGGCTATAGTTGGTTCCTTTGGGTTCTTGTACTTGGCACAAAACAAGGACAAAAGCAAAGCTGATGCAGGGTACCCTGCAGGTATTGGTGTGAAGAATGCACTTATCGTCTTAGGTGTAGTTAACGTATTAGGCTTCTTCTTCACTTTCTTGGTTCCTGAGGCAAAGGGAAGATCGTTAGAGGAGATGTCAGGTGAGAATGAAGAGGATGTTGGAAGCGGGGAAGAGTCAGAACAATCACATTCTCACAACAACAACAACAAAACTGTTCCGTATGTTTAGGTTAGCTTCATCTATAATGTTGTTGTTACAATAAAGCAGTGGCTTCAATTAGACTTGGAAAGCACAAAAGCTTTCCTTGCCCATCACCAATATTTCTGTTAAGTTTTGCTTGGACATCGTGTAGCAGGAACTAGGTCTATCTCTTTTAAGAATATTGGCAAATTTGAGTTACATTTGATGTATAATCGTATTGGTGTATAGAACTTTCAATAACCAGTTTCACAGACCAGCTATGTTCTGCATGCCATCTTTATTTTCCTTTTCCCTTTTGACTTCGTTGTTTCAACATTTCAATTTCACTTACCTCTAAGGAAAACGATGGCATTACACGAGGCATGTGTATGATTGAAATCTTTAAAAAAAAAAAAAGACTACAGTTGAATACGGATAAAGATTATTTATTTTTCAATGTGAGTAGACGAAAAATATGACCATAATGCTACTAGTTGCAGTTCCAGTCCATTCACGGCACATATTTGACTTGTACACTTCAAATACGATTGCTGATTGAAATTTGAAAGCTAAAGTTGTAGTGGGAAGTTGCATTGGCGTTTTCAGTCTCACCGACTTACTATCTTCAATTGTCTACCTCTCGCATCACTTTATGGTCCACACAGATCAAGTTATTCTTCCATGGAAACTGCTTTCAACCAGTCTTTAAATGATCAGTAGACTTTTCTTTGGACATGAGGTACAGGTAAACTTTTGTATAATTTATTTATATCTCACTAGTTCATACTTCATCACAACATCTGACATTTTACCTTTATATTATATTTCTGTTGAAAACTCCAAGCCATTAAACCGACTTCATTGTGTGTGTAAAACCTTGTATTTCACAGCTTAACATCAGCTTCATTCACTATTTTTATTTCTCCTAGTCAACATTGCTCCAAGCCTGATTTCATGGATGATAATTTTATAATCAATGGGACCCGAAAACTGAAAATTTTGATATTTTAACAGGTATCAGACTATTCACGTAATCATATTCTTATTTCACGAACTGTGCTGGACTATTGGGTCCTTTTGCTTTGTTAAAAAACATTGGATAGGATAAAAACAGTTGTTATTTTCAAAAAATCAGAACACCACTAATCAATACCTTTTGTTACTTAGTACACCATGAGATAAAAAGTCATTCCTTACCTACGCAAAAATACCTACTCTCACTGACCGTGACTAGTATCTTGATTCCCTCATCAACTGAGCTAAGTCTAGCTCAATAAGTGTGTCTTAACAAAACAAATAGTTAGTTCTTAAGTGACCGAAGTCTCATATTAAGAACAGTGAAAAAATATTATAAATAGGTTTAGATAGTTGTGTGTCATTAAAAATTTACAATTTTTGTCAGAAAAATTGGATCATGAAGTGATTGATAATGATTAAAAATTGGATCATGAAGTGATTGATAATGATTTTTGTTGAGTATTTGTAGACATAGACCTTGAGGTGTTGAATCTTAAGGTTCAGAACCACATTAAATTTTCTGTGAGTTTCTATTTATATTTTTCTATGATTTTCCAACACAAATAACAGGGAAAAATATATAACAGTGATATGTAGTACTAAATATTATTTCCTGAGCATAAGTTGAACCAGTTTGCAATCATATATTTGAATGAAGCTCGCAGATGAAGACTCACTTTGAAAGTCTTAGATACAAGTTTATATTAGGAATTTTATACTCTTGTATTATGGAATTTCACTAGAAAGAAACACAACAATATCGCAAGGCTCTATAATTGATCTCCTTCAACTTGGCTTTGGCTGGAACAACACTTATCCATCATCTTGCTAACGAACAAGTTATACATTTATGATAGGCTCGTTGCATGTGATTCTTTCATGACCTTGCAGGAGATAAGGCCTACTACGTTATGTCTTGATGTCTTGTAAACGTTTGTATTTCATCAGTATCAAATATAACCTTAGGATTTTAAGTTGATGTCTTGTATAAAATTTTGTTGTGTCAAAGTTCTCCTACATTTCCCCGCGCAAAGTTTGTTCACCGAAAATAATAATCAGAAATAGTCCAATGAATTCTACATTTTTTAATTATCTCTCATTCTCTTTCATCCCAGCAAACATCACAGTATTTCTTAGCTCCCCTTCCTCAAAACCAAACATAAACACGGTTAATTTTAAGAAGAAAATATTGATAATGCAAGTTTTGAAACTTTCTAGAGATTCTTTGCTAGAGCTACAAGCAAAGACTTGTATATCCACCACATTATCATAAAGTCACGCTCTATAATACAGGACCAGTAAATTGGGGGATTTACAGTAATGACAGCTCAGAGCTTTAAACCCATCCCCCTTCAGATTCATATTATTGGAGGCATATTTCTGTGGCAAGATGGGCTCTGCAATTCATTGAAAGTAAAAACCTAGTAGAATCTGAAAAGAAAATGAATGAGTACATAAACATTTCAATGTGCACGGTCTCTCAGCACTTCAAGATCCATTTCAGTGGGGTCAGTAGCCTGGATTTCATAATGAACACCATCTAGCTCACGTCTAAACCTGTCTTTAGTTGTGGCGTAGAGCATCTTGGCACGGATCCGAGAAGTTGAAGGAGACCTGACCAATATCATGCAATGGAATAACTAAGAATGATATTTCTGGCCAAATCACAGAAAAAGTAAATAAAGAAGCATGATGTTGAGGATGGATGAAGGCAGGAGCAAAAATTGTCCAATCCAAGTTTGTTCTCCACAAGAGGAAAGGGAGATACTTCAAATAAGTTATGGAAAATATACTGCTAGGAAGTGTGAGTCAAGATGCCACTCAAGCAAGAAATGAATAATGGTTGATCAGAGAGACAAAGAAGTCTTTCCACAGACTATCAGCTCCAAAGATGCAATAAATAGAGTGCTAAATCAGTTCAACTAGAAAGTCCATTTGATATTTACATTTATACATTTTTTGTTCCGAGAAGCTACGTAAATATGTAGAGACAGAGGTTCTTCCAGAAACTGAAAAAAATAAACTATTCCACTATACATGATGATGGAAAATACTACCATTTCCTTGAAGTGCATAATCTTGTATGAGGGAACTCTGAAAATCGTAACTAAACAAAGCAATAATAGCAAAACACGCAAAGCTTTACCTCTTCCAGTTTTATAATTCTCTGATAATGGGCAAGACAAATTCCAACCCACCCCCACCAAAAAAATGATACTCAGGAAACCTACTCTTGATATGGTTCAACTAAAGCATCAAGCATGATAATGTTTGCTATGATTAATTATTTATATATCATTTTTCGTATAAACTTAAGAACCTCTACTCAGTAAGAATGATCTATCTGCAACTTAAATACAACTAACAGAGGATGCCATTGAAATTGGTATCAGATTGATATCCAGATTGGAAAAGGAGAGATGTAGGACCAAAAATCTCAAAATACCACATTTACTAAGACAAGCTGCCTAATGAGCAACAAATTCTTTGCCCCACCAAAGAATAAGGCAAGAAATTTAACCTCAAGACAAATAAAACAAAGAACATTTCGCTCCATAATACAACAGAGAACAAGCAAAGAGTGACACTTAATCAGTGCAATACTACCACGAGCTTACAAGAATAGCATGGCATGACATGGTTATTTCGAAACTACCAAACATATGATCATATAAGCTGCGGAATTTGCTTTGTTTGCACCAGAAAAAACATACCAAGTATAATACCTCACAAACAACTTGATGGTTAGTGTAACAAAGCTTTACTTGTGGACAAAGTTAGAGATCCTTTTCTTTAACATATAAAACCAGAACAGTGAGAGAAACTAAACTAACCATGCAATGAAGAAGATTTTGCTCTTTTGACAATTCTCAGAAGTGACGAAATCAAAGTCAAAGACAGCATATCTGCAATCATTCTCAGGCAAAGATGCAGCGAAATCATCATAGCTCTCAGCGGGGCCACCGGTCTTCTCAACCACAACCTCCCTTTTCTTCTCATCAACCTTAAAGATCACATAACGATGGACCTTCTTCTGCTTCAGTTCCATGAAGGTGTTTTTGCTGTGATCAGCAACACCCATGCCCGATGAAGCATTTGGCTGGAATTTAAACGTATCTGGGTCAATAGCCTTTCAACCAAGACTTGATTTTGAAATCAAATTTAGAAATCAAACACGCACTCAAACATTCACATGCCAAAACTTGACAGAAAAAACAAAAAAGAAAAAAAGAAAGTGAAAGATGTAAAATGTTACCCTGCTGAGGCCTCTGAAAGACATGATGACGAGTGAAGTTGGAGTTGAAGAAGGAGAAAGTGAAGTATGGAAGGGTAGGAGTGAAGAGAAATTATTATAAAGAGTTAGAGAAAAGATTGTTGAGTGAATAAAAGAGGTTATGATGATTGGGGCGGTGCGTTGTAGCAACGCAAAGTGGAATAGGGGATCGTGAATCTGCGAAAAAAACAAGGATTTTCCACCGCCCATGGGACCCACGTGTGTTCAATGCTCACCATATCCCTTCGCCGCGTATTTTGTTTTATTTTTATTTTTCGTAGACAACTATCGGATGCCAAGAGTTACTAAAAAACGTTCATTTTCTGTTAGTTTAGGTTGACTGGCCAAGGAAATTGGTTGACTGCATAAGGTGAAAGGAAATAAGTTAATGGTATAATAAATGATAAATAAAGGAGAAATAATACTTTTTGCCTCCTTCTTAAAGAAATACATACAACCTAATTTAATAATATAATAATATATATGAAAATTTTATTTTTAAAATAAAATAAATATCATTAAATATTGTTATTTTAAAATGTAACGAGGATTTTGTTTGAATTGTCTAGATTGGTTTATTATGGATTGAGCTAAAATAAAGGTAAACTCAATCTTATTTTATTTTTTTTAAATTATAAATTTTATAATTCGATTCGACTCATCATGAGTTGGTGAGTTCGTGGATTGATCCATTTACGAAAATTTGATTTTTGTAATTTATTTTAAATATTTATTGTAGTACAAAAAAAGTAGATTGACTCGATTCTTTTCTTATTGGAATGGAATGAAAGTGTTATGTAAGGCCCACTTACTTTACTACCTTTATTTTAAAGGACTGCGCCAAATAAGTTGGGCTTAGGGCTGACCCATAAAGAACCAAAGTCCCTAAACCAGCTGAAACACTTTCATTCTTCTCACTTTCAAAAAAATAGCCTCCTTTCTCTTAGAACAGTAACGTTCCTCTGCTAGGGTTTGGGGATCATCCAAGTTCAATTGAGTTCAACCCATTTCTTTTAAGTTACTTCCGATGCATACTCTTCTTTTTTAGTTTAATCTTCCTACTTGCCGTTAGGGTTCCTCGTAATAATCTCATGCTTCCTCTGTATTGAGATTTTCAGCTCTTAAATATGCTCTTGGAGCTGTCTTGCTCATTCGCTTAAGGGTCGGGGTCGTTTTGACTAGCTCTTTCCAGATAATGGAAGCTAGGGTTTATGTTTTTAAAGTTATTTTGCCGATTTTTGGTCTGTTGTATGGTTGTGATGCTTGAATGAGGTTGTTGGTCAAATAAAAATGTATGGTGTGCAAGTATGTTTGATTGATGTGGCGCTACTCTTTTTCTACACTGCACATTTTTCGTAAAATGAAGATTTATACTATGTTAACCGTTGGATCGAGCTAAAATTTTAACAGCTGATCCTTAACACATAATTCTTGACTTTGACCGGTCGGATCTTTAATCGGAGCTCTATAGTGAGAGCAGTTTTTATCGCAAGGTCACTGAATTTGTGTTGTTGACAGCATTGCACACTTTTCGTAAAATGAAAGTTACTACTTCGTTAACAGTTGGATCGAGCTGATATTTTAATAGCTGATCCTTAACACATAGATTTTGACTTTGATCGGTCCGATCTTGAATCAGAGCTCTGTAGTGAGAGCAATTTTTATCGCAAGATCGTTGTAGGTTGGTTGTTTCTCTAATCTTGAATGGTTATTACTGGCTTGAATCTAATTGTTATATTAAAAACATGTGATAAATGATTATGCATGAGTGATGTGATTCATGGATTATGGATGATGGGTTTGGTATGAACTTGGCATGTGATTTAAATGAGATGGTTGGTATCAAGGAGACATGGTATTGATATGAAATA
>Ga0214542_1002288_pt1 | contig 39694 bp, 29 predicted proteins | sample CNSS1metaG_FD_160096 | JGI IMG/M metagenome (GOLD analysis project Ga0214542, IMG submission 160096) | Root nodule microbial communities from cowpea collected in UCLA plant growth center, Los Angeles, California, USA - CNSS1 | ecosystem: Host-associated > Plants > Roots > Nodule | place: USA... | reverse complement strand
TGGAGAACAAGAGTGACCCACGGTTCAGAGCGGGATGGAGAACAAGAGTGACCCACGGTTCAGAGTTGTAGCTCTGATACCATGTCACAATATCACGGTATGTGAAAACATACTTCAATCCAATACTTCAAGATTGTATTTCAGAATGACTTGTCTTTGATTCTGCAACACCCTTTTCTTAAATAGGCACTGCAGAATATCTTTACATTAATATTCAATAAAGGGGGAGGGATTATAGGAGATTTCCTATTTACATGGAGTAATTGAGGATCCCTAACAGCTAGGTGTTACATGTATAGAATAATATATTAAATACATAATCAATTATATTTATACACACTAACATTGACATCCTCCCCCAAGGACAAACAAACACTAGGTGCATCCCTTTGTATCACTTTCTCTGTACTTTCAAGTTCTCTAACCCATATCTAAAATCACTTCTAGAAGAATGTTTCTATTGGAACATGTTAAATTGCTCAATATTTTTTAGCAAAGAGTTATAAAAACAACAATTGACACAAAACAAAGTAAATGGTTAGCTCAAGTAATATAGACAAAAGATTTAAAATGGACCTCATCTTTCATTAAGTGTTTACACTCAAACCACTCATGTTTTACTCAAAAGTTCACTCATGTATCGCACTTGCGAACTCCTTTTTGAAAGTACTCTCTTTGCCTTTTCCACTTAAATCCTCTTTAACACTTGACAAAGAACTCAGTAGCTTAAGCAAAGAGTGACAAATATCAATGTGAAAATGTTGCGAGATTTAAATCTTGACTCAAGAGGTCACATGTAAAAGAAAACTCTAGACAAAATGTCAAGAAATTTTAAAAGACAAAAACAATAAAGCTAGAAAGAAATTGGACTACCAAATAAAACTAATTGAAAAAATGCAGAGACTCTAAGGAAAGATTGAATGCAATTCATAGATCAAACCTTGGAAATTAGGATTCAAACTTAGATGACTGAAAATCTGCCACTGGTTATTATGTTTATCTTGGATCAAACCTTGTTTCATGGGTCTCTTAAGAAAATAGTTGTTTCTCGAAGCAATATTGAAATTGAGTACCATGTTATTCCATCACTCTGACTGAATCACTTGAATCACCACCCTTCTTCTTGAACTTCACATGCCTTCATCCTTACCCAAGATATATTTTGATGACCTTGAAGTTCTTCTCATCACAAATCCTATCATGTACTCCAAATCAAAATATTTTTAGCTTGATCAACATTTCGTTTGTGTTTGCGTACAATTGATTCATTTACTTACAAGATTTCAAGTTGTTAATATCCTCACCAAACCAATTTCTGCAACCATACATGAGGGATATTACATAAAATTCATGTATTGCGTGTTCCGCATGCATATCCTTCTCTTATATTTTTCCTTTGTGTACATATATAAGAGGAGGCTTGCTCTCTCTCTCTCTCTCTCTAAAAAATGATTTTACAGTCTCATAAAATTGTTTGACAATTGTACCTACTCGGTCCATATTTACAATATTATTATTGTTGTTAGGCCCAAAACAACCCAATAAGCATAAAATCGGAGTGTGAGATCCATATGATATATTAACCTCCCTAAAAAGAGGGAAAGGTAATAATATCTATGTGATAGATGATATTATTTATGATATAAACTAAATCCATTAACAGTAACATAATCCATGAACCATGTACTCATAATCCTAAAAAGGCTATAAATACATGACATAACAGGAAGTATCTCATCTTATAATTGTTTTTACTCACAAATACTCATCTAAAATCTCTTACTAACTTGAACATAAAAGAACCTTTGTAGGTGAACTTTTTTCTTGTGGTGATTTGAAGTTCAATCACATGTTAACAATATGGTCAATCCACTCCAAAGACTATTTTGCCAAATGCGAGAAGAACAACAACGATAATACAAAAAGTTTCTCTCTTTTTTACTCATTTTCTCTCTTTCATCTATCTTCACATATTTGCACCTATTTAAGCTATAAATTATTTTTTTTCTTATTAAATTGTGTATATGATACGTATAACTCGAACATGGTATTTCTATATATATTAGTATTACATATATACATAATTTTTTTATCTTATTCAATTTCTTCTTTCCTATAAATTTACTCTGTTAGTTGAATTATGATGGATAAGAATAAAAAAGTTAAAAAATGAATATGAGAAGTCTTTATCACTTCTAGAGTAAAGATTGAAGATGAGAAAAAAGACTTTGAGGAAAGACCAAAACAGGTAGTTGGTACGTAGTGTTAGTTTGGTTTGATTGCAACATATTATAGAAGAGAATATATATAAACATATTAGTTGTGGTGAACATAATTAAGAAGCTACTAATAGCAATACGTAAAACTTCATTGAAAACTAAATTATTACAATTGAATCAGTTTCTTTAATTCGATGTCATAATAATTAAAATAAAATTATATGTTGCTGCTTACTAATATGTGGGTTAACTAAATCACTGAATATTTAGCAGAAAAAATACGAGGAAGTTTAATCTGTAAATTACTATTATTTTATTTATTATTTCGAACTTATTAAATTATTTGAAAAAAAAAAAGTTGGAAACAGAAGAGAGGCGGGCGGGAGGGCGAGTTGGTGTGTTGTATATAAGAAAGCGTTTGGAGTGTAATTGGGTTTCACTAACAATCGCTGGCCCTATCAGACACACGCCTTATTATTAATATTCTTTCTTTACCTTTTACTTTTGGAATTCAGAAAATACCACAACAACATCCATAATTTTTGGATTCCCTTCCCAAAACGAGAGAACAAGAAGAAGGAGAGAGAGAGATTGGAACGGGAAAACGAAGGAGTGCATTCTTTCTCTTTCTTCGCCATCCACTTCCTCTCCCCTCTCTTCTTTTCTCCCCTTTCATTCATCAAGGTATCAACATAAAACGCTGCGTTTCTTCCCGCCACCCTCCTCCCAACTTTCCATTCTTCGTTTTTTTTTCTTTCTTTTTTTCCTTTTTAATTTCGCTTCACAAATCAATGGAACATTCGGGTCTCTCAAATCCAATGTAACACACCCCGGGCTTTCTATCCATTCATCATTCTTTCAATCGCTTTCTCCTCGATTCTCATATGCATTGCCTTGCAACTCATCATTTTTCTGTCAATTATAATATACTAATACCAATGCTTTCTTAAAATTTTCTTTCAATAGCATCAATCTTGGTTTGTGGTGTTTCGTTTTCTATATTCAAACTCAGATCTGCACCGACTTTCGCATTTATTATACATTAATTCACCGATAAATTGGAGTCTGAAAAATCAGTCGTAACTTACACTTTATACTTTTTTTTTTCTTTTTGTAACTGAAATTTCCGATTGATGTTGTTGTTTTCTTCAAATATTCTTGGCCTCACGATTTGGATGTTAACATGTTTCTGTTTGTAATGATGTTTCAACTTTCCATGCAGGCGTAGGAGTATTCACGATGGTTGCAACAGCCGTAACGGCGTCGTTTATCCCTGTTGTGCCTTCGCCGGACTCTGGAAAAGGGAAGCAGACGCAGTCGGGTGGTGGCTCTGCGAGCCTTAGAGGACTCCAACCGAGAAATGGTTTATGCGGTGGCTTGCAGGTGAAGGCAAACGCTCATGCCCCTCCCAAGGTTAACGACACCGTGAAGGTTGAGGATGATTTGCCATCTTCATCGCCACTCACTCATGCTCCCAGGACTTTCATTAACCAGTTACCGGACTGGAGCATGCTTCTCGCCGCCATCACCACCGCCTTCCTAGCTGCGGAGAAGCAGTGGATGATGCTCGATTGGAAGCCGCGCCGCCCCGACATGCTCGTTGACCCCTTTGGGATAGGAAAGATTGTGGAGGACGGGCTTGTGTTCAGGCAGAACTTCTCAATTCGGTCCTACGAAATTGGCGCTGACAAAACCGCGTCTATAGAGACGTTGATGAATCATTTGCAGGTCAGCTCATGAAAAAACAACTTACCAGCGGTGTTTCCCGTCAGAATTGGAAATCTGTATGATAAATATTCGCATGCGACTTCAAAGTTTAAACTGTAACTTTAATCCTATTTTATATAGATAATTGGTATACTAAATGTTTGTTTGCATGCATGCTACGAAATAAAACTCCAATTCTAAGTTTTGTCAAGTTGTATGTCGGTGTTTTTATTTTATTTTATTTTGTATCTGTCTTAACAACAGGAGACAGCTCTTAATCATGTTAAGACTGCGGGGCTTCTTGGTGATGGCTTTGGCTCCACGCCTGAAATGTGTAAGAAGAACTTGATTTGGGTGGTTACCAAGATGCAGGTTGTGGTTGATCGGTATCCTAAATGGTAAGTTGGTTTGACTTGGCTTTGTATAGAGTGAATTGCAAAAGCATCCATGCTCTCGTCTGTCGATATCTTCTTTTGTCTTTGTCGTCATCTTTTCTTTAAATTTTCATAATATCTGGTTGATTTTTAATTTATTTCTGCAGTTTTGTTGCTTGGGCATCCTGTTTTTGCAAAAAGTGGCATATGAGTTGGAAACTTGGGATTTAATGCGTGCTTGGAATGGATTATAGATCATATTGAAAATAATTTTATTTTTCGTTATCTGAAGTTGTGAATAAAATACTTCTGCCATGCACATGAAATTCTTCCTGGATGGTAGTAAATATAATAAACAAGTTTTATACATAGAGAGTTATGGGAAGTTGCCGTACCTCTGTTAGACTGGATATGAGAGGGCAATAAATAAACTACTATGTATAGATATTTTTACCTTTCATAGTAAAATTGTATATTTCGCTTTTATTATGGTAATAAATTCGGTGCATACACAGGTTTTCAAAAGAAGCAACTTATACCATGTGCCTATTTTTACATTTACTCTGTTCGACGATAAATAATGATTCTGTTTCATCTGAAGCTGACTGAATCTATGTTTGCTTCAGGGGTGATGTTGTTCAAGTCGACACTTGGGTTTCCGCATCAGGGAAGAATGGTATGCGTCGTGATTGGCTTGTGCGTGATGCCCAAACGGGTGAAATCTTGACAAGAGCCTCCAGGTACCAGTTTCAGGAATCCTTTTTTCTGTTGCATATATACATGTTTTGAAGTGTTTTTTCGGAGTCTGAATATTTCTCTAGTGATTCAGCTCTGCTTGTGAAGTTATGTGTTATCATATTTACTTAATCTTAATAAAATATTAACATTCAACTTGCTTTTTTCATGCCTTTAGAAATCTTGATAAAGTCGATCAATTGCAGTATTTAGATTTTTTGCCGATGAGAATTTCTGAATCCACAAACAGTATTTAATACAATCTTAATTTGCTATGAAGTACAAACAAACTCATCTATCTGCTGCACCTTGGTGCTAGGAGATTGTAACAGTTTTCTGATTGGTTGATTTTTTATTTTGACGTTCTACAGTGTTTGGGTCATGATGAATAAAGTGACAAGGAAACTGTCTAAAATTCCCGAAGAAGTCAGGGGAGAGATAGGCGCTTATTTTGTGGATTCTGCTCTAGTTGTGGAAGAGGATAAAAGAAAGCTATCCAAACTTGATGATTCAGCTAATTTCATTCGCACTGGTTTAAGTGTATGCGAACTCTTTGCTAACATTGATTTATTTTCTTAAGTATATCAGATGTTTTCCAATTCTGTTATTTATCTCTATTTACAGCCTAGATGGAGTGATCTAGATGTTAACCAGCATGTTAACAATGTGAAATACATTGGGTGGATTCTGGAGGTAATTGATCTTCTATTATTGAATTCTTATTTAATCGGTCCTTAATTTCTGGAGGTAGAGCTCGTTTGACCTTTTTTAAAGACAGGTTCAATGGTGATACATATACTGTTATTATGCAACACCCACAGTGTGCCAAAGCAACTGACAGTTCTTTTTTTTTTAGAGTAAACTGGGCTTGAGTCTCAATACTTTTGCAGGTTTAGCTTACAAAAGTATTGCATTCTCAGATTTCCTGTCCCATCAAGTGAAAGTCGTTCGAAAATATCAATTTTTTGTATTATAGTTTTGCCTCGTTTCATCTTTTCGTGTCCTACTTTAGAGTCCCCTTTTTTATTAGTGTTTTATTTGTAAGGGTAAACAATAATTTTTATTCGTTTAGTTTGGATTTTGTTGAATCCATTAAACCAAAAATATTTTGCTTTTGATTACTGCAGAGTGCTCCACAACCACTTTTGGAGAGTCATGAGTTGTGTGCCATGACTTTGGAGTACAGAAGGGAGTGTGGCAGGAACAGTGTGCTGGATTCCCTGACTGATATATCTGGTGCTAATGTAGGCAGTTTAGCTGACGGTGGACTTTTTGAGTGCAAACACTTGCTTCGGCTTGAAGATGGTGCTGAAATTGTGAGGGGTAGGACCGAATGGAGACCCAAGTCTGCAAACAACTTTGGAGTTGTGAGTCAGGTTTCAGCAGAAAGCACCTAAATATTGATTGTCAATAACTGGAGGAGTGGCATAACTCCCTTTCCCATGTGCAGATTGGATCAAACCTCGTCAGAGCTTCGTTTTTGTTTTTATCAAGATCTACATGTCTTAAATATATAAAATTTGTGTTACTTGTAAAGAAGGGAAAGGGGAAAGTTGAATTCCATTTCATTTATGGTCATGCTACTCTTAGGTGTCATCAATATTCAATTGTTCGTCAAAATGGCTAAGCCTGTATATTAGTATAATTTCTTTTTCCTTTCCCTTCAAAGGAAAGACGCAACATACCAAAACCAATAAATGTATCTATAGGTTGCAGGCTGACTTGGGTCTCTCATTTGCTGTTTTTATGGTAAGTTAAGCCATTTCTTCCGCTACTTCCATAATTTCAACCTGGACCTCCTTCAAATTTTGTATCCTAGAATATATGAATTGAAATATAATTTTTATGTTTCGGAGAATACAAAATATAAAAATTATATATTTTGAAATATAAAATTTACATTTTGATTGGAAAATACAAAAAAATTATTGGAGTACATATATGGAGGTGCATAAAGAAGCTGATGGGATGTTATGATTAGCTACGCTCGTGAACATAAAGTTAAATTCCAGCGAAGCCCCTTCATGTGCCTCTCTACTGGCGCCCCCATCTTCTTCCTGCACCTCCATTGAAGCAACATTGAAGCAACCAACAATAACACCTTCTTCAACCTCATCAACATGGGTATTGCAGTACTAAGATTGAAAAGAAAATAAAAGGGCAGTGTTGATTTGATGATCTATTCTTATGGGTTGGAAGTGTTGAGAAATTGTAAGTACCTGCATATGGATGATAAGGAATAATGAATGTGTATCATAAAAGGGTGATATTGTTACGTGTTATGTGAATGGGTCCTTGAGAGTTGTGGCATGGGTCACTACTACATTTGTCTGCTACCACCACACAGTTTTTTAATTCCCTTGAAATCAAAATATATTTTGGATTATATAATTAAAATGTAAAATAAGTTATATTTCGGGTGTACATTTTGAAAAGCAAAATCTTAGGAGGTGCCAAAATTCGGGGTATTAATCACAATACAATCACCGTTGTATTAATACACATGTTTTTCTCTTCATTGTGGGCTCAATATATAACATTAATAAAAAGAAGTTGTAAAAAAAAAGAAAAAAGACTAGTCTGAATAAACAGAAAATTAAAAGTTATAGCATGAGACGTTAATTATTTAGGGAGTGGGGTTAGGAAGCGGTAGAATTGTAAGTAACATGTCGCATCGGTTGTCCTCTTCAATCCAGGAATCGGTCATGGAAATCCCCAGATAGGGTCTCACCTCTCTCTATTCCCCAAACAAACCATAAACAAATCTCTCATTTTCTACGTCAAACTCTCTTTCTTTTTCTTCACCACCCAACAAATAAAACACCCTCTTTCTCTTTCTCTTTCTCTTTCTCTTTCTCTATAATGCTTCTTACTTCTTTGACTACTTCTCACTCTCTTCTCCCCAATTTTTTCTTTCCCAAACGAATCAGGTTGGTCGTTTCTGCTTCTCTCTCAATTACCACGTTTTCAGATTTTTAAATTCTTAAATGTACTGATTTCTGTGTTTTGTCTTGTTTGTTCGGGACTCTCTTTTAACTATTTTCTTAATGGATAAAATTGTCTGGTAATGGTCACGTAAGGTTCAAGGATTGTGCCGTGCTTTATTGCTTCCTCAAGTTCTTTGTAATTTTTTTAACTTACACCCCGATCTTGGTTTTTGCCATTCACTGTTGCTTAAAGTTTTTAAATTTGTATTAATTTACTGTTTGTTGATTCTTGCTCTTCTCGATTTTATTTAAATACTTGTTGAGATGAACTTCATCTGGCTTTAAAATAAAAATTATGAAACTCGTCCTTATCTACTGAATTCTGCAAAGGAGCCTTAGATCTGGTTAGAACTTGTTGCTCTTTGTAGTTAGTTCTTTAGAAGATACCCCGAATGCGTTTTTCGAATTACTGTTTATTACATCGACACATATTGTGCAAGGAGTGATGTCTCCCTATTGATTTTGTCTGTATTTGCTGCAGTACGTTCAAGATTGGTTGTGCTTCTGTATTTTTTTTTTAACTGGATTTTGTTTATTTTTTTTCTTTAGTTGTTATCCTTTTGTTCTTGGGTTTAATCTATAAATTGGTCCTCGATGCACTATGAACTCTCATATGCGGGTCTTAGTTTGCTTTTTTTAATATGATTGCACATTTTCGGGTGCTCTTGTGGTTCATTTCACCAATAAAAGGAGTGAGTAGGATTTCGGTTGACTGATAAACTCATACTGGTATTCTATCTGTTAGGTTTGCTGCATTGGCACCATGTTAAAGCAAATTCTTAGCAAATTGCCAAAGAAGTTGCCAAAATCTGACACATCGGATTCTGCCCAGAGTGATTCTGGGAGTGCTACTACTTTTGCAAATGTCTTTCAGTATTCGAATGTTGGGGTTGCCATTTCAAGTAAATTAAATGCAGTGAAGCGGGTATCATCTGTGGTATTTCCAGCTAGCTTGAGTGCTGGAGTGGAAGCAGTTGATCCCCATATATCTTTCAAAGATGTTTCAAATATACAGAAGCAAAACCTGTTTATCAGTAAGTTGAATCTTTGCTGCAGTGTTTATGATAAGAATTGCACAGAGCAAGATGTTAAACATCAAATATTAGTAGAGCTTGTTGATTTTGTTTCTTCTGGATCTGCGAAGTTCACAGAACCATCAATAGCTGCAATGTGTAAAATGTGTTCAAGTAATTTGTTCAGGGTTTTCCCACCTAAGTTTCGTCCTAGTGCTTCTGGTGTAGAAACAGAAGATGAAGAGCTTATGTTTGATCCTTCCTGGTCTCACCTGAAAATTGTTTATGATCTTCTCCTTCAATTCATAAATTATAACGCGCTTGATCTAAAGGTGGCAAAATTGCATATTGATAATGCGTTCATTGTTAGATTGCTTGACCTTTTTGATTCTGAGGACCCTAGAGAAAGAGATTGCCTGAAAGCAATTCTGCATAGAATCTATGGGAAATTCATGGTACACAGGCCTTTCATACGGAAATGTGTCAGCAATATCATCTACCGATTTGTTTTTGAGACTGAACGTCATAATGGAATTGCTGAGTTGCTGGAGATTTTTGGGAGTGTGATTTGTGGGTTTGCGTTGCCATTGAAGGAGGAGCACAAAATGTTTCTGTTTAGGGTTTTAATGCCTTTACACAAACCTAAATCTGTTGGTAGTTATCATCAGCAGTTAACATATTGTGTTTTACAGTTCATTGATAAGGATCCAACACTGGCTAGCACGGTGATAACGGGGCTATTGAAGTACTGGCCTGTAACAAATAGCCAAAAGGAGCTAATGTTCATAAGTGAGTTAGAAGAGGTTTTGGATGCCACAATCATGACTGAATTTCAGAAGGTTATGGTCCCACTGTTCCGACGAATAGCTTGCTGTCTCAACAGCTATCATTACCAGGTAATTTCGGTTAATCTGCTGCTCTTTTAGCATCATTTTCATATGAAAGAGTAAGCTTGTGTCGATTAAACTTAATACATATTCCTGTCACCTTATAGAGAGAACTTCCGTGTAAAATAGTAAGAAATTGGATTCAGCTTGTAAATACCATTATGTTGTCAATCCTTTTTTCTGGCTCTTTTGATATTAATTAGTTTTTCTGATATACTTGGATATATAAATTGATGTAGCCTTGGTGTCATGCAATGCAATTTCCAATTACATGGTTTTGGAGCTCTGGTGAGAATGGTGTGATGGATGAGTGTACATATGAGACAAGATTAAGACTAATGCATTAAATAGAAAAGTTGTAGAAACAATCTCACCTTGAATGATTTGAACATGTCACAAAACTGTAGCAGCAAACTATTGGAAACCATTAAGAAGGGTTTAGAGATCAATTGCTTGTTCTATAAACGTGATATATACTATGGCTTGTTTGATCAATGCAACCGATCCCAGCTTGCAGTAAAAGACTAGATTGTTGCATTGTTTCGGTGATGATAACTGTGATGAAACACTGTCTGACTGACCATATATTTTTCAACAAACTTTTTCTGATACGTTCTTTATTATTAGTTAGTTAAAAAATTTATCAGAAATCATGAATGTATCTCATTGAACACGAAGTGAGATGTAAACAACACAGTTTTGTGATTTTCAGTAAAATTTTCAACCTTAAATAGAAAGTGTATCAGAGGGCATGTAGTTAGTATTTCTATTATGAAGAGTATCTATCTATCAGTCTTCTTATTAGTATCTTTGTTCAGGTGGCTGAACGAGCTCACTTGCTATGGAACAACGAACACATCTTCGATGTTGTCTCCCAAAACCGGGAGGTGATTCTGCCTCTTGTGTTCACAGCACTTGTACATAACACCCAATATCACTGGAACCGAGCAGTGCTCAACCAGACCGAGAACATGAGGAAGATGCTGTCTCAGATGGACGAGGAACTGGTGCTTGCCTGCCAACTCAAGTTGAAGGAGGAAGATTCAAGGTCAAGTGCCGCAGCTGAGCAGCGAAGAGTGACATGGGAACGTCTTGAAGCTGCTGCCACTGCCAACATCCAACCTATAGCTGTAGCAGGTGATGTTTTAGCATCTCCTGCATGTTCGGTGGCATGTTAGTGTTAATGTTCCAAATTACTCAGCAACATGGTTCTTGCGTTTTTCCATGTTGTAAGATGAATTTGCAATGCCATTTAGGTTTGTAAATCCTAGATGTTTGTCTCCCAAAATGTGTTGCTTGTGTTGTGGGAATTGAATAGGTATTTGTTTGTGGTGTCGGTGCAGTCACGCATGCAATTATTTGGTGTGTCAGCACCATCCACTTCTCACTACCTAATGACCTGGCTGGCCCCCACTTTAGCACTTGTATTGGTTCAGTGGTATTGCACTGCACTGAGGAATCGATGTGGTGCCATTGCTGATATTCCTTCACCATACGCTAACACTATGTATGTAGATGGTAGATGTCTATGCATAATGCAGCCTTTTTCTACTGGAGATACCATTCTGTCGTTTTGGGAAAACTAGTAATGGTACTGTAGGTAATTTTATTTTTTATAAATTGCTGGGGTAATTTTCTTAAAGTTTAGTTTTCATGTTTGGTGAGAATTTTGTAGTGTGAACGAATTGGGGAAAATGGTTTCTAATATAATTTCTAGAGTAATTATTTTGAAGTTAATATTTTCATTATAAATCTACTTGATCCTTTTTGTCTGACGCCTTCTTCGTAAGTGCCTCCGCACTGAAGATAATTTCATATTTAGGGGATGCGTTGTAGTTTTATAAAAGAATTATGGTGCTGTTTATAATACACTTCTACAAAGATTCTACTAACTGACAATTCGTTTTAGAAAAGGGTGATGATGTTTTGATACCTGTATTTTTTTTTTTTTTCATACACTCAAGTTACAGCTTCATAAATTATTATTTTATTATAATTTTTTATATTTATTTTATTATTATTATTTTAATTTAATATTTTATTATGAAAAACAGTTTCAAATTGTCCAATGAATGTAAAGAAAATGTGAGTGTCAAATAATACTTTTTCTTTAGAAAATCAACAAATAATACTTTTTCTTTAGAAAATGTTAGCCTTTTCATAACATTCACAATTCACAGTGTTTCACATCAGGTTTCTATTACTCCTTCAACACCATCTAGTTAGAATGAGTCTCCATGTAATGATAATAATTCTTCTTCATTGTTCGTTCTTGGACATTTAATAGTTCGGCTACTGATCATTTATGTCCATCTTCATCTAATCTCACTTCTTTTAATTAAACATGCTTGTACGTATTAGGCTACCAAATGAAAATGAAGTCATAAAAAATTATTTTAATCTGTAACGAACCTTAACCAATAATTTTGATGTCCAATATTCAGGCAAGTTATTAAAATTCATTCTCTACATGTTGTGAGTAGCTTGAAAGTTTCTTTTGCTCCTACATACATTGCATCACTTGTACCTTACAAGTGAACAAATATATGGAACAAGTGCATTCTCCTTAATCACTATCTACACTTGTTTGCTTTCGTCCCTATAAAGCTTTGCCACTGATTTTTATTTTCTGCTCTTTTAATCTTACCGTTATCTGTGTTAAGATAGATATAGAAATAATTTGAAATGAAGCACTAATGAATTAATATTTCTTTACATATGACAAATTAAAGTAAAGTTGTGTTGTTAGAATTTGTCGTTAAAAAGTTAAGATGAATCTTTACTTTTAATCATAATAAAGCAAAACAAAAATAAAATAATATCTTTTTCAATAAAGATTGACTAGTATGCAAAAGAATTAATAACATTTCAACGACATTGAGACTCTAATAATTTCAACAACCATTCGCAGCCAATAGAATAGTATTTAATGAGAAAGTTTAATGAGAAAATTCGTCCTCCATACATTGTTGGGTCTTCTTTTCTTGACAAATAAGGAATATCTATAGCTTATCATTTAAGTTTCTTATGACAACTCAAGCCAAATCGATATAGAGAGAGAGGAGAGAAATAGAAAAAAAAATGTTTAAAGGTTGGATCATTATATAGTAAAAATAGAGATAAAATTATGAATAGACATATAAGAAAAATTATAGTGATTCCACAATTTTTTCCTTCTATCTTTATTATTTTTACCAAAATATACAGTATCTCACTCTTTAACTATTTCACTTATTAAATCCAGCGTCTCCTTATTTGTATATTATTTATTTTGTTTTGGTGAAACAAATTTCTTGTAATTAGGGAATATAAACTCTAAAACACTTGCAACGACTGATTCAAACCTTGTCATTCATATGTTATATCTTCATTCCAGAATTTCTTTAAGTTGCACATTTCTCTTTACTAATGCAAGTATACAAGAGAATTCGGTTGGGTTCGGGTTCAGAATATCAGCGAGGCTAAAGGAGATAAGACTCATGGCTCAACTACATTCAAAATAAGAAACCTGATGATAAATTCACTGATCAATCTATGTGGAAAAAAAATGCAATAAAATAACCAACAAACTATGATACATGTAACAAAGAAAACCTAAAGGTTTGTCACAATTTTTTTCAGGATTCATCACCTTGAAAACTGAACCCAATGCTATAGTTGGTCTGGTCATTGGATTTTACCATGGAACCATTACCACTATGAACCACGATTTCCATCTCCACAAGAAAAAGAAGAGGAAAAAGAATATTTTAGTCAACCATATCTTCCTCTCCCCCTTCCTCTTCCCCTTCCTCTACCCCTTCCCCTTCCTCTTCTTCCTCCTTGTGCCATTTGATGGCTGCTTTCAGAATCCCTTTCATATGTGAACATACTCATCCTAATATCTTGTGCCTTGGCTTCATGAGTACCCACGCCCCATCCTTCCTAAACAAGTCAAATCATATAAGATAATAAGACATTGGACCAACTATTAGTGATGAAGAAAAAAGAAAAACAAAACAGCATAATCCACAAATATTACTAAAAGTATAAGGTACTGACCCGAGAATCCTCAAGGTTTAGTTGATTTTGAAGTTGCCTAGCAAGATCCTCATCATGACTGATATATAGATCCTTGTCCATATTAGTAAGCTTTGTCTGGGCCTTTCTATTTTCATATTCTTCCAGAGTGAATACAACTGGATCTTCTTCTTTCCCTTTGCCCCTATGTTTCCAACCCCTACCACGTCGATCATTCTGATTTGGTTGATTCAGCTTCTGAAGTAATTTTTGGGCAGCTGCTTGATTTTGCACAGGAACAGATTCCACAACTGTAAACAGGGCAAACATCAATACCACATTAATACCATCGGAGACAAAGAACATTGAATAATAAATAAAAAATGGATTCGGTAGGGTTTGATTCATATTTTATATTGCATATGTAACTTCATTGTTAGTTCATTCCGAAAGAGATGCAGAAAGTCTGATTGTTCATATCATATAAAACATCCAACCAATGAGGCACTTTCTCCAGGGCACAAGTATGCCGGTTTAGATTAAGCTTTGCTTATTAATAGAACCTGGCCAGTAAAACCCATTTCAACCAACTAAAATAACAAGTGAAAAAAGAATACCAATTCAAAAAGACATTTTCCTGTTGTGGACTCAATTTCAGATGCACTTCAAGATTATATTATATATACCAAAAGCACTTGACAAAATATACGACAAAGGAAGCACCTTCTTTTGGCCTTGTGCCCGAACTACTAGCCTTGTCTTGAGCTCTTTGTTGAGGTAGATTGGATTCTAGATTTACGTCCAAAATATCTGCTTTCTGATTGGGGCCTTGCGGGATATCAGTTGGTCTCTTCTCAGTTGTACTGAGCATAGCAGTTTGCTTATGATTTCTACTAGAATTATAATCTGCAATACCTGTTGGTCTCATCTCAGCTTCACCAACATCAGCAACTGGCTTACGACTTCTACTAGAGTTATAATCTGTAATACCTGTTGGAGATCATGTTTCTGTCAATTCCATGCAAACTATCATGAAAAAACACCACATTTGGTGTTTGAAGGTCTATTGTTAGAGCACCAATAGGATATCCAGATTTGTTCCAGAAACAGTTAAGACTAGTAGAATTCACAAACTTCCCTTGAAATTACTGAATCCTGCAAATTAGCCATTAGTTTTTTCCCTTGACGGATTATTTCAATGGAATGGAAATCATATCAAAGAGAAGTTAGTTCCAGGAGTCTCTTTTATCTGTATAAAGTGGTCTGTTAAACATTAATAGGAGGTATCAGTATTACAAAAACTAACAATGTGATGGACGTTCAATATTTGAAGGGTTGCTTCCATAAGATTTCCAAATGTTGGAGGCCAGTGTAATTTACTGCACCAAGCAGTTCTTGCAAATAATCATCAAAAATATGAGTAGCCTCAAAAGAAGGCAGGATGAACATCAATAATCATCATCCATATAACAATTTACTTAGTTATCAATTCCAATTCCGTGCTAATAACAAGAATCACTTGATTATGAACAATAATGACAAACCAAAATCACAATCAATCTTCAAGAGAAAAACACTGCACATACTAAAAAATAAAAGGGAAAGAATGACAAAAGAATGTTCCTTTTGACCTGAGTAAGATCCAACCTGCAGCTTCACAAACTGTGGAGGACCACCTGTATCACGATTCTCTAGCTTTCTTAAAGATGACCGGGAGAATCCTGAATATTTTTTATTCATCTCCCATTCATCGTAGAGTGACTGAACAACACCTCCTAATACAGTCAATACTTTAGGAGTTAAGCAAACAATTCCACTGTGAACTGCAACTTTATTTTCCAAACGGATCTGTCCAATGGAAACACAACAGTATCATAAAAGGTAAAACTGATTTATAATTGACACATAACACGAGACAGAGGCAACAGATCACATAATCACAAAGTACAAACATCCCACACACTATAATAACATAAAGCAGGTCAGCAATCAAGACATATTAATGATAGTCAACAGAATATAGCAGTTGTTATAAATCATTTCCCGTATTCCAGAGCGCATCCTATCCTAAATTTAAACATTTCCCGTATTCCTATCCTATGAGCATGTCGTACAAAGTATCTTGTCTTCATGTGTTCGCAATATCTCACTATATCAAAGAACAGGGTTTCCCCATTTATAACATTGTTATAAATCAACGAAATTTTCAAAGGTTTATTATAGACTATGCCATGCATTCGATCACAAACTCACAATCATAAAGGTACACGCAGTTGCTGCAATTCATAGCAAGAACGGCATTACCTTAGTACCCGGAACAACATTGTCGGGTATAGAAGGAACGTGAGAATATTCCACGGCAGTTATTTCGGAGTGACCATCAGTGAGACACAATCTGAGAACTCTCCGATCACCTGAATTCCTCAAAAACTCATCCACGCTGCTCTTAGATATGTCCCTCACCGAATTTATCTGCTAAAGCCAACAAATTTCGAATTTTAAAATAAACAAACAAATAATACGAGTTACCAAATCCTATCAGAATTAGAAAAAAGAAAAATTAAAATAAAAAACACATTTTTCACCCTCCAGTAGTTTTAATAGGTGGAAAGGTGAAGAAATTGCCTGAAGAACTTTTGGGCCGTGAAGAAAAGATGAAGCATTGCGAAGAAGAGAGGGTTGGGGTAGAGACTTGGCGCCAATGGATCGGAGGTCCGAATTGAGGAGCTCTGACTCGACAGAACGTAGGAATTTGGAAGGTTCATCAGCGAGTGCGGATTGAATGACGATGATGGCCTTCAAATTGTCTGTGTCTTCCAAACACCAACCTCTTTGCCTTAGGGTTTCCATCACCATTCCGGAATCCCAACCTCTCGAGTTCTCCTCCATCCCCAACTCTGTTCAACTTCCACTGTGCTCCGGTTTCAACCAGTGGGCGAAACGCTACGCACAACCTTTCCAAAACGCGAACGTTATTGGTGTTAGGGTGAGAAACTTTTCGCTACAGAGAGAGAAACTGAGTTTATGATTTTCAATTTCTAATCATTTTAAAGTATAATGCATTTAATAAAAAAAATAATTACTGATTTGCTCCTTACTTATGTTTATCCTCTCTTCTATCCATTTTAAAAAATTTGACAAAAAACTAAAATACATTAACTTTTCAAAAATCGTCGATTTTCACAAGACAAAATCAAATTAAAATTAAAAAATCAGAAGAATCAACTTAATATTTTTTGAAAATAACAAGAATCAAATAAATAATTAAACTTTAAAAAAATATTATCAATCTGTCTTTTTAGTTTGAAAAGAATTTTAAATAGGCTTTTTTTCCTGCAAAAGGAAAAATATCTTTATTTTATAGTCTCTTTAATTCCTTTTTTTTTAATGATATTAAAATTTGTTGATGAGTAAATTTTGATATTCATCTTTATAAAATATTCTTGCTTTTCTTCTAGAATAACTTATAACGTTAGTTTTGTTTTTAAATTTTACTTTAAAACAAAATATAATATTTATATTATGGATTTCAAACTTTTTTAATGGTGTTTTCTTGAATGATAGTAAAAATACATAATAGTTAATGTTATGTAGTAATGAACGTAAACACATAGAAACTAAGTAAGTTGGGATGTACAAAAAAGCTAAGCAGGTTGGAAAGTACAAAAGAGCTAAGCAGATTGAAATGTACAAAGGAGCTGAGCATGCTAGGGTGTACAAAGGAGCTAAGCAGGTTGGGATGTACAGAGAAACTAAGCAGACTGTGATGTATAGAGAAACTAAGTAAGTTGGGATGTATAGAGGAGCTAAGTAGGCTGGGAACATGGAGGCACAAGGGGCTGAGTATATCTCAACCCATTCCAATATTGGAGGTGTAGGAGTGGTTGAGAGGTGTATAGAGGAGCTTAAGGGCCGAGTATATCTCGACCTATTCCAATTGGTGCGGTGTAGGGTGGCTTAGTTAGGATGGTCAAGATGGTCACCATTAAGGGTCATATATATCTCGGCCTAGCCAAAGGGTGCAAGTGTATTGGCCCAACACGGGCAACTTACGAGCATACTAGCAAGTGGAAGTTCCAAATGAAGTAAGGAAAAATAATGGGGCGCTCGACAATATCGACAATTATGATACGGTATTGATAAAAGTTATTAACATTTATGAAAGGATATAAACAGAACGGAATGTAATAAAGAGGTAATAAGGACATGATTAGTGACAAGTAATATAAATATAAAGGTTCATGTTTATAGAAGGTATGCTTTTCTGAGTTCAATCATCCCTTAGATATCTTATCGAAGTATTCCTAACTTGAGCGTTGGAGTGTCTGTAGGTACCCACCCTTTGGGAGTGTCGTTAGAGGAGCAGTTCAAAGACAGGTCACGAGGAGCAGTTCAAAGACATGTTACGAGGAGCATAAGTCAAAGAAGGAGACTCTTGATATCGCTTAGATCTCTATACAAGAACATTTTGGCGCCCACTGTAGGGCCAAGCTTATCTCAAGAGACATGGTGTCAATGAGAACAAAGACGGATTACAACGCGGCACTGGCTGAAATGCAAAGGGAAATATAGCACCAATTGGAGGAGGTACAACATAAGAGTGGTGAAGAGGTTAATGCCCTTAGGGCAGAAAACCAAAGAATTTGTAGACAGGCGGAGCAGCCTTCCTAGAGGGGAGAAGGGTCACGTGAGGAAGAGGAGTGGGAGAAAACATCAACACAGGAAGGGTCTAGGGCACTAACTCATACTAACCAAACAAGGGCAAGAATAGGGGCACCAAGACGTCATCCTTTCGTGGATGGGATCTTGGACGTTGAGCTTCCAGCATGATGGAAGGGACTAACCATGAGTCAATACGATAGTACTATCAACCTAGAAGAACATATCAATGTCTTCACCACCCAGATGGGATTATACACCTTGGAAGACAAAATCCTTTATCGTATATTTCCAACATCACTGAAAGGCCCACCCTTAGTTGGTTTACGAGGCTCTCATCTAACTTAATTGATTCTTTCAAAACGTCGACAACACGCTTTGGCATCCAATTCATCACTAGTAAACCTCACTGTCTTACCTCCCTAGCCCTCATGAATATACGCCAAGAAAAGGAGGAACCTTTGAGGGAGTTCATAGAGCAGTTTGCAAAGATTTCGCTGAATATCAGTAACATGAATCCAAAGGAGGCAATGCATCACCTCATTAGAGCCCTCATGCCATGCTTGTTTGTCGATAGCTTATGCAAAAGCCTATGGTAGATCTCGATGAGCTCAAGACAAGAGCGATTAAGTTCATGCAAATGGAGGAGCTCAAAGAGTTCTGCAGCACCAATAGAGTGGAGAATGTTGATCGGAGGAACATAGGGAAAAAAAGGATGACAATTGTTTGACCGGGAAGCAGATTCAGGGAACACAAATAGTCGAAATATAATCAATACACCAGGGAATGTTCCTCACTTGAAATTTTATTATAGTTAGTTTGTGTTTACTTTACAACATTTTACAATGTACTCTTTACTACCTTGATATTTTTTTCCCTAAGGAGGATTTTGGCCAAGGAGGTTTTAACGAGACATCATGCCAATAAATTACGAGACATTGTTATTATTATTGTTATGTCTTTTGTCTTTTTACCCAAATAGATATTAAAAACTTGGAGACTTTCGTTGTAATGTCGTGAAAAGACAACTCTATCAAAGCTTTTCTTAGCAATGGAAAGGAAGTTTCATTTTACAGAATGATCCCTCCTATAATGGGTAAGGAAGTTTGATTGTCTGAGATGATCCCTCCCTCACCTATGTAAAGAAATTCATGACACATGCAAGTGAATCAAACAACATTCACGATGGACAAGGATGTTCTCATCCTACAATTTGGGATATTCTTGACCCACTTGCGGGTCAAGATGCTATATCCCTATATTTTGTTTTCCACTTTTATCCTTCTTAAATAATTTCATCCTTTGATTGATTTATTTATTTTTATTTTATTTAAAAAAAACAAATATATTTGAAAATTATAAAAATTACAAATATAGAAAAATTCAAAAAAATGTTCTCTTTTTTTCTTTTATTGTGTTTGTCCAGCAGTTCGCGTCGTGTGACACTTTCTTCCAAATAATTCAAAAATACTAAAAATAATTTTATTTCCCTTTTAGTGTTTGTCCGACCGCTCGTGTCGTGTGACACATATTTTCAAGTAATTCAAAAATACCAAAAAAAATATAAAATTTCAAAAAAATACAAAATATCAATGTTTTCCAACATATATCTTTTTAAGAACTACGTGATCCTTGATTCTCCCCTGTGAGATACGTAAGAGCAAGGCCAGTCCTTGTCAGGTTCACCTCCAAAAAATCAAATCATTTTCTCAATTGTTTTCCAAATCGTTTCTCCTAAAGAACTACGTAACCCTGATTTCTCATTTTTAATGAGAATACGTAGGACCAAGGTCAATCCTTATCGGGCCCAAAAACTTAAAAAATATTTTTGTTTCTTTTTAATATTATTGTTTCATTATTTTTGGGGAAAATTAACATTTTGAAAATCACATCAACTTTGCATATTTAATTAAAGGTACCGCCCTGGGGCGGGCGTTGTAGGGACCTAACACCTTCCCTATGCGTAATCAACTCCCGAATCCAAAATCGAAATTTTCACAGACTTGTCTTATCTTTATGGTTTTCCATAGTTTTCCATAATAATTATGGTGACGACTCCAAAATCTCTTTTTCAAACTCGTTTTCTTTTTGGTTCGTCGTCCCATCGCGATTCTGGTTGTGACATCTCCCCATTAGATAGTGCCTCCATTTCTGAACCACCATCACCACAGCCATTAACTCTTTCTCATAAACAGATTTGTTAAGTTTTCTCTGACAAAGTTTGACTCATATAAGCCACGGGGTGCCCTTTTTACATTAACACAGTGCCTAGTCCCTGGCTTGATGCATTAGTTTCATCCACAAAATGTTTGTTAAAGTCAGGTGCAGCCAAAACTAGAACTCTTGTCATGGCCACTTTTAACTTCTCAAAGGCTTCTTTGGCTGCTGCATTCCATTGGAATTGATCTTTCTTTAATTGTTGCGTTAAAGACCAAGCAATTTTCCCATATCCCTCCACAAGTTTTATATAGTATCTGGTTAAACCCAGGAACCCTCTCAATCCTTTAACATCTTTGGTGTAGGCCATTCTAACATTGCTTGTATTTTACTAGGGTTAGCCACTACCCCCTGTCTGGATATGATGTCCCCAAATACTCTATTTGGGGTCGACCAAATGAACATTTTTTTTGTTCATAACTAATCCATGATGCCTTAAGGTTTCCAAGACAGATTTGACATGGTCAACATGGTTATTCCAATTCTTACTGAACACCAAAATGTCATCAAAAAATACTAAAGCAAACTTCCTCAAATAAGGATGAAGAACCTGGTTCATGAGATCTTGGAAGGTGGATGGTGCATTGGTAAGCCCAAATGGCATCACAAAAAATTCATAATGTCCCTCATGTGTCCTTAAAGCAATTTTGTTGACATTTTCCTCTTTCATTCTAATCTAGTTGTAACTAGATTTCAAATCCAATTTAGTGAATACCCGAGTTCCTCCTAACTCATCCAATAGCTCATCTATAACGGGAAGAGGGAATTGATCTGGCATGGTCAGCTTGTTAAGAGCCATGTAATCTATGTAGAATTTTCAACCTCCATCCTTCTTCTTGACTAAAATTACGGGGCTACTAAACAGATTGTTGTTGGGTCTTATAATACCAACAATCAACATCTCCTTCACAAATCTCTGAATTTCATTTTTTTTATAATAAGGATATTTGTAGGGCCTGATGTTCAAAACCGTTGATCTTGCCTTGTGATTGCATGATTCTTGGGGGAGGTAATCCTGTGGTTCCTAGAATAATTCAACAAATTCTTCTAGTATGACCATCATCTCCTTATCACAGACACCCTCTTCTTCCTAGTGTATGGCTTCCAAGATTTGATACGAAAGTATGAACCCCTCTCATTCATCATTGAGAGCCTTCAGTAAGGCCTTCTATGATGTTTGTGATTTGCACAAAGAGGGATCACCCCTTAGTTTCTTTTTCTCTCCCCCGTGGCCCCATGCTAACTCTAGATTTTTAAAGTTAGCTCTCACTTCTCCCAAACCCGCCAACCACTCCAGTCCCAACAATATATCTAATCCTCCTAAGTCCATGAGGAGGAAACGTTGTTGTATAATAATACCTTTCACCTCCAATCACAGTTGTGGCAAATTCCCCTGTTCTTCAACTTTTCCCTTGTGCCCACTTCCACTTCAAACTCTGTAGTATTTTGGACCTTCAAATTAAGCAATCGAGTCAATTTTCGGGATATAAAATTTGTTGTAGCTTCGCAATCTACCAGTACAACCACTTCAACATCATTAATTGTCCTTTTCACCTTGAATGAATGGTTAAAAGTCAGACCCACCTCCTCTGCAAGGAGATTTGTAAGACTTTCATTGAAAGCATCTCCGATTTCATTTCCTCCTCTCCATTGTCCTCCGAATCCGCACCTTCCGTCCTTTTCGTCAGCACGAGTTATAAGTGTTTCATCTTGCAAACATGTTTGCAACCCCACAATTCACCACATTTAAAACATAACCCTTTACGACTCCTTTCTCTGAGCTCAGCTTGGGATAACCCCCCCTCCGTTGATTTTCTTATCCCCTCCTTCGATCTCCAATCCTCTACTAGAGTTCCCTTCTTTCCCTCCTCCTTGTTCCCACCTAGTAAACCCTCTATTTGGTTTCACCAACAGTCGTTCCTGCATTTTTTTTTCTAGACTCAACAACCCCACTCGTAGAAACGCTTGGTTCTTCTCAATAGTGCAAAAATGGCTTATACTGTCACCTATTCCATGTCTATTCAAGAAAATCCCAACGTTAAAAATGACTGATGACATTTTTGTAACCCTCCACCTCCGACGTTGAGTAACATCAGTTGACTAGCAACAAACGTTTAATAACGTCGGTGCTCCTAGCAATAGACATTGAGTAATGTTTGTGCACACATGGTCTGACATCAAATTCAATTTGCAGTTTTAAAAAACACAAAATCCTTTTCTAGTTCCTATTTCTTTGCCCTTTCCTCCTTCTACAGTGACCCAACGACGACAACGAGTTTTCCACCACCGCAAAAGGTGATTTTTAATTCGTTTAACTCAAATGAAACTTGATTGGCACCTTTGGTTTACATTTTTTTAACATTTTTACCGTTCATTTAGGCTAGGATTCACATGGCAACAGTAGCAGCGAGGTTGTGCAACTCCTCTGACGACCTTCAACAACATCAACAAAAGACGACTAGCTTCTCCACGACCACCCTAAAAACACTTTTCTCAAACGTTGAATCTTCGGATCTTCTCCTGTCAACCCTTAGCTTCCAATTAGTAATGGTTTTCTTTTAGGGTTTCATTTTTTTTCACTTTGCCGTTAATTTCTCACTTTGGCATCTTTGTTGTTTATTTCTGTGAAGAGATTCAGTTTTAGGTGCTGTGTTTCGAAATCTCTGGTGCATTTAAGACTGGCTGATTTGCCCCATTCAGTGGCCATGCCATCTCTGTTTTGGGTTTGGTTGATTGTGGTTACTTCATAGTCGTTTCACGTGTTCAAACAAAGCAAATTTTTTCCTTCTTTCAGCGTGAAAATGGACGTCTATTGTCCAATCCTCCGACGTTAACTAACGTCTGTTGTTCAATCCCCCGACGTTAACTGACGTCGATGTATATTTCAGACGTTAATTTTGAAATCACCCAATACGACGTCGGAGTTTGGACAAACGTTAAAGGCCAAATATATCAGACGTTAAAAGCCTTTTTGTGTTAGTCTCTCTTCTATTAGTAACACACGATCCATTAGTTCATCTAGAGACTTTGAATCATATAGTTTAAGCTCGACTTGGATTTTCTCCTTCAACCCGTTTAGGAAAATTCCCTTTAACATTATCCTTTCTTCTTTTTTTAAAGGAGCTGATTCTCTTTCGAATTTTTCTGATACTTCATCACTAGTGTCGTTTGTTTGATGCACAATAATGGTCCAAATGGGTTTTGGATTACCCTAGGTTGAAATCGTCGCACCAGAGCACCTTTGAAAGCTTCCCAGTTTATCTCTGAGTTTTGCTCCTCCCACCATTGGTACCAACTGAAGGCTTGATCCTCTAACGCTATCACCACCTCGTCCAACTTGTCTTCTTCTTCGAGCATGTTTAACTTGAAATACCGCTCCACTATGATTATCCATCCATAAGCATCTTCTCCTCTGAAAATGGGGATTCGCAGTTTTCATCCCCCGAAATCCCGTGAAGATTCCCTACTACTCAAGTTGGTCGTATCACTATCGCCATCTATGTTCTCCACCTCATCGTCTTTGGTCGCCTTCATACCCCTTCTTCTGTGTGAGTGTCGCTTGTGGGAATGTCCCCTACAAGAAGGGCTTCTGGCTAGTATCAGATTCTTTAACTCTAAAATTTGGAGTTCAATTCCTTTGATGCGTTTTTCCATAGTGTTCTGTGTAAGAACCATGCACCCCAAAACTGTGTGTTGTGATACCAATTGATACTACACCGTGGGAGTAATAGAGAATTAAGAAGAAAAGGACAGTAGGGATATAAAAATTATTGTTTTATTAGTTTGTAAAGAAAGATAAACATAACAATGACTCTCGAGAAAGAGAGAGAGAGCACACTGCAACCTCAACCCAAAATCTTCTAAAAGCCCTTCCTCCTCTCTCTACCCATTCGTCTCCTCCCTATATTCCTTTCATCTCCCACACCAACAAAAAGATCTACAAGATTCTATTTTCTCTCTCTTCTTGCCAGATCAACTAATACCGTTAGCACCCTCACCGCCCTAATATGTGCTAGTGGACCCCAGCTAATAGGTTTCCACTTTCTCCTTTCATACACTTTAGTAATCTTTTCCTCTTCTCTCTTTTTCTTTTGGGCTTGGGTTTGTTTCGTAATAGTATGCTTTTCTAAATTCAATCATCCCTTATATATTTTATCGAAATATTCCTAACTTGAACGTCGAAGTGCCTGCAGGTACCCACCCTCTAGTAGTATTGTCAGGGAAACACTTTAAAGAAAAGTCATGAGGAGTATAAGTCAAAGAAGGAGACTCATTGAGATCGCTTGACTCTTTGTACAAGAACAAAAGTAAAATAGGAAACACACATTTTCGAACAATAAAATATTGTAATTAGTTTTAAATTATTTTAATTCTTGTTACAATGATTTTGCTGAAGATATTAGTTTCTTTCCTGAATGTGATTTTGCTAAATTATTAGTCACGATGATGCTGGCTCAGTATTGTACATAAGGGGATTATTTTGCTTAATGAATTTCGAATCCCAACAAATCCAATGTAACATATATCTCTTCTGTTTTAGGGTGTGATCTATCGCCAGCAATAAAATAGTGTAGTTCTTGGCCAACTTGAATCCAGCTACACCCAGGAATCTTTCGTAGACCCTTTTCTTTCATGAATCTCCTTATATTTGACACTTCATCCCATTTTCCGACAGTTGCATATACATTTGAAAGAGCCACATAATTCCCTGAATTATGCGGGTCCAATTTCAACAACCATTTTGCTATATAATCTGCTAGTTCTATATCATGATTTTGTCCACACGCCGCAAGCAGAGATCCTAATATATGTGCATCAGGATGGCTTGGCATTGTCAAAATAGTCTTAAGAGCTTCATCTAACTGGCCATCGTTGGCAAAAAGTTTGATCAAACAACCATAATGTTCCTGACTCGGTGACATCTTGAGATCAGAGACCATATACTTGAAAATCTCGATGCCCTCCTTCACCAACCCCCCGTGGCTGCATGCAGACAACACACTGGTAAAGGTTATGTGATCTGGCACGATTCTTTTTCTTCCCAACTTTTTAAAAAGCGCAAGAGCTTCTCTAGCTTGACCATGAGATGCATATGCAGATATCATTGCATTGTACACAGACAACTCCTTTGTTGAACACATACTGAACACGTACTTGGCATCATTCAATGCTCCACATTTAGCATACATATCTATCATAGTAGTCGCGATATCAAGAGACTGAAACATATAATGCCTCATAATGTACCCATGAATTGCCCTTCCATATTTCAACAATGCCATACTGGTGCAGGCTGAGAGCGCAGAAGTTATGCTCATGTTATTAGGTCTGATTCCCACATCCTGCATCTCCCTGAGAACCATCATAGCATCACAACCAAGACCATTCTGGGCCAAACCAGACATCACCGTCGTCCACGTGATCAAATTAGGCGTAACACCAGAGGAGCACATTTCCGCAAACACATTTCTAGCTTCAGCAACCTGACCATTCTTAAAGAAACCAAAAATCACAGAATTCCAAGAAACCACATTTGGAGGCACACTCTCCAGCTGCATTTGAAAGAACAATTTCAGGGCCTCCCCACTCAGACCCTGCTCAGCACAAGCAGCCAACATCGTATTCCACAACACAATGTCCTTCTTTCTGGTAGAGCTGAAAACTCTTCTTGCACAATCCATCTTCCCACACTTCGCGTACATATCAATGATTCCACTTGAGACAACCACATCATACTCAAAATCATTCTTAACACAATATCCGTGTGCCTTCATGCCCAATCCTACATCTCTTGTATCAGCAGCAACAGCCAACAAAGAAGACAATGTAACACAGTCAAACCTCAAATTCTGTTCCCTCATCATAACACACATCTCAAGCGCCTTCCCAACCATCCCATACTGCACATAACCCGAGACAACCAAATTCCACGCCACCATATCTCTCATCACCATTTCTCCAAAAACCACTTCACCTTCCTCAACCAAACCAACCTTGAAATAGAAGTTCATAATTGAACTCCCCAAAACGTTATCCAACTCCAACCCTCTCACAACAGCAAGGCCATGCCCTTGTCGTCCTTCTCCAACGGCCTCCAAATTCGCACATGCCGTAAAAAAACCCGACAAAGCAACGGGAGTTACTTCCACTCCTTGCAACCTCATCTCCCGAAACATCCCTATCGCCTCCTCATTCATTCCGTTTTGCGCGTAGGTCACAATCATGGAGTTCCAAGCAACGTCGTTTCTCTCAGCCATTCCATCAAACACCCTCTCCGCATCCTCCAAAGCCCCACACTTCCCATACATGTCCACAAGACTAGTCGCAACATAAACACATTCACTTAACCCCGGTGTCTTCACGACGAACGCGTGAACCCCTTTACCAAATCCGACCCACCGAAGAAACCCGCAAGCCTTCAAAACATTGGGCACAACGAAGTTGTCGGGTAAGAACCCTTGGTTTTGCATTTCTATGTAACCCAAAAGCGCTTCTTCGCAACGGCCCGTTCGCGTGTGCAACCCGATAATGGCCGCCCAGGAGAAGACGTTCTGGCTTTGGGCATCGCGGAAGAGGCGCGTTGCCACGTCGGAGGCGCCGCATTTGGCGTAGAGAATGATTAGCTTGGATTCGACGAACTCGTTCTGGTAGAAGGAAGGACCTTTTTTTATGAGGTGGGCGTGGATTTGAATGCCGAGGGGTAGGGCTCTCTCGTAGACGCAGCCCTGAAGGAGCGTTCCGTAAACGTCGGGGCCCGCCTGGAGGTTCCGCCATTGCATTTCGGAGAGGGAATCTACGGCTTCGCGGATTCGGCCATCTTTGCAGAGCAAAGAGAAGTGGTTGTGAGAGAATTGTTTGGGCGTGAGGTTTGTGAGGTTTTGGGGTTTGGAATGGGGAAGGTGGAGGGGAGGGTTGGGGACTGAAGGAAGGAGAGAAGCCATGCATGCATGGAGGTCACGGTGGTCGGAATTTGCAGAGGGAGGAAGAGCGACGTCGTGAATTGAGAATTTGAACGGTGGTGATTGGCTCTGAACAGATAATTCAGCACATGTAAATAAATGATCAAGTTCAGTCTTTTATGAACTAAAGTGAGGATAGTTACACAAATTTTATCCTTTAGTTTCTATATATCTAAAATTCATTTATTTCGGTTAACTATTTCCCTGATATTAAAGAAATTATGGTTAGATCAATAGCATGTGTCAGGTGGAGTAAAGTAAAGTTTTTGCAAAAATGCTGTTAAATTGCTTACAATTAGATAATAATTTGAAAAATGTTGTTTTCACAATCTCTTACCGATAAACAACCAATTGAACTATCTGATAACAAGATAATAATGACAAAGATTAAAAGTTATTTCATATGAATAGTTATTTTTATAAAGTCTTTCTAAGGTAACGTTGATCCATAACTATATTGGATATATTGTTTATTTTAGAAGGAGAAAGAAAAACAAATTGAAAGGGAAGAAAAAGAAATGCAGAGTTGAAAAAGACGAGTAATAAAAAGGAGCAATGATACATATTTTTACTTATTACATTTTAATTCTTTTTCTTTTTCTCTTTTCTTATCATATCGGTTTTTTTTCTGTAATAGATAAATTACTCTCCATAATTATGAGATTAGGCAAAATTTTTAAAAAATTACGAATTTAGGCAAAACGTGATGGAGAGACGTTTCCTCATGAAGAAATCGTGAGGGATGTATGTTTTTGGGTCAAAGGAGAGAAATCATGTGGGGATTAGACGTTTTCAGCTGAAATCGTTTAGGGGGACACGTTTTGTATATTGTGATGTAATCGATTACTAAATGAGTCACAGGATTTTTGAATTAATGTAATCGATTACGTGGGATTGTAATCGATTACAATCTTAATTAAAAAAAAATTTGATTTAATGGTCAATTTCTCAAACCCCTTCAACTTCCTTACGGGTGCAATGAGAAAAGTTCCAAAGTTCTATGTTCCTCCTCTTCGTACATGACGACATGCTTCCAAACAATTAAATACCCATCTCCTACACTTCTTTTTGTAGGGACTACCTTCCTCCTCCTCTCTATCTACTACTCCCCTGCAATATAATTCATTAAATTAATTCCATTTTTGAAAACAAAATCTCGTATCATTACTAGGTTAGTGCATACAACACATACCTTTGTTGCCTCTAAAGTAACAACAGTATGAATTGTGGAGTTCGAGGAGTATGAGAAAAGGCAAGGCTGTTACGCTTCTGCTTTTATCTCTCGCGTGCTTTGTGATTCTAAAACCAATAGAACACATTCTTCCCTTCGATCTTACTTTCCTAACTGAACAGTGATCTGCTCTATCTGTTGGGCATTTGGAGTTCTCGTCCCACCTTTGTACAGCATCTCCAATATACCAATCTGTTCTTGCGTCGGATTCCACCGCGTCCCTCCTGGATGCGTTTCAACCTGTGCATTAACCATACCACCCAACAATTAAATCAACTTCTTTTTAAATAAATAACGATACTTGTGTAATTGATTACATTAACCCAGAAATATTAGATAATCGATTACAATAATATGTAATTAATTACATTGTTCCAGAAATCCTGCAACTCATTCAGTAATCGATTACATCATAAAATAATCGATTATAACATACAAAACGTGTATCTCCTTAACGATTTCAGCCGAAAACGTCTCATTCCTACACGATTTCTTTCCTTTGACCCAGAAATGTACATTCTCTCACGATTTCTTCATGAGAAAACGTCTTCTCCCAACACGTTTTGCCTAAATTCGTAATTTTCAAAAAATTTGTCTCGTAATTATGGAGATGTGATTTACCAGAAAAAAAAACCTATCATATCATATAATCTATAAACCTATATTCTTTTCTCTCTCTCTAAATATATGTCAAGTGTTAATGGAACTTTTTTGTGTTCATAAATCATTTTTCAAACATTGAGCACTGCAACATTTTTGTCTTACTACGTAAAAAAAGAGAAGATTGTTTATTCTTAGAAGCCATTCTCTTAAGATTTTTGAAAACGATTTTAAAATTTTGGTAAGATTCGTGTGAGACGGAATTCTCAAAATGAACAGCTACTTCTGTGAATAATATTGATACAATTTCATTTGTAAACTTTTTTAAATGAGTTTTTTATGAAAAAAAAATCAGAATAATTTTTTAATTTAGATCCAAGGCTAATTCATGGTTCCTCCGATGATGATACAATTTGACTTTTTTTTATTTATTCAGTTGTGAATTCATGTGATTTTCTTTCTTTTTTAATTTCCGGTTCTTAATTTAATTTTTTAAATATAAATGTTTTGAGTTTCGAACTAAATTAGATAAAGATTGATCCATTTAAGGTTAGGATATTGAATAATGCGTCTAAATCACTGAGTTCCAAAATTTGTATTATTATAGAGAAATTTTTTTGTTCTGATCATTTCATCTTATCAAGAATTTCTTAGTTCTTGTGCACATCTTCTAAACACCTATCTTCATATTTTTCTTTTATTTTATTTAATTGTAGTTCTACACATCAAAATCACTATTTTCTAATTCTTCAAATTTAGATTTATTACTCATAATAGCATTTATGCAAAATTTTGAATTTGTTCGTCAAATTTCCTTAAATTATAAATCGAGTTTTAGAAAGCTTGTTTCAATTATTTAAAGGTTTAAATTACATGCTAAATCGTAAATTTTCACATTGTCTAAAAGTCATCCAATTTTGAACTTTGTAACATGAGATTAACTTCTTCGGTAAGTCTAAAAGTCATTGTAGTTAAGAAGAATCCTCATCACATGGTATCAAGAACTTGTTCTCAACACCAATTTGGCTAGCAAAATTTAGTTTTGCTAAGTTTTCTTGTTCTAGTTTTGTTTCTTTTGGTTATGAATTGTGTTTTTGTTGTGCTAAGTGTGAGGTGTTTTTTGTAATAGGTTTTTTCTTCTTGTTTGTGCCATGTTTATCTTATTTGTTTGTTGGTAGTGAAATTGTTCTTTTTATGTTGGTTCTATATTTTAGTTTTAAACCATGTTTGTGCCACTTTTAGAAGAAATTATTAATTATAAATTATTTTATTCTTATAATAATCTTAAGTGCAGAACGAGTGAAAAAGGACAAAAGTGTTTCATTATAGAAAAATCTAGTGAAAACACGAGTGAATCCATCGAGTGTAAACATGTGAGAAGATACGTGATGTTCAATATTTTTCTAGACAATTTAATTTGAAGTATGACGAGAACAAGTGATGGTAGTGGTGATAGTTCTCAACTTGATAGAGCTCAAAGGCTACTACTTGATGTTATGACTACACAAATACAAAGAATATTGAGAGTAAACTAAAGCAGTTAATTTGACCCATGGCCCCTTTGAAAAGGCCCTCTTTTAGGGGCCCTCACCTCCCAAAGCCCATCTCAAGTAGGTTAGGGTCAACGCTAAGGTGGATTTGACCCTACTACAAAATTTTAATTAATTCTTAAAATAATACCTTCAGCCTAAATCATATATCGATTTTAGTCATCTTAGGACAAAGGCCAAGACAGACCAACCAAGGGCGAAGGTTAAGATGGAAAATTTGAGATAAACTCTCTTGGACCGAAGGTCAAGAAGATTCAACTCGAGTTGAAGGTCGGGACAGACTAGCTAAGGTTGAAATTCGAGACCGATTGACCTAGGCTGAAGGTCGAGACGAGCAAACCTTGGCCGAAGGTTGAGACAGACCGATCGAGTCGAATGTCGAGACAAATCTAATTGAGCCAAAGGTAGAGACAGATTTGCTCGAGCCAATGATTGATATAAGTGAACCCAAAATAAAAGTCGAGACGAACCTAGTCTGAAATTCGGCCAAATTAGGGCGAGTACACCTCGGCTGAAATTCAACCAAGTACACCGCAACAAAAATTCGGTTGAGTTGGCCTTGACCAAATTTCGCCCGAGGCAGCCACGAACGAAATTAGGTTCAAATTAGGCCAAATTTCGACCTTGGTCGAAATTTGGTCGGTTTTAGCCAAGTTACTGAGTCAACCTCGACCAAATTTTGGGCAAAGTCAATTGAGTCAGCATCGACAAAATTCGATCGAATTCGACCGAGTTGGCCCCAACTAAAATTAGACTGAATTTTGTAGAGTCAACTTTGGCTGAATTTTGGCCGAATCATTCCTTGTCAAATTTCAGTTGAAATCGGTAGATTTAACTCAATCAACCTTGATTAAATTTGACCAAAATTTTGCCAAGTTCGACGAAGTTAGTCCCAACCAAAATTCAGTCGAGTTAGTTGTTAGGTGAAAAACGGCAAGTGCACCAATCACACGTAGCAAGTAATAAATATCGTTCTCTCCACAGGGACTTGTGCAACACATGACAACTCTCACAATTCACAACTCAAATAGACAATAAAGCTCACAAAAACACAAAAAAACTATTTTTAGTATTTTATCAAATAGTTGGTGTGCAACATAAATTTAACATAGATTATATACAATTGTCAATACTAGATTTCATTCACTTTATTCTCATGCATTCACAAACATCTCAATTCCAATTTCATGCCAAAATCAACTTACAAAAATGCTCAAATCCTATTCCTAGCGACTTTGAGTCTATGATAACTCATCAAGTTTCATTTCCTTGAATCCTCAATAAGTGAAATCATGCATTAAGTTCAAGAGTCTTAAGATTACTAATGAATCATGTTCTATCCCTAGATACAAGCTCCATTAGGCATTCAATTTCAGTTCTAGGTTCAAAAGACATTTTCCAACACCTCAAGAACCACAAATTATGCATGGGTGGCCAAACCAAAGCAAGCATTAAGCATGGAAATCAAATGCTAACATAGAAATGGAAAATCATATTGATTAACATCACAAAATGCACAAGAATTTAGTTCATTACATCTAATCTCAACAAAATAGGCTTAGCTCTCCATGGTGGAGAACTTAGGTTTTACAAATTAGAGAGATAAGGAAGAGATGGAACCAAAGAGAAGATGCAAGCCCTCTCCTAAGGTTCTTAGCAGCTGCTTCGTGCTCCAATTGCGCCTCCTCTTCGCATCAACACCTCCATTTCGTAACCCATATTCCTATCCAACCCCGAAAGGGGAAAACACCACCATGAATGGAGGAGAAGACCCAAGGAGAAGTGGGAGAGCTTACCAACACCCCTAGTAACCTCCAAGAGGCTCCCCAAGCACCCAAAAGTGTTTCTCTATTGTGTAAAATGAGGAATGGACCAAACCCTCATGAGAAACAAGATTAAAAACCCATTTTTTGACATGTCAGCGACGCCACCACTCAGCCTTGTCTCAGCAGCACTCAGCACCATATTTTGCGAACTAAATGACGCTCAACCCCACTTTTCACCGCTCAGCCTTGTGGTGCTCAACCCCAGTTCGCCACTGCTCAGCCTTGGGCAGTTTGATAGCATTATGTATTTGAAGCACTGGGCGTGATTCCAGTGGGGTACTAAATTGAACAAACCAAAAATATGGGGACCAAATTGAACTTAACCAAAAAATTGGGGTACCAAATCAGTAATTATACCAAAAGATAAAAGGGAAATAAAAAAATTAGATGTCTTAAAAAAATTATTACAAAATGACACTTTAAAATATCATATTTTTCATTATTAATATGATAGTTAATAGGGATGGCAACGGGGCGGGGCGGGGACGGATTTCGCTATCCCATATCTATCCCCGTAAAAAAAAATCATCCCCATCCCCATACCCAAATTCAACAGGTATCAAACTTTTGTTCCATCCCCATCCCCATCGGTAACAGGTATAATCTCGTACTCATACTCATATCCGTTTTCTTACTACTTTAATATTAATTTTTATAAAATAATAAAAAATTACCTTAAAGGAAACATAATATTATCAAATATCTATAACAATATATAAAGAGGATTCTCTCTTTTGTGTTCACATTTCATAATACCAGTTTTACCCTTAATTATTTTAAAAATTAATTATTTTATAAATAATTTACTTTTAATCGTTATTCTAAAAACCTTTTTTGTCTTAAACCATTATTTTAAAAACTTTTTTTGTACATATCTCTTTTTTTTTAATTTTACATTTAACAACTATTTTAAAAATTAATTATATATTTGTTATTGATCTTAACTTAAATTTCTTGAAAATAAAAAAATGCGAACACATAGGTGCGACAACGCCTGTGTGTTCGCTAGTTCAATATTAGGAGGATGATTGTTTCTTCGATATCAAATACTTTGAAATAAATTATAATTCTTTATATTTTATATTAGAATACCAAATAAAATTTCATAAGAACCAAAACATTTATTAAATTTGCAAACATTAATGAAACCTAGTTGATAAAATTTAAAAATATTTTAAAAAAAAATATAAAAGGAAAAAAAAATTCAAATTAAAATATATTTTAAATGTTTGTTTACTTCAATTTTTTAAATTATAATGAATCTCTTTTTTATACACTAATAAAAGTTATAATACATCACTTGATCAAAATGACGCAAAGAATAAATAATAAATGTTATAAAATTTTAACATAGATCTTGTATCTTTCGAACTCAAGTATATGTTAGATGGTGATAAAAAAAATATTCATAGCAATTACATTAAATTTTTATATTGTAGTAAATAAAAATTATTTATACAGTTATAGTGAAAAAATTAAAGTATGATTGTAATGAGTTAGAAAATAAAAAATAATTAGATAAAATATATCGAAATAATATTCTACATGATGAAAATAAACAAAAAATAAAAATATTAAAAATTAACAAATGTGTGTCTTATAAACAATTTGGAGACTATTGAAAGGAATCACATAAAGAAAAACAAATGTATAATTAAGGGTATGATAAGATGAAAAACATCTTAGAGATCTAAGAAAAAATTTCAAATATCAACATATATACTCAATAGTTGAGAAATAAGAAAAATTGTTTTAGTGAAACAAAAAAGTTCTTCAAATGAAACAAAAATTAATAATAATAAGTAATTTTTTTTTATATTATCTAGTAAATGAAAGGTTTATGCTATTAAACACTTGAATTGAGAGTATTAAACATTCTCATGTGAAAGAAAAATATACAATAAATAAAAATATTTTAAAATAATAGAAATATTCAAATGTTAGAAATACAATTTTTTTAATTGACATACATCATTTTAACATAATTACATAAAGGTTATGATAAGATAAAAAATATATTGGAGATGCGAATGAGTTTCATAACAAACAAAATAATTAAAATAAATAAAAAATAGAAAGTGTATATATATATATATATATATGGTTACTTAATTAATTGTGAATATTTTAATAATTTAAACGATAATAGAGATATGGCGGGGACGAGTATTATGGCGGGATATGTACATCCTCATCCCATATCCAATTGAAAAAATCGAGAATTTTCTATACCCTTACCTATACCCAGTCAATGTGAAGATTCTCCGTCAAAATGGAAACGAATTCAGACAATACTCACATAGACAAATTTATTTGTCATCTCTAATATTTAGTAACAGTTAAAACTACCATACAATACATAAATGTTATGACAATTCTCAAATTGTTGTATTATACTATAAGTTGCTACATATTCTAAGAACCGTCGTATTAAAACTGTTATGATCTTTTGTAGTTTTTTTAAAAATTTATCTTAAGAAAGAACTGAATTTAGACTATAAATTTAGTTAATTAATTATGTGTTATTAATATTATTTGTTCGTCAAATGATCTAACCTAATTATTCGTAATATATATATATATATATATATATTAATTAGTATTTATTCTAGTGTAAAACATAACACTAGTGCAGAATGGGGTTTTTAACTCGCCTTATAGGCTTCGGTTACTGCGGGACCGAAGCCTATAAGGAGGCGGTGGCATTTTTGAAATTTTTCTCAGCATTCTGCCTCGGGTCCCAAACTAACCGAAGCATATAACCAGTTTTATGCTTCGGTTCTCAACCGACCGAAGCCTATAACCCATCTGTGTCACCCAGATTTACAAAACTGCCACTGACAGCGCACGCTTTGGCCTCGGGTGACAAAAAACCGAGGCCTATAACAGAGATTTGGCCTCAGGTGGCGAAGAACCGGGGCCTATACACTTCCATTTGGCCTCGGGTGATTGACAACCGGTGCCAAAATGCGTGCCCTTTTTTCTTTTTCTTCTTCCCCGCCGCAGTCTCCATTTCTCTAAACAACTCCATTTCTCTCTTCTCTCTCCCTGCAACCTAGCCAGCCTTTTTTTCTTTTTCTCCTTCCCCGCCGCAGTCTCCATTTCTCTCTTCTCTCTCCCTGCAACCTACCCCTCCACCGTCGCTGGTTCGTTGGTTCGTTGCCGCCGCTGGGTCGTTGTCGCCGCTGGGTTGTTGCCGCCGCTGGGTCGCTGTCGCCGCTGGGTCGCTGCCGCCGCTGGTTCGCTGCAGCCGCTGGTTCGCTGCACCTCCATTTCCTGATTCCTTGATTAAATTTTATATGTAGTTTTTAGGGTTTGTTGAAAAGGGTGGCTGAAATGCAAAGTGGAAGAGGGGCTGAAACCAGATCTGGAAGGATGTCCTTAGAGATGCTGAGAGAAAGCAAATAACAAGTCATGCCGTGAAGGATTGGCTGTAGAAACTCACGGATGAACTTTCAGATGACCCAGATGAACTTTCAGATGTGGATGGTAATGAGGATGATACCACAGAGGGGTTCTTCCAACTGCAGTGGTGCTCGAACGACTTACCACAACTGCAGTGGTGGTCCAAAAAATGTCCCCTATGGCCTCGGTTCTTACGTTACCCGAGGCAGAAAAAGCGCTTTATGGCTCCGGTTAACACCCGAGGCCAAAAGTCATACCTTTTGGCCTCATCCCAATATGCCTCGGTTCTAAAACCGAGGCAGAATAACAAAAACAATCGGGGCCAAAAGCCCTTACTGCACTGGTGAGGTCTAAGGTAAAATAAAGATGACCTAGGTTAAGATTGTGTCGAGTCACCCAAGAATAAGGTCGAGACAAATCAACCTAGGTAGAGAGCTGAGTTTGCCAGAGCCAAAGGTCGAGTGAGTTAGCCTAAGCCAAATGGTCCCATTAAGTCTGCTCGAGTAGAAGAATCAACTCGAGTCAGTCAAAGCCTAAGGGTTGAGACTAGTTGATCGGTCAAAGGCCAAGGTGAGTCAGTCTTGTTGGCACAAGCAAGCTTGAAGTAAAGAATTGATAAAGCCATGTGCATGAAGATTATAGGTGTTTGATGAAGATCCACTTGAAGATTAAGTTTTAGTATATTAAATATGAAAATAACATGTTAAATGTAATGTTTTGTTGTTATATCATGTTGGTAGGCTATATGACATAGGTTAAATGTCTTGTGTGCCTTAGTGTGTCTCTTTTAATCTGTTAAAATGGGTTTTAACAGGTTAAAAGACTTGTTGTATATAGTTTCTAGTATGAATGCATTCAGTCAGTTGAATTATTTTTCAATCGAATGATTTCACTTAAGTCAAATGAAATCAGCTGACTGTACGGAAAATTCAATCGACTGTTTTCACTTAAACCAGACTATATAAGCTATGTTTTGAGAGTAGAGGTGCGAATCTGAGCTTTTGATCACGAAATTTTGTCATTCTTCTCTGGAAAACTCTCTTTCTCTTTCTCTCTCTCTCTCCAATACATAGTTGCAACTCGTGGTTTGAAGATCTTGGAGGCATTTTAGCTTGTGAGTAGCTTGAAGAACACATGTATGGTTGGCTAGGGACAACCACCATCAGGTTTGGATGTTCTTGTGCCTCTGGTTGGTTTGCATGATGTGATTTCAGGTCCGTAAGTGTGATTCTTACAGGGTGGGTGTCTAGAATTTTGTGAGTCGAAAATTTTGTGTGTTTCTTTGTTCAAAGGTGTAATCTTAGTGTGTGATTTGTAAAACTTTTGAATATAGTGGAAACTAGGCTTAGGTTGTCCTGGTAAACTGGATGTAGCTTTGTGATTGAGTGAACTAGTATAAAAACAACTATGCAATTCTCTCTCCCTCATCTCACTCACTTTGAATATTTTTAAAAACTCAAGAAAACCAAGCAACTCATTCTTTGGTGTGATTTAATGCGTTCTTGTGTAATCTGAGGTTGTATACTTGTTAAAAATATTGATTGAAACAAGTCTTGTATGTAAAAGATTGTTGTTTGAGTTGAATTTACGATTTCTGCATTCTGCATAAATCTTCAGTATTTTAGCTAACTGGTTTGTCATTTTAATCGACTATTTCATAGCTCAAGAACAAATTAGTCTGTTGTTTTATTATTTAATCGATTGAAAGTGTACTAGTCTACTGCTTTTACATCCTAACTTTCCAGTCTATTTGATTCAATTGAAAAGAGGTTTAAGCTTTCAAAAAAGTTTTATAAAGCCAATTCAACCCCCCATCTTCTTGGCTTAATTCACCATTTCAAAACTAACATGTCTGACTCAAAGGTCGAGCCTAGTTGGTTCGGATTGAGCCGAGTCAGGTTAGGCCAAAGGTCAAGATTAGTAAGCCCCAAATGAAGGTCGAGCTGAGCTGGCCAGAATCGAGTCGAGTTTGTCAAATATGAAGGTTTAAGAAGACTGATGTCTATTAAAATGCGGTGACATTTATGAAATTATTGAAAACGTCTAAGCTTCCATTCTAATAAAAACTCAAGCATAACGTTTTGGCTTCGATTTTCTAAGAACTAGTGCCTAAAAGTTCCCATTAGTTTAAAAAATGGCATTGGTATAATTTTTATTTAACTTTTAGACAGAGGTTTAGGCTTCTTTTATTTTTAAAACTGAAGCCTAACGTGTCTAGGTTTTGCTTTTACGAGTAACTAAAACCTAAACATTTTTCTGAAATTTTACACTCATGTCGAGCATTTCATCCTTGTAGAAGTTGCTTTGCTCCCTCCTCCACTATTCCTCCCTCCTTCCTTCTTTGTTCTTTAGCAGCTCCACCCAACACCATCGAACTTGAGTCATTACCGTTGCTCAATGTCGAGTGAATGATGAGTTGGTTTTCTTTCTTCCCCATTCAAAATTTTTTCTTGTGTTTTTCGTTGAGTTCATGTTTTGTGTTGAGCATATTCGTTTCTCTTCATACTACAAGACTCCACAATGAGCGTAAGTCTCCACAACAATGAAGCTAACCCACGTGGACCTTGATTGGGACTTCTGGTTGTCCTAATTTTACGGATTGAGATTTTTTAGTGCTTTGATTTTTGGAGATGGGGATTTTTGGTTGGATTTGGATTTTTAAAAATATCAATTTTTGCGGTGCGAGCTAGGTTCTCAATGTAAAGATAAAGATGATGAATAAAAAAAAGGAAATAAAGGCTCAAAATAATGAAAAAAAGGGATTAAATTATGAGATCACCCTCAAATATTTACTATTTTTAAACAACATTATTTTAAATTTAATTAAAATATTAAAATTATAAACTACAAAATAAAAATATAAAATTATAAAATTATAAAAATTTAAAATATATAACTATAAAATTATGTATGAAATAATAAACTTATACCATCACAAAATTATAAAACTAAAAAAGACAAAATTAGCAAAAATTATAAAATTACAAAATTACAAAATTGTGAAATTTCAAAATTTCAAAATATACAAATATAAAACTATAAAAATTATACAAAATATAAAATTATAAAATCATGCAATATGAAATTATGAAAATATAAAATTATGAAATTATGGAATTACACATTTATAAAATTACAAAATTTTAATATTATAAAATTGTAAAGTTATAACATTCTAAAATTATAAAGTTACAAAGTAATAAAATTATAAAATTATAAAATTATAAAATTATAAAATTATAAAATTATAAAATTATAAAATTATAAAATTATAAAATTATAAAATTATAAAATTATAAAATTATAAAATTATAAAATTATAAAAT
>Ga0214542_1002285_pt1 | contig 39701 bp, 13 predicted proteins | sample CNSS1metaG_FD_160096 | JGI IMG/M metagenome (GOLD analysis project Ga0214542, IMG submission 160096) | Root nodule microbial communities from cowpea collected in UCLA plant growth center, Los Angeles, California, USA - CNSS1 | ecosystem: Host-associated > Plants > Roots > Nodule | place: USA... | reverse complement strand
CTTTATAAAAATAAAAAAAAAAAAAAAATATATATATATATATATATATATATATATATATATAAAAGTGCCGATAAAAAAATACATAATATTAAGTAAATCAAAAGCAAGAGTGTATAATAGAAATGTAATGTCATTTATACCTTGAATCATGAAGGAATTCATGTAAATTTATGATTCATTTATTCAGATCAACTCAAGAACATTTATGACATTAAAAACACAAGGAAACGAAGAGATGAATCCGGAAAGAGAAAAAAAAAGTGTGAACAAAATAATATAAAGAACAAGAACTTAAAAAATAAAAAACAACAATGTGATAAGAAGGAAATAGAAAAGGATTGCGGAGACTTAAGGGAGAAAAACAAGTTACTTGAAGATCATCTTCAAGGTAAGACACATGACAAAACAACCACTCTCACAAAAGTTAATTTTCTAACCTCTTCCTAGATTTTACTATATTGAAAAGTGATTTACTAAAAAAAAATAACTATTTATAGCCATTAATGCCTTAAAATTTAAAGGTTTAAATACATCATTGGTCCCAAGTTTCGTAAATTTTGTTCACTTTGATCCTCATTTTGTTGAGATATTCAACATGGTCATATTTTTTTTTTTGTAAATTGTGGTCAATTTAATCATTTTTATAGACACGGTTTAACTTGTTAACGGAGAGTGGACAATAACTATCATGTGTCACTCTATAGTTTTTTTTGAATTCTTTTAAATTTTTTTCAATATTTTTAATTTGAAAAAAGTTGTCCACGTGACAAGCCAAAATTATGACACATGGCAGTATTAGTGCTAGGTGTGAAAGATATTATCATTGTCATAGTGTCATGTGTCAAGTTAGTATCGTTGTCATGTGTTAGTGTCTCGTGACTTATATTTAATTCGATCTCAATTTTCGCTAAATTTTGTTCAATTTAGTCATAATTTTTGTTATTTTTGTTCAATTTGGTCTCAATTTTGTCCCTCTCCAAATTGACAAAAAAATTAATCTTTATATAAATGTTATACTGAAATTTTTTGTATTAAAAGTTATGTTTATATTAAATATTTCTTTCATTGTTTTTAAACCAACCCAAAATCATGTTATTGGAAAGAAATTATTAGATTTATGTTTAATGTTTGCTACACGTAAAAAATAGGTTTTGAGTGGTTTTAAAATAATAAAGAATTTCCTACTGATTTTAAAAATGATGAAAAACTTTCCTTCTAATTTTAAAATTATTGAAGAATTTTCCTTTTATTTTTAAAAATAGTGAAGAACTTTCCTTTTAATTTTTAAAATAATTAAGATTTTTCATTATCATTTAAAAAATAATAAAGAATTTTCTTTCTAATTTTAGACTAACTTTTCCCTATTTTTTTACATGTAGCAAAAATCAAATAAAAATATAATAATTTCCTTCCAAAAGTACAATTAGGTTTGGCATAAGAATTAAGAAAGAAATATTTAATATAAATGTGAATTTTAATAAAAATAAAAATTTAAAAATATATAACAAATAAATTTGGTCAATTTGGAGAGTAATAAAATTGGAACCAAATTGAACAAAAATATCAAAAATTAGGATTAAATCGAATATAAGTCACTACATTGATACGTGACAATGATACTAACTTGACATATGACAGTGACACTAGCTTGACACGTGGTACTAACATTGTCACATCTCACAATTTGGGTTTGCCATGTGGACAACCTTTTTAAAATTAAAAAAAAAATTAGATTTTTTTTAAATTAAAAAAAAATCACAAAATGACACATGATAGTTACTGTTCACCGTCCGTTAACAATTTAAACAGCGTCTATGACAAGGACTAAATTAATCTCAATTTACAAAAATTATGACTATTTTGAACGTTTAAAAAATTGAGAACCAAAATTAACAAAAAATAGGAAGCAATGATATATTTAAGTTAAACTTAAAGATATAAAAGAATATATAAAAGGATTAAAAATATAAAAAACTATAATTAAGAAAGTAACATCGTAACAAAAGGAAATACAACATGATTAAAGAGACTTATAAGACATAAGAACAAATCATTTAAAGATAATTTTTAAAATAAATATATTGCTGAATTACCACTCAAAGGTTAACACATTAAGATAAGACTCGTCAAAAATAATTATTATAAAAGATAATTCTCTAAGTTCTTAAAAATTTTATGTATTTAAATACAATTTAAGAAAAAATTACTATATTTAAAGTCATCAATGTCTTCAAACTTTAAATAAAATACAATACAAATATCCAAATCACCCAAAAGCCTATTTTCCATGTGTTTTTAGCTTTCACATACCTAAAATCCCAGCTTAGACTTTAAATATTCCATTGAAACCTATTTTAACCCATACAACAACAAATTAAATTCAAATTAAAAAAAATTACAAATTGTGAGCCGAATAAAAAAAAAATTATACTATGACTTTCCTCGTTCGATTCTCATTGTTTATTTGTTATTTTCTGACGCGATCCAATCTAATGTGAATCATTAATTTAAAAAAAAAGAAATACATTAATTATTAATTAATAATATATATTAAATTATGTCATAAAGTAAAAATTTAAAAGTCAACAAAATGAAAATCATAAAATTATAATATTATTGTTAAATGGGGTGGGGGAAATAAATAATTTATTTCATATATGACTCTTGAGTCAAGCTTATTTTCATTTTAAAATTTTTAATTTTGAAAGCTACAGTCACAATTCCAAACCTACTCCATACCGCGATCAGACTGCATCTTCCGGTCAACGTCAAAATACAGGTCCAGCCACATCTGTCCCTCGTTGTACAAATTATTGCAAAGCAAAAGTGTCATTTTTTTTTATATATATATCAATTTTATATATATATATATATATATATATATATATATATATATATATATATATTTTGTTTTTCATAAAACTAGGTGAAAATCTAACTGAAAGCTGAAATTTTGGTTAACAAAATAAAGGTTGGTAGCTAGAAGTAGCAAGTTTACATACTAATCACTAATGAAAAGTCATTGAATTAATTTTTTGAATTATAAGTATTTGACGAAATTATTAGTTAAAGTAGCTAAGTATATATAAAATGGCCTATTTATGTATGTTTATAACAATTTTATATAAATCTTAATTTCATTGATAAAATATAGCTTCAAGATATTTATAATTTTAATTAATTTAAGCTTTTATACCTTTTATTTAAAAATAAAAGTTTTTGTTGCATTTATTTTATTTTTAATTGTTATATATTTCTTCATATTCTATATTAACCATTAGTTTCATATTATATCTTGCAATATTTCTTTTCAAATTCAAAATAAAGCAAATATAACATATTTAAAAATGGTTATAATACATTCGTTAGGTTAATTAATACAAGAGTTAAAATATCCTAAAATATAACGTTTAAAGTATAAAAAAATGTCTTGATTAAAATACATGATATAATATAACAAATATTTTAAAAATAATAAAAAACAACTTTACACTGTTAACAATATTGGTATATGGAATTATAAGTTTGAAAAACTAAAATCAGTATTATAAACCGTGACAAAATTTCATTGAAGTGGGGTGGTTTTGGTTTCTCGTGTCATTAGATTCATCATTTTTCTCATAAAAATAAACTCAAGACCGTGTTGTTAGTGATTAAGAATGTGTATTTATTATATATATTTATTTAAATGCAAAATAAGAGTATATGTAAGTGTGAAAGAGAATAAATTCTAATAATTTAAATAAAGATTTAACATTAATATTACCCTTAGTCTGAATTTGACATCTAAAATCATTCGTTGAGATACATATTATAAATAATATAATAATAATAATAATAACAATAATAATCTAAATGTATGCAAATGATAATAAAAGTAGAATAAACTTATTTTTTGTCATTGAAAATATCTTATCGGGTAAAAGATAAGAACGTCTACTTTAATGTAAAAAGTAAAAAATTAGTAAAGCCATGAAGAAGACATATACTAAATCTTGCCTTATAAGATTAAAATTAAAACTTAATAAGTATGTTAGAAAAATATAAAAAAGGTGCATGTTATAGCTAAAATAATAATAAAAAACTATGTTAAGCGTTTCAAATTACTAAAACAAACATGTAAAATCAAACAAGAAAAAAAAGTTATAAACTAGTCAAACAACATTCGGAACCTAACCTAAATAAGACAAAACATTTTTAAATAAATAGAATATTTAAAAAAATCATTTTAAGTTCCTTTTATTTTTTGAGAAAAATATAAAATCTTTTATTATAAATTTTAGTGGAATTATTTGAACCTATCTTCTTTATCCATTTTATAAATACGTTGATTCAAGTTAACTTGGCATGTTGCACAACCAAAATATTAGATCAATCTAACGCATCAAAAGTTGATGAATTAAATAGATTAATCTATTCTATTTTTAAAATTAATATATTAATTTATTTTATATGTTTAAAGGAATATAATTCAAGAAAATTAAGATTCAATAACTAAAAATTAAAGATTTAATAGAATATCATACCAATTTAGTCTTCAATTTCATTTTTTTTGCATTTTAATATTATTTTCTAAATAATTCTAAATTTTTATATATATAATACCCATAATAAATTAGAAAAGAGTTAATATTATCTTTATAATTATATGCCTTATGTTTTTGGGTGAATTGGTACGTCTAATAAATTAAAGTGTAGGCGTAATTAGCTAAATCTAAATTTTTAGATCATTAGAAGAAGAAAAGTTATTCCAGTTGGAACCAAAGTCCTGATGAACCGAATTAAGTCTCCATTATATTTTCTTGACTATGTCGAATTCCAACTTGGCAGATGACCCATAAATGTCGAAGCAAAGAATAGAGATTACAGAACCCTAAAGGTTCATCTCCCAAACAACACATTTAGTTGCATTCTCACCAATGTTACTAACCAACCACCCAATTCAAGACTCAAAGGTCAACACATACAAATAGATACAAGACATATATATATATATATATATATATATATATATATCATCCTCATAAATGAACAAGACACATGCTGCAAAGCCTACACAGTAAGGTTTTCAATAGCTGGTCTTTCGGTCTGAAAATAAATAAATGAGCCAATGGAGAAAGGGATTTAAAGAGCTTTTTTTTTTTTGAAAGAGACTTTAAGTCTAATTTAATTTTATAAAATTAATTTATAAATAAAATTTATATTTATTTATATAATATAAAACTGTTTTATTTTTAAATTAAAAATGTTATCCTTTTATTTTATCTTTAAATATACCGTCATTGTCTTTAATATTTTTAAATATATTAGAAGCTCTTTTAATATTCTAAATGAAAGGTTATGATTGTGTTTTTTTGGATGGATGTACTATTCATAAGAGATGATTAGGAGGTGAGTAGCGTGTTCTTTTTAAGATGATATAAGGTGATGGAAGGAAATGATTAGAGAAATTGACTGGAAGGGTGACATAACTGAATTTACCAAATTACCCTTCATTATTCAATTTTTGTTACATGTGATCTAGCAGTTAAAATCAGTACACATGATTTTGTTTACTTTCTTAATTCTATGTTAACAATAATAATAATTTATTATGGTTATAATAAAAAATTATTACTTCTAAAATTACTATTAAAAAGAAAAAAAAGTTTTCATGTAAATTAATTATTTTCCACCTTATACATTAAATTTATTTTTATACAAAATATATTGTATCATTTATTTTTTATATATTTTCAAGCATTCAATAAAATTTATAAAATAATTTTAAATTATTTATATATAATTTTATATTACCTATAACACTAGGGACATTTTGGTAATCTAACTTTTTTTTCTATTAAAAGTTATTTTTAATCTCAATTCAGTCACAAACTTTCACAAATTTCACTCTCTAATCAATTTTAAAATCATCTCTGAATCACTTAAAAGAAACAACATCAATTTCTTCACCCTCTAATTTTTTTATCTCTTCCTCTCCTTCTCCTTTTTCCTCTCCCTCTAATCCTTCCTCTTAAAAGAACACAGCCTAACAGAGAAAAAAAAAAAAAGAAAAAAAAAAAGGAGAAATGATGAAGTGCATGGAATTGTAGTGTGTCGCTAAGCTAGGCATGGAAGACTGGGAGGGGAAGCACGTGGAAAACGTAAGAAAACTGCAAAAGCGTGGTTGTGACTTGTGAATGTGAACATGCGGCGGCTATGCCCAAACTTTGAACTTGCTTTGGTTCCCATTACGTTAGGTTTAGGACTTTGGGCTTTTGTGGGCCACACTACTGACTCTGACGTTGAAAACTCCACCACGCTTTGGGGTTTTAGATTCTAACAACACTGGGACATCATGCGTGGCTACCACAAACAAAAACACCACACCAAAGTTAACGTAAGAGCAGATTTATTTTTCACATTCTAATGATTCATATGAGAATGAACCTGGGAAACTTATTATAATTCGTATCTATAAAGATGTAATATTTAATCTCTGGAGCTTTCAGGACATGGATCCTCTATCTCTCTACATAAAAAACATAGGTATAAGGTTATCTGAACCCATTTATAAATATGAACAGAAAAGAAAAACTACAAAGTTCTAGACTAGTACTTTATATTGAAAAATCCATGAAGAAAAAAAAAAAGACTTTTTTAGTTTTGTAGATAAATAAGATTCTGAAGATAATTTTGGCACCACTTATTCGAAGGTAACATTATTCTTGTATGTCCTAATAAACCGTATAATTTCCAATAATCAATTAAGTTTTCGTAGCATTTTTTCCTCAAAAATAGGGTGACAATGTTGTACTTGACTCCCCAACTAACTATAATAGAGATTCTAGATAATAAATGAAGAAAACACAAAAAGAAAAGGTGGACAACATTTTTCTCATTGTTTATATGACAAAGGACATTATGTGTCAACAAGGTTGAGTATAGTGTTTTTCTTGGTTCAATTATCTTTTCTTTGCAATTTGTTGTTTATCAGTTTGCAAGCAAGAAAAGTCACGATAGATAGTATCAAAAGACTTTAAAAAGAGTAGATACTAGACCTGTCTTTGTTAGAGTATATAGCTTAATTTATTTAACAAATACTAGAACACTCACTTGTGTGGAATTTTACACAGGTTTATTGTATGTAACTTTATGCTATAATTGATGAGTCCCTTCTCAAATCATCATTCATCTAAACAAGCATTTAATTATATCAAATATCCATTCAACTGGTGTTTTTGGAGTATTTAGTGTTTGAAATTAAAATGTGTAACAGATAACTTGTTTAATTAACATGATAATTTCAAATAAAAAAAATATTTATTTTCTTCTTAAAAGTTTTTTATTAATATTATAAGGTAATATTAACGGATAATTTTCCAAATTATAGTCCTTGAAAGATTGGTGTACGGGCTAATTAGCTCCTAAAAAATTCATGCATTTGGATTCTTAATTATTCATTAATTATGTTTGCCTGCTAATCCCTCCATCCCTCCATTAGTGGGATGTTAAAAACCGTAAACTTTATTGAAAGGGGGAGTCTACTTAATACTATAAAGCTGCTGGTTTTGATGATGTCCAACGTCTTTGTATCACTGTTACTGTCTTAGATTTAGACATGAATTTATCTTGTGTATAGGTGATGCATATCTAGGACTACATGTAAACTAAGCTTGAGTTGTATAGATTAGTTGTCAATCTATTGAATATGTCATATGCAGAACTTACTAATGGATTGAATATTTAACTAATGGACTATTAGAGGGCACTGTACTGATGTAGTGAAAATTCACCCACGATAATTGATTCGGTAAATCTCCTAATCTACTAATCTCACTAGCAGAACTCTTATTTAAAAATAGATTTGAAAATCAATTTGAAGGTTACACATAACTGAATCAAGAAGAGATCTTTCTGAGATTGAGATTCACAGAGTTCTTGCTTTCTTGGAGATCATTCAATTGGACATTCAAGAAGATTAATGATGGATTCAATCTTGGAGGGTCAAACTTGACTTTAGGATTGAGTGTCACATCTGCACATCCATTAGGTGTATTCGTTCCTTGTTCTCTTTTGAATTGTATTTTTGTTCATTGTTGATTCACTGTGTGAGTGAAGGTCTAGGTGCAATTGTGTGGAGGCATTGCATCTAGGGGAGTTCTTGATTTGTAGATCAAGCTCCTTACTCTTTAGGGTCTTGAATTATATAGATGCTTTTGTAATTCTTGTAACTCTATTAATTTAGTGGGATGCTCTTAAGCTCAGGTTGCCTAGGAAAAGATTGGACTATTGTAACTCTATTGTTCATTTTGAATCGAACAAGTATAAAAATTATTGTGCTCTTTTGTTTCTTTCATCTTCTATGTTTCCTAATTGATTAAATCAGTCCATTAACTATAAATTTTAAAAACTGGTGATCTGAGTTTTAAAGATTAGAAATAGTAATCAAGATTTCCTTAAATTCATTGAAAAACCAAAATAATCAATTCATCCCTTTTGATTGGATTATATCAGACACATCAGTTTTAACAAACTTAACATTGACGCTCATGATGTGTTGTTACTTCTCACCTACGTGGTACACATGGCTTTTTAATTGGTTTTTTCATAAAACGAGTTTACTTTTTCGTTGTTATGAAATTCAAAGTAATTGATTTTATTGACTGCAAATTTCTAAGGCAAAAAAGAGAACTTAACGTGTTGCAGAGAAAATCGGTGTGAGAAAGAAATTTTGCTTGAATAAAATTTAGAAACTAATGCGAATTTGAACCACTTTTTCCTTTGGCTTTGAAGGTAAGTGCAACTTACATTTTTCGTCTGCAGAAAGTGTGCTCTGTTTTTTGTTTTTTTTGCAACCCATACATTTATGAGTTGATAAAAGTTCCCTTCATTTTCCTATAATCTTTCTTCTTTCATTTTTTCCCCTTCTCCTTTTATATTTTTGTGGCAGACAAAGCATGGTAATAGATATCTATTTTGCTAAATTTCAGTTTTCTGAGTTTTTTAATGATTTATTAAATTTGGATATACTTCCTTATAAGAACTCCTAACAAAGAGAATTAGAATAGTCTTCCATAAATTAAAATTAATTTTCAACATAAATTAAAAGAATTTAGAAAGTAATAATTTTCTTTTCACAAATTGACTTTATCACTAAATATTGTTCCGATTAGCTCCATACGAACATGTTTCATATGTAATCTGATATTTTCCAGAAAAAAAAAAAAAACAAAAAACGCTTTAGTGAATGAGCCACAACATAATGATTTTCATATCCACATGAAAAACACTAGTCCTTGTTTTCCGAAATATTTCCAATAATTCTATAAAATAAAAGGGTCTAAAAGCACAATAAAGATTCACTCTCAACTATAAAAGAATCTGCCCCAGAAGGGTGTTTGAATTATCCTTTTGATCATTAAGTTGTATCTGAACATTAACTTAGGAAATGTGTGTTTCAATTTGTGTAAGACAATTAAATTAAAATATCCTGTAAGATTAACACTAGATGCTATTTGTTTATACATGTAAAGTAATGAAGGTGGGTATAACATGAAATGTGTGCAGTGAGAGATTTTAGAAAGGTGGTTTTGGTTGAAGAATTTGATCTGTTACTCAAGGGTGAAGCTGTATCTGACGCTTTCAATTCTTTGGATGGAGTACTTGAGCTCCTGTTGAATGTTCAACCTTGAAGGAGACAATACGATGTCTTTCCATACTGATCCAGCTTCACAAGCTGGGTTGGGGTGCTTGTAAAGTTCATAAATGGAGTTCGCATTTTCGTTCAACTTCGCAAGCCTCTTCAAACAGTCGAACTCATCTGGATCAACAAGCAGTGTCTTGTCTCTGTCTTTCCATCCTATTAACTTTACAACAATTATGGGCTCAGTAATACCAAAATAGATCTTCAACCAATATTAATCAAATGATTAATGCATGGATAACAACATTTGTAGTTTGTTGTGTCAAAGTTTCATGTCTTAAATACTTTTATCATCTTGTGATCAACATAGTTCGTTACTCAGTAGATAATATTGTTCCTTTAAGCATGTCATCAGAGATTCGATCACATGTCTATCCTATAATGATTTAACAACAATAAGATCTGAGTTAAGATATCCATATTTTTCTGTGAATTTTGATGCAATGGATTAAAAGAAAAACACTCTTCTTTGTTTATCTCTCTCTTACTGATACACACTAGTTTCATTCATGAGGCTAAATTTCTCTCTCGGCAAATGGTGGGATCCATTTTGTTATTGACTAACAGTTGCATCAATAATTTGTGTACACCGAATAAATAAAAAATTTGACTTTATCGGCAGAAGAAAAGGGAAATGTGTACCTTGGGTGGACCTTCCAATGCATTTGTGAAGTATAGTCGTGCATTATCTACTAGTTGACAGTAAGTCATAAATGCCTGAGCAAATCTCTTGTGTGATTTCAACTGTGAGTTTACTCTCACTGCTCTTCTGCACATGATAGCTCTCCTGTTTACATTCAAATTAAGATGTTAATCTCCAAAGTGAAACTAATGAATATGTTGATCAGAAATTGAAGAATTTGAAAATGACCTTATGCCTCTAACAACTGCAAGATAAGCATCACATACTACACCAACAAGCTCTATCCTATATGGTTTTCGCTTTTTGCCTTCAACTTGTTCAGGCTCTTCGCCTTGAATTCTCTCCCAATAGTTTTCAATTACACTTCCATCATCCTTCACTCTGTAGCCAGCTCCCATGCGGTAACGTCGACGGTGAACGTTCCTAGCCATTGTAATTGTCTGCACAACAAAGGGCACCCAGGACAGTGTGCCATCCATGATCACATCTCGTCCTTCATTTAGTGCTGTAACTAAGAGTGATGAGGCTGCATCTGTGGATGATTGGTGTACCTGTTTGGAAAGAAAAATCAAACAATCCAATGCAAATGTGAAGTGGATGAACCACTTTGGACTTGAAAAAGTTACCATTTCAAAAGATTTGGAATTGAATAATGCTACACTAACATCTACCAATTCCTACTTTTATTGCAATGGCTAGAGCAGAAAATTAAAGAGTCTCAACCAGTTCTGCTGTTTGAATCATGTCATGGTGACCCCTTGAGCTCAGGGCCTTGTAGATCACATCTGATTCTTTGAACGCATCTGCCTCAATGATTACGGCATTCCCGGCTGCTCCTGCCCAGAAAGGTCTGTTCAAAATTCATTTACAGACAAACATCATTAGTTCATTGTCGTTTATTCATAATTAAAACCTATTGCTAGCACAAATTATCGTTGAAAACAGGGAAACAAACAAAGATGAGTATTTTTTACATATCTAGGACAAATTTGCTCAAATTTTACAAAAATGGACAAGTCAAAGTCTCACTATTTCATACACTTACACAAAAGTTATATAAAGTCGTCATAACCTTGCTTTTAAAGTCGTATGAGTCCACACAATTCAGTTCATGATCAGTAATATTTTGGTGACTTGATCATTTTCGTAATATATAGACACAATTGTCCTAAATATGTAAAAAAAAACCAACGTAGATGTTTTCTTGGAGTACTTTGTTCATGAACAAATTTTTGAACAGCCGAAATGTGCTGAGTATACAAACACTAAATGAAAAACCGTTTCCGAAAACACTAAACAAACTAGGTCTTACACTTACTCTTTGAGAATATCCTTGAGCACGGTGCTCTTGCCAGCTCCCATGCCTCCACCCATTAAAAGGAGCACTGGGCTCCTATCGCTATGAGCTACTGGAGCCATCACCTCTGTACATTGAGAATCATCAGTTGTAGCAATTCCCATCGCTTTCATTTCTTCCACTAAGGTATTAAAAACTCTAGCCACCTTCAGATTCTTGGCAAGTCTCTCGAACCTTTGCTCTCTGTGTAATTCAAAATTATTTGCCTCAGAAAAAAATTTAAGCTCAACCAAACCTAATATAATTGTATCTAAGACAATGATAATTGTAAATCATTTAACTACAAATATCCAGCTTTTTTGGAACCATAGAGAATAAGTCTTGTTTCATTAACTTGTAGGATTTCATCCCACTAAATTGACATGAACAAATGCATTTGAACAGAGGTTTGGATATTTCCTTTCAAGTGATGAGAAGCAAAAACTATTTTTTTCCCTAAACCTGCATTGTTTAAAACTGTTTATCTTTTCAGTCATGCACCAGAACACTAAAAGGAACACATAATCAGTAAAATTTGGATTATATTCTAGCTTATGAAAACTTTCCCAAGGTAAAATCTTTTTATGAATTTTTTAAGACAAGAATGAGAATAAAGGTAAACCTAAGGAAGCTCTTGATGTTAGTAGGGTTTTCGGTAAAGAACCAACAACTGAAGTAATTTAAGGAAAATAGAAAATACTATAGTTATTATTTTGTTATCATGGTGAGCTTAAGAGATAAGTTTAATGGAGTGTGTAACACTGTAATAAATATGATTAGGAGAAAACAACTCAGTAAAAGGTAGGTGATGTGGAGAAGTTTTGAATAAAATAGATAGAAAGACAAATTTTATTGAATTTGTTGGAAGAACTTTTAGTTTTAATGGTAGTACCACCACATAATACCAATAATACACACCTAGTTGCTGCCATAACTATGTGCTTGAGCTTCTTTTTTGGCTCGTTTTCCGAGCTCAACACCTGCATATTAATCAGAAAGAAAACACGGTTTCACCGAGTATTGTACAGATAAGCCATTTTAGATTAATTATTATATGAGTAAGCATCACAATACCTGACTCATAATTGTGTCACCGTAGTTCCAATGAAATGCTAAGTAACTAAGAATGCATCTCTCAAACTCCTCAACCAGTTTCACATAAAGTGAATCTGCATCGGGTTCATTCTCAAAAAAGGCGTATATATCATCTTCAAGTCCCTCGTATTTCCTTATGTATTCAGAAGCTAATCTACATAGATGGGGACAAAATCTTCTGTCTTTGAACCCCATTTGCCTAGCTGCAGAATCAGAGAACTTTCAAATAAGGAAAATGGTGATAGTTATACCATTTTTCTATAATAAAGCACATTTTATTCAAGCCAATTATTGTTATTGTTATTGCTTTAGAAAACAACATAACATTTGCAACATAATTTCAGAACGATATACATGTTTGTGGATCCATGTATATAATCGAAAAGAAATGGAAAAACAAACATTATTACCTACGTAATGCGAGAATCTTTCAAGCTTTGGGACGTGGCTTGCGCGTGATAATCTTATACGTGGGATGATCTTTCGATCTCTAGAATGTTTCAGACGAAAGTGAAAGATCACGATAAAGAACAACCCCACAGAAATGGCTACGGTGATCTGTGTAAAACTGGGTTTGACATCATAATCTGAACAAGTTTGAGGGGAGTGAGGGGAGAAAACCATCGTAATTCAATTCACATTGCATGAGGAATTATATATTTTGATGAATAAATATAGAGAAAAAACTAATGAAAAAAAATTTTAACAAATCAACTACAAGATGCGCATGAGACTTGAGTTTTCCTTTGTTTTATTTTTCCGAGTTTACCTTTCTGCATATCTCCCATAAAACAAAAGACCCAGAGGCCACAGGAGCTGCAATGAAGGAGAATTTTGTGTCTTTTGACACTGTCTTTTTTTTGAAGATTTGATTCTGTAGTTGTTTGATGAAGTTCTTCATCATATTTTTTCAACACACGTCTTTAAATATAATTTTATTAATTTAAAATTACAAAAAAACTCATGAAATAATCCAAATTAATCTTTTGAAATGATAAATGATGTTCATAATTTTAATAAATATTAATTAATAACAAAAATAGGTTAAGAATGTATTATTATTCTGTTCATTGTTATATTTGTTTGGAATAGATTACAAAATTGACACGTCAATGCACATTTGTCTATGGGTCATACGTATGTAAAAGGAAAATGTTTCCTCATTGTTGGAAATATAAAACATTATCATTTTTCATACAAATTCATAATTGTAGGTTAATTATATATATATATATTTATTATAATGAAATCCAAAACTGATACTACTTAAAATGGATAATAAAAACTCGCTTTGCATTACTCGTTCCTTTTAAATGTACTTACACGATATATGTATCTTGTTAATCTCTAACACTGTATTTCTATGCATGGTTGGTCCTGTTGAGAGGAGTTTGAGAGAACAGACTTGAGAGATTGCATGTATTCCTATGCAGCGATTTGCGTGGAAGTCAAAGAATGAAAATGCAGGATGTATGATGATCCTCATCTAATCAAGGTGAGAAGATTTGAAGGGATAACTTGTGATTTTACCATAGTATCCTTATCACGTGCCATCCAATTTTCACGTGTTTTTGATTGCTTCTCATTTTTTTTACAATTTTTTTAACTTTATTTATATAATTTTTGTTTAAAATTTAATTGTATAATTTTTTTTACATTCATAAAAATTTAATTTTTTTATTTTAAAATTTCATACAATTTTAATATATATTTTTTAATTTGTATTAATTAATTATAATTATTTTTATAACATCAAATTACAAAATTATTCTCTTTTTTCATTGATATTTTAGTAATTTCCTAATTCTATCTATTTTTACAATTAACTTTATTTATCACATCAATCAAATCTCTCTAAATTTTATAAAATTTATCTATAAATCCACTCACTTTACTTTCTAAATTCACTCAAAAAAACACAAAAATTTATCTATTTAAATCTACACAAATTCATTTTCACACTATTTCCCATATTCACCCGTCAAAAAGGAACACACCCTAAGGTCTAAATTATATATCAATCGTGCCTCTTTTTGTCATATTAAAAAAGCCCAAAACTATTTGAGTAATTTTCATATGAAAATTAATTTATGTAATATTGTAATATATAACTCTTACATTAATACGCATACACTATAAGAAAATATTTATTAACAACCAATGTTAGTGATCTCACAAAAAATTGTTAATCCCTGTAGTGATCAATCTACAAAATAAAAAATTATTGATATAAAATAGTTAATATTATGAATAAAAAATTATAATTAGTCTCTAAATTAGTTTATAAAAATTTAGCTTTCAAGGTTTTAACTACTAAAGAAAACACTACAAGAAAAGGTCTTATTAACAACCAATTTTAGTGATCAAAAGTTGCTAGTCACTATAGTAACCAATTTAGATATCAATTTACAAAATTAAAATTATTGATTACTAAAATAGTCACTATTATGAATAAAAATTATCATTGGTCGCTAAAATATAGATTTATTTTAAATTTAAATCTATAATTTTGGAATTAGTACAACTCGTTTAATTAAATTTAAATTGAATCATTTTTAAATTTAAAAGATTTCAAATCAACATAAATTGAAATCAGTTTAAGTTAACAAATGTAAGGTCAAGTAGACATAAGTAAGGAATGGTCTAGATAAGTTGAATCTAATTCCTACAAGATAAAGTTGAATTAAAGCCAAGTCATAAAAAGTTAGTTAGGATCAGACGCAAGATAGGCTGAGTCATACGCATATTAGGCTAGACCAAGCCAAATCTCAATTAGGCTCGACAAACCTAGCCTTGAGTTAGGTCGCACATAAGTTGACCAGAATTAGGCCATATAGGGTCAAGTCGGACCCAAGTCTAGTCTAGTCGGAATGGTCACAAATCAAGTTGAGATAAGTCAAATTGAGTTGAGTCAAATCTATGTAGGGTTGAGATGACCCAAGTCCACATCCAGAGTAAACTCAAGCCCAACTTGAGTCGAGTCATCCTAATCCATTTAAGGCAAAACTAACATGTTTCCACTTTAGGTCAAATTTGTTTACGTCAAATTCAAGTTGAGTTAGTTTAGATTCATGTTAGGCCAAGCTTAGGTTGTCCCGTCACGTTGATTTAGGGTCGAGACCAAGCCAGTAAGCCTAGGTAGAGCTAAAATAGATTGAACTCAAGTTGGTTTGGTCAAACTTAGTTAACCTGGATTCACCTTAGGCTGAGTCAGACTAGTCCTCATCAGCCTAAGTCAATATTAACTCAGATTTAACTGAGTAGACCAAGTCATTTTCAAACAAAGCTAAGACAAATCTATGTTAGACCAAATCAAATCAAAACCAAGGTGAGCCAAGTTGTCGAAACCTGAGTCAAACAAAAACAAGTAAAGAACCAAGTCCAGATGAATTAAAAGCTAATTTTGAATTAAGTGACAATGAGTCCATATCAAATTGACCTAAGTCAAAATTCAATTTTTGATTTCAACCAAACATAAAATGAGTAAACTTATTTATCAACTTGTTTTTACGGAGATATTACTTTATTTTAAGTATGAGAAATGTACCTATTTCAATTTATTTTTTCGAATCAACAATAAAATAAACAAAATCGAGACAATATCCCATTTTGCGAACCCTATTTTTTAAATATAAGAAAGGTTTGAAAATTTGTAGAATCATATAGTTAGTTTTAGTAAGACAAATAAATTATTATTCGTACTTCCTGTATTATTTTCTAGTCACCATGTTTTTTATTTGATTTCTATATTGTATTAAGTCTTTCATCTTCAATAAAAATAGTGATTTTTTTTTCGGTTAAAAGAATTATTAAGTCACACAAGGTAATTCATAGACACTTTTAAATTTGAAATAAATATACTTTTCAAAAATATTAACACCGAAGTCATTTAATTCAGAACTAAAACAACTCACATTTCGTATCAATTTTATTTTGATTTTTTTTAGAAAATACTTAAAAAATTTGTTTTAAAAAAAATTGCAAAAAATTGTTATCAATGTTTTTGCAAAATATTTTGTATAAAACACTTTTCGCAACAAATTTTATAAGAAATACTTATAAATTTTATAATTTTGTAAGAAATATTTACCTGCCAATTAAGATTTTTTTAAAAAATTGCAAGAAAAAGTATTTTATTACAAATTTGTTAAAAGTTTGTAAGAAAATTTATCTGTAATATAAATTTTTTTAATAATGATTCCAAGTTGAATGCATAAGATAAAAAAAGTAAAAAGATTATGATATTTGAGAACAATTTTTTGACAGAGGTCGACAAAGTTTACTTCTCAAGTCACAATAAACCTTTCTTTCCTCCATTAATATGTCGTCATGTGTGCATTTTCAAACATTTATTAACAAAACTTAGTTAAAATATAATTTCAAAAAAAAAAAGCAAAATGTGCCCAAAAATTAATCAACATTTAAGAAAAATATATATATCAGCAAACTTTCAAACAGAAACTGTTGTCCTCAATGAATTTTGAACCTATAAACATAAAATAGTTTTATACAAACACTTGTTTTTTCCACCCTTGTAAATCGAAACCACTCATAACGCCATAATCTCAGTAAGTGGGACATAAGTACATAAATCCAATGAAGAATGCGGTAATTACAGTTGCCATTATTATCAGCAATAAGAGGCTTTTGAATTGGAGAGAGAGAATAAGAAAAAGAAAGAGTTGTATCGGTGAGTCACCTGAGTATGCCTACCTGCTAGTATAGTAGCTGATCCAATTCTCAACCAACCCAACATAAATACCAGTTCTTCACTTTGTTGATGAGCATGTAGCTGAGGGGAATGAAGCCTGGTCCGAAATCACTCGACAAAGTTATGTAACGTGTTTCTGTCTCAATGAATGATCTCGAACCAGATGACATTCCCCACAACTTTGACGCGTGCACGATGAAGAGGGAGAGAAATTGATACAGTTTTTTACATGATCATGCCATGCATTATTTTACCAGAGGGATGTCCTTATATACGTAAATTTCAGACCAGATGCTTTCTTTCTTGGGCCATGTGATGCAATTTGGAGTCCACTTTCTACACTCTTGTTTCTTGCGCACCACACTTTCCTTAACAACAATTCTTGTTTGCACAAAAATTGTGTATTCGAATTGTCTCTAATTAATCAAGGTTAAACTGTCATTTTAGTTCTCACAAACGGAACCACGTCGATGTTGAAAGTAGATATATTTCAGATTAGGTTATTGGCCTTAATTAAAATACTACCTATACCCTCAGTTTAAAATTTGAATAGAGGGCACCCCTAGACTCACTTGGTACTCTAAACAAAATTGCTGATATTGGAAGTTAAGTATCATTCAATTAATATAATGATATTTTGTAATGCCTTGAGATTCCTTATTTTTAAAGGTTTTGACCTTGGCTTTATTCTCCTCTCTCAAGTAAAGGAATTCACTTTTGTTTGCCACTAATGTGGATAAAAAATTGTGATGGTGATCAGTCATTAAGGACCATATACCACTGAATATGCCAATTTTGGAGCACACAAGTTTAATGAATTAAGAAAGGTTGGTTAAAAAGTATAAACATATATGAACAAAAAGGGGAGAGTAATAGTATATGAGGGGGAAATGTAACATGAAAAGTTGCAAATAATTAATTAAATAATGGATCAAGTAGTGGTTAATATGCTCAAGAACATAACAAAAAGAGGAAAAAGTAATAATGGCCATATGATCTCAGCACATGATTGTTCCAGCTGTGATATAGAAGACAGTGTTTCAAACCTCAGAACTGAGATCTTCCCCTTTTATTGCTTTTTATATGCAGTTCATATCTTCCAATCATCCATCCAGTGTGGATTCAATTCAAAATGATAGTTAAACTCAAACTTGTATATTTTAGATAAGTTGGTGCATTCTTGAACAAATGAGAATCGAAAACATAAAAGTATATAATATTAGAAGATATTTGGATCATCTCGACCTTTGAATCGGAGTTGAATAAGTGAAGAACATCTTCAAAATGTGGTAAAAAAAGTGTCTGGCCCAAAAATGTATACCACGTGAAGTTTTGATAGGAAAATTGTAGGTGGAAAATGAGATTTGTTGGGAAATGGGAGAGGGGGTGGCAACAGGTTGTCATGCAAAGCTCTGCTGAATAAAGCTTTGATTATGTAATTCCAAGAGCAATGGATCATGTTGGGAACCCACCTAATGGAAATTCATTTTCACATTTCAAGGATCTTCACCTCAAAAACTGTGATCCTATTAGTAAATTCTGTCAAAAGTGACAATAATTGAAACACTCCTAAAACACAAATTCTTAACTTGGTAAGTACTTTTTCTTACTCTATGCTACACTTCCCATTGTTGTTAGCATTTTTTAATTCCGGAAATTCTTTTTTCTTTTTCTTCCTTTCACTTCTAATCACTGAAATCCAGTGTAAATAGTGTGTATATGTGAGTTACTTAACAGTGTGAAATGAGATTTACAATTTTTGGATTGTGAGAGGCACATAAAAAAGACAAATTTTTCGTAATCATGTTTATGTTTAAAAACATATGTATTTAATTTATTTTTGAAGTAGTTTACAATTAAGTTAAAAACATGGAATTTATCTACTATATTAATATTATTTTATTTTAATTCTGACTACCAGTAACAATACTATCTACTGATATATTTTAGGTAATATTACTACATTTTAAAACTATCATAAAGAAATAATACTTAAAAGAGAATTATTTATTGTACACTTCGGTTGGAAAATGATACTTTAACGGAGGAATTTCTATCGATAATTTTGTTGTGTAAATGTACTACTATGTGTTGTTTATAGGATGTCATCTTTGGTAGGAGTGGATATAAATTTCAATGAATATAATTTTATTGGTTAGACTTTTATAAATTCTGTGGCCTTTTATTTTTATGTATACAAATTATTCTCACAAAATAATTCCATCTAAATATTTGAGACCTTTTTACTTTTATTCTGAATTTTTTATTATTTCTTTAATGCGCTTATTAGAAAGTCTATAAAAAAAAATAACGTTATTTTTTTTCATATATTACTATAATAATTTGTAATTAAATAAAAATGTAAAACAGTACATACGTGATGTATTTGTTTTTCGCTTCCCTTCATTCTAATTATTGTAATCTTTGATCAACTTATTCAACTATTTTAAAAATTTTAAATTACATTATTTTTATCATAAAAACTCTATTAATAATTGTTAATACAACATAGTTTTATAAATAAGTTAAACTTGTCAAAAATATAACAACTTTTTTATGACATAAATTCTAGTATTCCTAGTTTAGAAAATTTTGACTTTTTAAAAAAGTTTTGTTAACAATAAACACTAGGGTTTATGTTTAACACTCAAACTAAATCATCCGTGCGCTTTTTTTATATATTTATACGTGTTAACAAGTATCTGTAGATATTTTAAGAAAAATTTATAAAATAAAAAATAAACAAATATTTCGGAGTCGTTAAAAAAAAGCATTACAAATCTTATTATAGTTTTGTAGATTAAAAAGTTGTAAAAACTAATTACTTTAATTTTTTTATTACCTTATAGATGAAGTTCATAAATTATGACACATTTTTCTAAGAAAAAAAATTACTTATGAAGAGATAAACACCAGATGAAATATGAGGTTAATTTACATTATATATTGACATAAACTTTAATTAAAAATGTTAAGACAATAAATTTATTAGTTTTAATATTTATACACTACTCACCCTTTTCATATTTATCTAATGTAGAACTTCAACTCAATTTTAAATTCTCAACACTAAATTATATGTGTGGTTATTCAATAAAATTTCAGATGGAATAATATGAAAAAAAAAAAATAAAAGCACAAAATTACTATGAAAAATAAAAATTTATTTGTATTATATTCCTATTTCTATTTGTACATGTTTGAAGAGATAATTTTCCAATTACCAAATTCCTAAAGATATGAATATTCATGTTTAGATTTATCAAGGAATGAATGTCATAACGCTAAACTTAGTATTCATACTCAAAATGCATAGAATAACTACCTATAGTTTTAGATATGTGGATAAATGTGAAATTGGAAAAAAAGAAAAAGTTACAATGAATTAAGTATTACAATTTATATTTTAATCCAATTATTATCTCTTTCTTTGTTGGCTTACTCGCCGATTAATATAGTAGTTTTGAAATTTTTTTATTCACAATTTCACTTTACTTTATCTAGAAAAAGTGGATTATTAAACACATATCCTCCATCACTTACGTTTTTTTTTCTTTTATCAAATATTTAACATTTATCTATTTAAAGAAATATATTACAAATAATAATTATTTACTATTTTTAATAATGACTTAGTATCAAATGTTTTTTTTTTATGTTTAATGGTTTCTCATAAAATTAACATTCTTTTTCAGTAAAATACACTTTATTCATAGTTGTGTAAAACAGAATAATAGATGGGTGCATTTCATTTCACCATAAAAATTTAAAGATATATGGTATTTATAATTTTTAAATACATAAAATCCTTTATATTGTAGTAAATCCATATGTTGGAACAATGAAATTACAAATTCCTAATCACAAATTTTAAAATAGTCCTTACGTTCTTACTTAATCATTTAAATTTATAAAAGATTATTGTGTAAAAAAAGTATTTCAAATGTCAATGCTCTCTTATTATGGAAACATTATATTGGAAGACTGTAAAAACAAGACAACAAAGTTATTATTTAAGGTGAGACAATTACATGTTGTATGGTTGTAATAATTTTTTTTATCTTGGCCGACAGTGTTTGTGATAATAATTGCTAAGTTCCGTCATGGCAATTGAAGGATCACTTTCTTGAATAATTCCATAGCATACCAGAATCATCTGCTCAGGCATTTCAAGGTGGGGGCTTTGCTTTATGTTTTCCATTTCCTTTTATTGGCAAAACTTTAAATCCTACAATTCAGGCAACAAAATCCTTTAATACCAATAACTTACAAGACAATCTTATAAAACAAGCAAAAATAATAATTTAGATTCTCATCAGTTGAGTTTCTGATGCTGTTTTTATTGAATTTTTCAAGATTTACTGATAAACAATAATTTTAATGTTTTAAAATATATCAAAAACTTCTTTAGTATACTAGAAATACAGTATTACAGATTAAATAGAAAATCTGGACTAGAGAAATAATTGCAAACTCTAAAATGGTCTTCGGTGCCCACTATGAGTAGTTTTTGTGTGTGTTGTCTGAGTTTCTTCACTTTCTTTCCAAAGACACCGAAGGGCATGCAATGCTTTAAAAACAAAAGAAGGGTAAGATGATGGTTATTTAGGTGGGTATGGTTATTTAGGTGGTACGATCGGGAGGCGGGTTTAAATCTTTTCGACTCGTTAATAAATGAGTTTTATATCAGATTAACTCACTAAATAATCAATTCGAATCGAATCTGACTAGAATAAATTATCTTTCTTAACATTTGTATGTTAGATGAAGTCTTAAACTCTTATGTTATTTGAAGAGTTCAAACATATTAAACAAATCTTTAAGTTCATTTATTATATATAAAGCACGAAAGAAAATATTTAATATAATTTGTGATATATTATTAACTTAAATTTAAAATATTAAAGAATATAATTAAATACTATTTTAATTGAATTATTAGTCCATACAAATAAGTATAGGTTTAAATACACATTTGGTCTTTATTTTTGTCAAAATTATTCAATATGGTCCCTATTTTTGTTGTTTGTTCAATTTAGTCCTCGTTTTGGTAAAATCGCATTCAATTGAGTCTTTTTGGCAAACGGAGTTAAAATTGTTAACGGCACAGTGACACGGTGTCATTGTTTGGGCTACGTGTCAGTTTTTGGGCTGTGACATTGGCACAATGAACTTTTATGGCCGTTGGAAGTTTAAAAGTTAGGGAAATTGATTTGGGGAAGAAATTAGGGTTTGAGAGGTTTGAAGCAAAACTGTGGCTAATCCAGTTGGGGAAGAATCCAGTTGGTGATTCGAATTTGGCGTTTGAGAGGTATGTCTCATCACCATTCGTCTTCCTCCTCTTGTTGTAACAGTTGGGGGCAACCAAGTTGCGGTGGGTCTCATATTCGTGGTTACAAGGGTATGGGTTTAATCCCCATTTGCAAATGTGGAGAAGTTGCAGTGCTTCGAGTGGCAAGAACTTTGAAGAATAATGGTAGACAATTTTGGGGTTGTTCTAAGTTCAAGAGTGCTGCTTCCAGTGATAATGTGTGGTGTAACTACTTCAAGTGGTGTGATGAAGAATTTTGTGATGAAAGAGATGGTATTATAGCCCAGCAAAGGATGAAGATTTTTGAACTGGAGATTTTTGTGAGGGCTATGAAGAAAACGAATCAATTTTTCTTAGGATTAGTTATTGTTGTTGTTGTAATCTTTGTAGTCATGGTGCCAGTAATGTTAAAAATTCAATGTGTGTAGGTGAGGATGATGTTTTGTGGGTGTTGAAGTTATGAATGTAAAAAACCAGGGTTGTAAGTTATGAATGTTGTGTGTGTTGGTGATGAAGCAGGGTTGAGTAATGTGTATTTTGTTCTGCATGAATGAATCTTTATGTTGGTTTACGTTGTTTAATTCCATCCCAACTCTTGTTTAAAAAAGTCCATTTAAGTCCATATTTTCGTTTAAAATGTGCAATTTGGTCCCTATTTTAAGTTTAAATGTTCAATTTGGTCCCTATTTTATGTTTAAAATGTTTAATTTGGTCCTTGTTTTAAGTTTAAACTGTTGAATAGAGTCCCTGTTTTATAACACAACCTGTCAATCAGAAGTGCAAAATATACCAAAATATAATTGAATCCATATTGAACATACAAAATCTGCCAGTCACACAAGTCCAAATGCGAATCACAACTCCACTACTGGAGACCAATATTCATTCAAGTGCAATCAAAATCTGTTAAAGTCATGCAATTTAGATGTTAAACAAAAGTGTGCTGGACAAAAAAAGTTAACAAACAGAGTACCAATTACTACAAAATTACTACAAAACAGGCCTAAATGTCCAACCGCAATGTCGAAGCCTAACTAATGTTGTCTCCAATCGCAAAAACCCTAATTTTCCCCTTTCTGACCAACCCTAGTTTTCGCGATCTCTCGAATGCTCTCCACCCTCTCCAATGATAAATTTCAATTCTTCACTCAATTGATTGCTCTCCACAGTTATCACTTCTCGCTGCAGTAAAACCACATTTGATTGCCTAAGTTCATTGTGCTTGAAGGTTTAATTGTTTTTCACTTTACCATTTTTAACTTTTTAATTTATTTAACTTTTTTCCCCAATTTTTATTTAACGATACACTATGTCAATGTGTGCCATCACGTATTCAAAAAACTGACACGTAGTCCAAACAATTACACCATGTCATTGTGTCGTTAAAATTTTTAATTCCGTCTACCAAAAGGACTCAATTAAATGCGGTTTTACCAAAACGATGACCAAATTGAACAAACAACGAAAATATGGACCAAATTGAATAATTTTGATAAAAATAGGAACCAAATGTGTATTTAAACCATAAATATAAGATATTTAACAATTATAATTCTTTTTTATAAATGTTATTTTTAATTTAGTCTACATAAATATTTTTTAAGACTGTATTCTCAGAAAATACATCTTTACTTATTTTCGTCCCCTCAACTTATTATTTTTTTATTGTGATCTTTAAACACAACACTTTTCTTATTTTAATTTCTAATCATGTCATATGCCACATGACATTCTGAATGACGTTATTAAGTTTACAATTTTCCTATCGTATAAGTAATGGTGTCATCATGCTAGCGTCATCATCTTTGGATTTAAAATGAGTTAACAACATGCACTAAAAAAACCAAATAAAAAATATATATGACCAAAGCATAGTATGGAACCAAAGAATTAATTAAGTTATTATTCAAATACAAATTTATATATATATATATATATATCATAGTTTTTACGTAATATACTGTTGTATATGTATTCATATTTTTATGTCATGTTAATTAAAATTATACTGGTTAATAAAATATTAAAATTAAAAAATATTATATGAATATTTATAAATATTAATTGTAGTTTAAAAATGTTACATAAATTTTCTATATTATAGAAAAAGTAGTTATATTAATGAAATTCATTTTTTTAATATAGTTACATTTTTATATAATTTGCATAATTCGTAGACGAATATAAATCACGAGTATTTTTTTTAAGAAAATGTTACGTAATATTGTATTGATAAAGTATCGTTTAAACATAATTTATACTGTATCCTATCATATCTTTGTTTTTTCTTTTATGTGAACACTTCGCATAATTATAATTTATTTTGGTTTTATTATTTCCTTTTTTATATCATTTTTTTATATTATATTACCAACTGAGTTATACAAATATAAAGGCCACTTGATAAGTTTTGATTTAAACGATATTAATGATTTAATTGGTGTTAGCTAAAAAAGATTAAATTAAACAAAATTAACAAAAATTGAAATCTATTTAAGTACACAAACAAAATTAGGAATAATTTAACAATGTAGTTTAACATATTTTATATATTTGCCATATTTTAAGATTATTAATTTTTACTATTATCATATAAATGTATTTATATTATTATTTTATTTTATTATTGTTATTAGTTTTTAATATTAAAATGAAAATTAATTTATATTATTATCATATTTATCTGGTTTAATTAGTCGGGTGATACCTAATTTTATTTACATGTGTCAGTTTGCCCTTCGCTTTTAAATACGTGTCAATTACGTTTTAATTCTTGACAAAATGTTTCAATTAGGTCACTAAAAAATGAATGATGTGTCACATGTCAATTTGTGTTTTTTTTTCATTTTATTTTTTTTCTTTTTTATTTTTTTTTGAAAAAAAAAATTACCACGTGTTTGGTCTCTAGTGTGACACGTGACACTATTAGTGCCACGTAGTAAGATACTGTCATGTGTTAGTGTCATTGTCATTACCTAGTGTCATTGTCTTGATCTCAATTTAGTCCCACATATATCTCTTAGTTTCAATTTAGTGTCATTGTCTTATATCAATTTAGTGCTCCCGATATATCTATTTATTTCAATTTAGTCCTCACATATGTATTTTTAATTCAATTTAGTTCCAATTATATTTTAATTATATATTTTTTAAATTATACTAAAATATTTTAACCGCAAGAAAATATTTTAATTATATATATTTTAAATTATATTAAGATATTTTCAACAAAACTTTCATTAAAATGTTGGAGAAAGAAAACAAGCATGGTAGATAAAAAGTCAAATTTGAAACTTGAAGATAAAACAATAAGGCTTACACAATGAATATATTGGGAACTTGAAGATAAAAGTTAGAGGATCAAATATCATCGTGAAGAATGACCATAAGAGTATTTTTTTTTTTATTGTGTGTGTGTGTGTGTTTTTTTTTATATTTACAATTGTTAGGTGGGTCACCAATTTATTGGTCCTACTAATTTAATTAAGAAAAATAAAATAGGTAATTTTTTTTATGAACTCCAAACTCATTATGTAATTTAAAATATGCAATCCTTGCATGAGATTTAAAGAGATGAAATAGAGTGGGAGACATAGTGATATAAATTGTGAGTGTTTTTTGTGAGAGAAAAAAACATGAGATAGAGAGAGAGAATGAAGAAGAAGAAAAAGAAAGAAATAACAACTAATTTATTATGTTCCCTCTGTTATTTATTTAAGTATCCATTGGAGTTTGTTATGTATCTTGTTGGTGAAGAAAATAATGTTCTATTGATCATTGGAAGTTCTAAGAGAATTTATTTTGTATCAATTAGTTATTATTGGTCGAAGATTTTACTGCAGGTCCAATGATTTTTTCCTCATAGTGAGATTTTTTCAGGTTGAAAGTTTTTGGTGTGTGCTAGTTCCTCTATTCTTTGTTTATACATTTTATTATTTTGTGTATTATTTATTTATGAAAGATTTGATATGTGTTTTGGTTCTCTTTGTTTATATGTTGATTTGTTATCTTTCCAACATCAATGATGTAATTGGAATAAAAGATTTAATTATTTTACTAATTTGTTAATTTTTTTAGAGTCATAATACTTTTTTATATATTTTGAATTGTAATTATTAAAAATATATTTTATTGAATTTTGAAATTATAAATATAGTGAAAAAAAATAATTAAATATTTAAATTACGACATTTGAAAATAATAACATTTATAAATATCGTAATATAATATGAATTATGACATTTTCAAGTATTGTTATTTTTATTATATTTATTTTTAAAAGTAAATAATATCGTTTTTGTCTCTCACTAGTTACTTCTTTAAAGTGACACTTTATTTAAGGTATAAAGAAACGTTTGTTGTGATGTTTAACTTCAAAATAATATATATATATATATATATATATATATATATTATGGCAACAAAAATTAGGATATTTTAAAAAAAATGTGAATAATATAAAAAATAAACACCGTTACGCTATTTTATTAATGACTATTTAACATTGATTGGTTGTGGATCGAAGAGATAAACTTTTATATTACTTTATGCACCTTTTATGCAAAATAATGTTTTGAAATAAAACATGAAAATGTCAACTTGTTTTGTGAAATTGATTGTTTTGGAGATGAAACTATTTTTTTCTTCATACTTCATTATCGTGCACATATTAATTTTATTTTTTAAGAGATTTTGGAAATATGTGCTAGTTTTGGCAAAAGTATTAATTTAAAATATACAAAAAGATTCATAGTGTAGAATGTAAAATCTTTAAGGAATTTGATTAGAACTTTTGATGTCAATACTTCAACTGGCTTGTGTTTAAAATTTCTGTAAGGTGAAACCTGATTTATTTGATATTCGAATTTGTTAATAAACTTTTATTAACATATCTGCAACTTAAAAATAAACAAATATTTATATTTTTCAAGGAAATTATACAATTTATTTTACCTTTGTAACTATTACTATTAAGTCTTTCTCAAAATCTTATTTAAATTCATTAAATTACTCAAATATTATATTAACATATCATAAATCATCTACTATTTAGTTTAACTATCATTATTTTGTTTATTTTAAAATACAAAAGTATCCTTTTCATTTATAATAATTAAATAATTCAAATCAGATAAAAATGAGGTAAATCATGACATAAAAAATCTGCAGTCATTTTCTTTCTAATGTCTCACATGTAGAGTGAATATTTTGTTTCTCAATTAACAACATAATTACCAATAAATCCAAAAAATAAGGATTTTTTAAAGTAATGTTGAATTATCTTTAGATTGAATTAAAATCAATTAATTATTCTAAAATTATTAATATTGAAAAAATATTTGAAAGTTAAATTTGAAAGTTAAAACATTTTTTATATGTTAAAATATTTAATTACAATTTAAAGCAATTCAATTCAATTTTTGCAAAAAAATAAATTAATTAATTAATCTAAACGTGTACGTAAATTAGGGGTTTTGATACTCAAAATCAAATATTAAACTAAATACATTATAAACCCAATGTAAATTAAATTAATTTACATGAAAATTCTAAGGTGTTAAGTGAATTCATATACTAAATATATTAATTTGTGTACATAAATTTATTTACATACGACTTAATTTAAATTCATCTCTCACAAAAATACCATGGAGTACACGTACATACATAAATAAATAAATAAATATATATATATATATATATATATATATATATATATATTTATTTATATATATACGAGCTAAAGCTATCACCTTGTGACTCGGAACGAAAATATCCAATATATAAATGCAACTTGTTTCTTTGGGCTTTAGCAGCTGTTTATCTTATTCTTCTCGTCTCATTCTTGCAAAACCTAAATTCTCCGCGGCTCAATATTCTTGTACTCCTCTGCAATCTCTTCTCTCACCCATCATGTAAGTGTATTTGACCGTTAATCTCAACAACTTACAGCCCTAATTTTTTCAACGTTACTCTCTGTTTCATCTCTCTCACTGTAGTTTCTAGGGCTTTTCTTTTATATATTTCTGCTCGATATCGTCCGTCAGGACGCCGATTTGAAGTTTGTTTTTAATTTTTGAGACTCTGGAATTTGTTCAATTGTTAAACATTGTCTTTTTATGTTCATTCTGAAAGGCAATTTTCTGTTTAGTTTTCGTGAATTTCAATTTCTGCCGAATACGGGACGGACGGTTAATTATTCAAACTGAGTGATTTTTTTATTTTTTATTTTTTGCAGAAAACATTTCTCATGGCCGAGCACGGTTTTGATGGTCATGATGAAGGATATGTACCGGAGGACCCTAATTTTCCTCATAATCACTCCGATGAACATGATGTAGGGACTGTTATTGATGGCTCTGGATTTCCTCATCTGCTGCCTGATGAACATGATGCAGTGGATTTGGTGGAGGATACCGATTTTCCTCAAAATCATTTTGATGAACATGAACATGATGCTGGAGGTTTGCCCGGAGACACGGACTCTCCTCAGCAGGAGCATGTTGAGGAAGACCATGGTGCTGGAGAAATGTCTGAGAATTTTGATTCTTTGCCGGTAGAGGGATCCGAGGCCGTTTTGAAAGGGAGTGAAATAAAAAAGTGGCCCGGGTGGCCTGGAGAGAATGTCTTCAGGATGTTGGTTCCAGTGCAAAAGGTCGGCAGTATTATTGGCCGAAAGGGTGAGTTTATAAAGAAGATTACAGAAGAGACTAAGGCGCGAATTAAAATTCTTGATGGTCCGCCTGGAATCTCAGAAAGAGCAGTAAGTTTCAATTTCTGGTTATTTTATGCATTGAAGGATAACATTGCACATGTATGAATGTCTGTTTGAAGAATATCATACTTGTTTATTTTGCTGATCATCTTGGTACATTGAAAACAATTAACTCTATTTTGACCGTCATAATGGTTACTTAGAACTAGTGTGGCTTATATTTAAATTGGGAATTATGTAATACTGTAGGGAAGACTTTTACATAGTCAAACAAACTTATTATGTAATTGACTTGAAAAATTAATGACGTGTCATGATAAAACATGTAAGATATTTACAATGGAGTAATTTTATTTAAAAAAAAATAGAGTTGCAAACGGAGTGGATCAAAAAGTATCCAAGTGAAGCAAAATACAATACATAATAATAAAACTGGTTAAATATACACAAGAAAAGGAGATGTCTTTTGTCTCGGTAACCAAATGGATATGTGCAGGTTGTCAAGCAAATATGAGTGATCAAAGTGGCTTCAAATCGAAGTGCCAAAGTTCAAGTTGCAGGGAACAACAATGAGCATGTCAAGTGTCTATGTTAACAATCAGAAATAGTTTGTGCAGACTTTGATGGCAAGAGGCTTTCACTGTACCTGGTAACTTCAGAACTCAGGTCGATTGGTGTCTTGCCACACTCCGTGAAACTATTTCCTTGAAGAACACCTAAACTCAATAAAAAGATAATACAGCAGAAACTATTAGATGAAGTCAGGACTCAGGAGATAATGTGATTGACATCTGTAAATCTGAAATTTGTCTTGATTCATCCATCAATTAGTTGGGTGACAGCTGCCTTGAACTGGAATTGGTTGCTAATCCATTGAAACAGAGATTCACAGTGTGAAAGGAATTGAAAATGAAATTAAAACCCAATGGTTTTTTGTTGCTATTACTACAATTTTGATGGACAAATATGTTTTTTGAACATTGAATGGATCAATTTAATTGTTTGCTTTAAAATACGAAATGAATGTCTTTCATATTTTTGAGATCTTATAGTCTTGTATTTTGTGTTACTGAATTTTCTTTCTTTGATGTTTGTGATAGGTAATGGTTTCTGCAAAAGAAGAGCCAGATCGGCCCATACCACCTGCTGTTGACGGTTTGTTAAGGGTTCATAAGCAAGTTATCAATGTTGACCGTGAACTTACAGATAGCGCTTTGACTGCTGGACGATCAGTTGTTACCAGGCTTCTAGTGGCAGATACTCAAGCAGGAAGCTTGATTGGGAAGCAGGGATCAACGATAAAATCCATTCAAGATGGTTCTGGTTGCACCATACGAGTTCTTGGTTCAGGTTTGCTCACAGCTGTTGTATATTATTTTAGGGTATTCTTGCTTGTGTTTGCATCTAATTATTTATAAATATTGCTTTTAATTACTTTTTGCCCTAGGTTTCATTTGGGTCTTTCTAGACATATTATACCAAATTGCATATGCTGTCACTAGATCGACCCATTACACTTGTACTGGTTTTTGTATCAGCTGTTCTTATTTGTTTTTGAAGATTCTGTTCCAGTCAAATGCTGCATTTTTTATTAGTTTTTTTCTTGATGAGCAATTACACAAGAAAAATGATTTAGCCTATTTTGAATGAAAAGTACTGGACTGTTCTTTTAAATCTCTTATTGTTGTGTGCCTGGATATTGGGAATTTCTATTATGGACTAATATATTATTTATGCTTAAACAGAACACCTGCCAGTATTTGCTCTGCGAGATGATAGTATTGTTGAAATTCAAGGGGATTCTACTGGTGTTCACAAGGCCATTGAACTTATTGCAGTTCATTTACGCAAGTTCTTGGTTGACCGCAGTATAGTTGGAGTTTTCGAGACACAGGCAAGTCTCCCTGTTTTTAAATTATTTTTCAATGTTAAAGATCTGAATTCAGAAATAGCTTCAAGGTTTCTTTCCTGCCTCTTGTCTTTATTTCGTCAATGTTGAGTGTTTTGCAATGTTATAATATTCTTTATTGTATAAGTTTCTTTGGATACCATTCTCTGGGTAAATTTTTCCCTTCCAAACTTCAGATGCAAACATCAGATGTCAGAGCTAACCAGAATGGACCACCACATCAAAATTGGGGTCCTCCTCCGCAAGGGTTTCCTGCTGGTGGTGGTGGTGGAGGACCTGCTTTTGCACCCAATCAACAGTATATGCCACCTACACATCACTATGATAGTTATTACCCACCCACTACTGAGTTGCCTCCCATGGATAAGCACCTTCATCAAGGTCCACCACCTGCCTATGCAAGGGATGCTTCTGTTGGAATTCATTCATCAAGTGCGCAACCACAACAATCTCTTGTAACTAAGGTGTTGTCTTTTGCCTAACTTGAGGATGCTTGTAGAGAATATCACTCGCTTTTGAAACCCTTTTGTTTTTTATCTCAAATGATGTAATTTTCTGTATACTGTGCAGGTCACGCAGCACATGCAAATTCCTCTTTCATATGCAGATGCTGTTATTGGAGCATCTGGCACTAATATCAGTTATATTCGTCGTGCTAGTGGAGCAAGTATTACAATTCAGGAAACAAGGGGTGTTCCAGGGGAGATGACTGTCGAGATGAGTGGAACTTCTTCTCAAATACAGGCAGCCCAACAGCTGGTTCAGGTATTTGTTCACATCTTGTATTCTGCTTTTTACCTGTATTGGCAAATGTTCAAACTTTATGTGGCACTCCTCGATATGTGGGCTGTTGTTGATTCGAATTTGAGTTATTAAATGATTTTAACACTGTCAAACATTACACCCTTGTACTGGTAGCCCCACTTCGCTGTTGCCAATGTGTCCACGATTGGCAATTTATTGGCCTTACTATCCGCTACAATTCGAAGTCCTACTGGTGAAACTCCTTTTTAGTTGTGATGTTTGTTGAATCTAAAACAATAGTTTGACAAATTTTGGGCAAGGAAGAGATGATTAATGGGGGCATCTGTATACTGAATCCACGTCTATAAAGAGTAACGACTCCTGTCGTTATTGGACAATTCTTGCTGTAAAACTTATTAATTAATTTCAAATGCTGAAATCATTAGTTTGACCAATCCCTTGCATATATCTGTGATTCCTGCCCATTGATTTTATACTCAAATACACCGAAAATGACTGTAATTATCATATTCATTTTTATGGCCTTTCTTAATACATTTTCCCCGCATTTTAATGATGGTATTGACATTGAAGATACAACTAATTAGAACATATAGTTACAGAATATGGAGCAGTTACTGGAATGGTGTTTTTTTAATGGTTTAGTTTCTCTGAAATGCTCACATTCTATATCTTCTGATGCAGAATTTCATGGCTGAAGCTGCAAATGCGACGCAGGATCCACTGGGTGGATCAGTTAGCCAAGGTTACAGTGCCTATCCAACTAATGCTCCGGTTTACGCATCTCCCCCGTCTAGCACTGGTGCTCATACAGGCCACGTGCCTTCTGCAGATTATGGGCCCGTATATGGCACTAATTATGGGTATTGATATGGTTTCTTTTATTTTGCTTGAGGAGAGCTATTTGTAAACTGTAAACTTTACGTCCAGTTATACTATGGGGTATAATTTCTAGATTATGCTGTACTAGATTTTTTTTCTCATTTTTTCTGGGTAGATGATTATTATACTGTTAGTCCTCTTGTTTTTGTTGGGTATTTCACATTGATTATTATTATTATTATTATAAATGATTTGATATTTCTAGCCTATGCTGAACAAGTTTATGGAATATATGTTATCTTATTAGATTTTTGCTTGAATAGTTTTTCCCCCCAATATTTGTATAGTCTATTCGATGAGATTTATTAATTTTTTATCTTCAATTTAGTTTTTATTTTATTTAAAAAGATTAGTGTTCAAAGGTGATCACGTGGTTTGTTTTTTCTAAGTGTATTTTTTTCTGGATTTTTTTGTTTCTTCTTCTGCCTTCACCTTTCATCTTTTAGTTTTTTTTGTCTCCATCTTTGTCATCACTCCAATCAGATGTTCATCAATCACAAGGAGGCATCCGCATCCTTTATTTGTCAGTGTCACAAGTTGATCCATAATTAGGGAAAAACAAATGTAGATGTGAAGGACTTCGAAGATTAGATTCTTCCCAATCTTGTGGGATGGTTCGTCCTACTCCTTGATGAGATTCCTTGCCTCCATGAGCGTATGGCCAGTGTCCTTGAAAACTATCTAAATGGCGGTGGATGTGAGAGGCTGAACGGGTGGAACTCTATCTGGAGACGCAAATGCATGACCATACCGCATGCTGTGGCCAGCGCGTTATATCTTCAATGGAGGTGAGTGCGATGAGGAGTGCACTCTTCAGCCATGTACAAGGTACGAGGAAAAAACTGAAAGGTTAAGGAATCATAATGAAGACGGAGGAAGAAGAGAAAGCAAACCAAAAAAAGTTAAAAGCTTAAAATTAGTTAAAGAATCCTTGGATCTTTTTAAATAAAATAAAAATTGAATTGAGGAAAAAGAAAATTAAAGAATAACTAGATTTTACCTACGAATATTTATAATAAGTAATAATGAATTCTCTTGTAATGATTGTTTTCTATGCTATCTTTTACATTTGTGGTGTATACTACCTTTTCCCCTAAGAAGGTATTAAGAATATGACCTCTAATGTAAAACTAAGTTGGTTATTCAATGTAACTTGTACATTTAATTTTAGACACATCCGGAAAAAAATTGATTTTTTTGGTGCTTATGGGTTATCCAATTTCATGCATTAACTTGTGCAAGGGTAAAAACCTTCTTTGCATCTATCCTATGATCCCTTAAAATAATATATTTCTTTGAAGCCATATGTTCCAAATAATAGCATCCAATGTACATCTCCAAATTTTGTTGTCCTTGTTGCTGATACAGCTTATTTCAAAGTTATAGAAATGATATTGACTTCTTTATGTTGTTTAGTACTATTACCTATAGCATAGGTTCCATACCCTCACTACTACTTGAGTAGAAGAAGGGGTGACTTTCTGATTTTGCACAGGAGTCATTCATGATACATGAAGAACTCTACTACCTACCCATCTATTGTGTAGATTGTCACACGTTATCACTCTGCTCAGTGTCACTCTCCACAGAAGATGTACTAAAGGGAAGGTCTTGAATTTGCATATCAATTCATAGAAATTGGATTCCTCCATGTTGGTTTCTACTTGGGATTTCTAACATGCCGATTTGAGTGCGTATATACATTGGTGTTTCATTAAAATTTGCGGTTTTTTACATATCTGGATAAATTTGTCCAAATGTTTCAAAACTAGACAAGTTAAAAAATAATTACGTCATAGGATAACGTCTTTAATTTTAAATATACAGAAAGTGTTAGTCATGTTTGGACCGAAGTCATGTATTCTAAATTATTTAAGCTGGTGCAGTAGTTTCCATGCTTTGCAAGATGTATTCAAAGTCCTGGTTAAACATAAAACTAAATCACAACTTTAGTTAAGTGCTATATTATTTATTTATAATATAGTTATAATTGTTATGTAAGTATTATTTTTCTTTATGTTTTTGTCATATATCAGTGATAATTATTTATAAGCAGTCAACAAAGATTAAATGAAAGCAGATGCGTCATAAGCAGTTATTCATCACACTTTCAAGCTTAAAAGCTACACGTGGAGATATGAGCGATTCCTGGCCACAAGTTGGAAAGAAAATTGGGATGTTTGATGAATTTGGCTATATTTTATCTTTGAAGTGTTGTAATTGAAAACATTAGCATGATGTCTGAAGTGTTTAGGAAGAAGTAATAGGAAAAGGAATTTTAAAATATTTTATAAATTTATCCATTCTACTACTTCATTTAATTTTTATTTTATAAAATATTTCTACTACTTCATCTTTTTCTACGAAACTGATCAAGAGTGGTCCTGGGTCAAATAAATAAGAACGGTATTTCTTTTCAGGAATCCACGTCCACATCCTTGAGACAAATGTCACCAAGGTTCCTTCTCTACTCCAATTCAACTATACAATACTATATTTATATCGAACTCTTTTCCACCTATACTAAATACATCAAAATCAAATTCCACTGCTCTTTTTCTTCTTCACTCGTCTTTCTCCAAACGATTATTCATATTCATATTATAAGAACACAAAAACAAGTGAAACACAAACCTCAAATTCAAATCCCAAACATAGGACTAGTAATATAATGAAGAAATGATGTGGTCTAAATGCAAGAAGTTGGGTATTAATTTGAGGTTTCCCTCTCAATGATCTTGACAGGAAAACCACCTTCCATCTGGGAGGAGAGGAAGGAAATGAAGTTGGGCTCCACCCCTTCGGCCACCGTGGGAACAACCGCGAACCGCCGCAGAATCCCAGCCACCACACTCTGCATCTGCATAAAAGCCATATCCTTCCCCAAACACATTCTGGGACCAGCTTGAAACACAGGATAAGTGAAAGAATCTTTTGCTACAAACTTCCACTTTCCGGATTCAAGCTTCTCCAACCACCTCTCTGGCTTAAACTCCGCCCAATCCTCACCCCAAATACTCTCCAACCTCCCCATGGCGTACACGTGATACGTCACCAGCGTCCCCTTCTTCACCACCGTCCCATCTGGCAAGACGTCATCCTCCACTGCTTCCTTGGTGTCCATGGGCACCGGTGGGTACAGCCTCATGCTCTCGCACAGCGCTGCATGCGTGTAAAGCATGTGCTTCACCTCATCGTACACCGGAGCCTCCGATTTCTCCATTATCTCCTTCACAATCTCCTTCTCCACTCGAGGGTTCTTCGACAGCAGCCAGAAGAACCACGTCAGCGCTGCTGACGTGGTATCCTTCCCCGCCAATATGAAGCTTATGACTATGTCTGTCACAAAGTCTTCATCAGAGTGCCCTGAACTCAAGAACCGCGAAAGCATGTCAACCGATTCGAGCGATTCTTTCTCCTTCAGCTCCCTCTTCTTCTCTCTCACTATGTTCTTCGCGAACTCGTGCACTTCTTTCACTGCAATTCGCAACCGCTTTTCCGAACCTATGTTCAATGCCCTCTTCACTTTCCACACAAACGGAAACAGTTCGCGGAACCGTTTGCTGCTTATCTCCGTCGCTTCTTCGTACGCCACCGCGAACTTGCTCCGTTCACCTGACGACGCCAGGTACTCCGCGTCGAAGCCAAAAGCGATTTTGCAGATGTTATCGAAGGCGAAGCGTTGGAGGATATCTTGGAAATCAAGGGTCTGGTCCTGTTGTGCCGCTGAAGCCATGATGGGGAGGAGGTGGTCGGAGAGTTCGGCATCCACCACGTGTTCAACAAACTTGCGGAGAGACTTTGTGTTGAATTCGTGGCTGGCGACTTGCCTTTGGAACTTCCACGTGTTGCCGTCGGCGTTGAAGATTCCGGTGCCGAGGAAATCGGAGAGGGTGTTGATAAAGGAATAGCCCTTTTGGTAGTTGGAGAAGCGGGTCTTGAGAATGTGCTCCACGGTAGCGGGGTTACCAGTGAAGACTTGGAGGCGGCCCAGTGGGCGGCGGAAGGTGAAGGTGGCGGCGGGTGAGATTTGGACTACATCGGATAGCCACTGAATACGGCGGTTGCCGATGCGTTTGAGGGCTAAGTAGGAGCCAATGAGTGGGTATGATTTTGGGATAGTAACGGGTTGTTTGGTTGGAGCAGCCTCTTTGTTATCGTTACGTGAGGAGGAGAAGAAGAAGAAGATGAGGGGAAGAACGAGAGAGAGGAAGAGGAAGAGAGGAGCTATATGCTCCAGACTCAGAGGAATCTCAATCATTTTCGAAAGTTTTGTGACTGCGAAATCCGAATTTGGTGTGAACTTTTGAGTGTGTACTAGATTGATCTTGAATCGTAATTTGTTTGATATGTTTGTGTTGAAGATTTGTGTATATATAGTGAATGATGGGTCGGACAGCGAAAGAGGCGAAAGAGGGAAGGCGTGGAGAAAATGTAATGAACAAGTCCTCATGGGTGATGTCTGCATTTTTGTCAGCTTTCTGATATTTTCATTGAACCAATAATGTTTTCTATTTAATTATCAAAGTTTAACTTGGATCCTCGAGAAAACATCTATTTATTTAAATTATTATGTTTATTCTTTAATTGATATTTAACATATGTCGTTTCTTTACCTTCAGCACAGTGTGAAACGTATTTTAATTTAATAAATAAGGAAATAGTATAATTAAGAAAGATAATATCATAAACTTAAACAAAATAATTAATTTATGAAGTAATTAATTTAAAAGAAATTATTATACGCTCAAAATAAGAATCGATAATATATTAGAAAATTGAAAGTTATTTAGGGTGTGTTCTTTTGAGTGGAAGGGTTTGAGGAAAAGGAAAATAATTAATTTGAGTGAATTAGAAGGTGAAGATTATGTTATTTTTTTTAAAGGATTTGGAGATGTTAATGGAGTGAATTTGAGAGTAAATTTTATAAAAGTTTGTGAAGGATTGAATGGATGTGACTAATAAAAAATAAAATTTAATTGATAAAAAAATTAGATTACCAAATTGTCTTTGATATTAATAGTATTATAAAATGATAATTAGATAAACTGTAATTAATTTTAATTTTTTTTTGTAATAATTAAAAATATTAATGATATTTATTAATAATATTAATTATGATTATTATTATTATTAATATTATTTGTTATTATTAATATAATAATAATAATAAATAATAATTAGTTATTTTATTTTCATAAAAATTAAATTCTTTTTAGTCAAATTAAAACCTTACAAGTCTTTTTTTCGATAGAAATGATGACCATATTGCAATTTTATGTGAAAAAAAGAAAAACTAAATAGTGAAATAAAAAATATAAGCATGGTCAACTGAAATTTACATTTATGTAAGAACAAAGGTATTATTGTAAATATAAATAAATCACTCTAAATCTCTTTAGTACATGAGAGATGGAAAAAAATTAAAATCTCTCTATCCCGTTCCTTTCCTCACTCAGAAAACTACCGAAAAAATCCACTATTTAAAGCATAAATTCATCCTTCTATTTCTCTATGAATAGTAAAATCCATAGAAAAGAAAAGGCCTTAGGCTTAACTATTCTAAACTACTTTGCACATTTGGCTTTGAAAAGTCGAGGGGGATGAATGAACTTTTTAGTTTTCTTGGGTTTGACCACATGAACTACTTTCTGTTTGGCGTAAGCAAAATCGTCACTTTTTATGTTTCTTCTTAATGTGATAATTGTCTGTCTTTAAAGTTTGACAAGACTGGCTACACCTTAAACACACGTTCATTTCTTTACGTAAGCAAGATCGTCACGTTTATGTTTTTTAGATAATGATATTTTATTTTTTTTAAATTTATTATTCTGATTATTCTTAAATTATTATATTACATTATTAAAAAATATATTAAATTAAATAGTTAAAAGTTAATTGGAATTGTAAATTAAAAATGGATAAAATAAAATAAAATATCATTATTTATTTTTAACAATTTTTAACATTCTATCTCATGTATGTTTATGGAGACTTTTAGAGAGTTATCAAAACAAATAATTCAGTCAGATTCGCTTTGATTCACTATGGGTTGATTATGTAGTGAGTCAATCTAATCTAACTCATTTATTAGCGAATCAAACAAAAAAAATTAAACTTAATCCGACTCACCACGAGTTGGTGGGTTAAACGGACTGACTCACAGACTCACTAAATTAAAAAAAAAATTATTTTTTTCGTCAAAACTAAATTATAATTCTAATTAAAATTCAAATAAACTTTAATATAATCCAAATACAAACGAAAATAACAAAAATACAAATTATCTATGTGTTGGTTAAAAAACATACCTAACATTACCTAAACATAAAGTCCAACTTAACAAAAAAATACTTGTGTGACCATTTATTTGTGGGTTGGTGAGTCATCTGACTTACTACGGATTCAACCTGGATGAGCTAGCCGGATTCTAGGTGGGCCTGATAAATTATAAAAAAATTTCAACTCAATCCAGCTCGAATCGGTGGTGGGTCAGATTGACTCGCAGATTCCAACCCATTTTTACATTTATAAGTTTTATACGCGTTTGTATTTACTGTTTTAAGGGAAAAGCAAAGATGCATTTGTAATATATATATATATATATATATATATATATATATATATATATATATATATATATATA
>Ga0214542_1002281_pt1 | contig 39729 bp, 17 predicted proteins | sample CNSS1metaG_FD_160096 | JGI IMG/M metagenome (GOLD analysis project Ga0214542, IMG submission 160096) | Root nodule microbial communities from cowpea collected in UCLA plant growth center, Los Angeles, California, USA - CNSS1 | ecosystem: Host-associated > Plants > Roots > Nodule | place: USA... | reverse complement strand
TATATATATATATATATATATATAAGTCGTATCCCAAGAAGTGAGACAGACAATGTGGTACTTCCTATAACACCCATCTCCACGGAAGTCTGCCAAATCATGTGGTACCAATTGGCATTAAGTGAAGTTACCAAACCCACACCCCAAAATTTGAGGCAGATGATGTGGGACTTTCCAACACTCCCCTCCCACAAGAGTTAAGACTGGCAATGCAGAACTTCACATAACAGCCCTTCCACATATGTATGCCAAACCATGCTAGCCTACCAAAATAGTTCATTACCAGTTGGCATTAGGCAAGTTACCAAACATGTATCCAAGCCGGATCCCAACAATTGAGACTCACCCCCCAAAGAATCAAAATAGGCAATTACTAAGATGCACTCTAGGCTCTCATAACATGTTACATTTCAACTTAAAACCAAATGACATTAGATGAAATTGTCTAGCAGATATACAAGGCACACCCAAAGAATTAAGGGGGGGTGATGTGAGACTTTCCAACACCCGCCACCCTAAGCTGTAAGTGCATAAACATTAATATAATTATTAGGAAAATAAACCAAAAATCCTTTAAATTTGGGGATTCACATACAAAACTAATTTGGTGGCTTTTTATTCCTTTCACTAGGACTGATTATGTTCCTTTTCTGCTCTGTGTATCATGCTATCTATTTTTTTATGTATCTATCATCTTATTGAATCAAAGATTTTGTTCTTCCATTCAGGCATGAAAATGGTGTAGGATGGGAGCAAGTTTGATTATCTCATCCTTATCTTCGAAGTAAAAATTCATTCTCATCCTTATAGTCAATAGGTATGAAAAATTTGTTTCATCCTCATCGAATAACCAGGGTATACTTGTATCCACCTCCTTCCTATTTCAAATATTAATTAAACAACTCTTTTTTACAAAAAAAATAAAAATCATAGCAAATGAACATGATTTTATAAAATATTCAATGTCAAAAGAACACACTTAAAATTGAGAGTCAAATATTCTAATTTGAAAAAAGAAACAAAAAATATTAAAAAGGAGTAGAAATAATAAAATGTGTGCCCTAAAATTTATTTGATTTAATGAAATTGATGTTTGTGTTTCATGAAATGTAGTACACCATTTGAACGAAACCACGTGAATGACAAAATGTATAATAAAGGTTGTAATAAGAGAGATGTACCCTAAGGATCAGAATAAACTTGGTGAATATTGAATAGTCAAACAATAGTTGAGAATGAATGAAAAATTGTGTACAAAAAAAAAAAAGGGGTTTTCCAAATGATATGAAACTAAGGACAAGAGAAACTAAGGTCAATAGAGAACACTAAAGATGATTTTTTTAGGTTACCTAAAACTATAAGTGTTTTAGTAATTTAAAATGCAGACGGATACATGTATGGGGATGAGATGGATATGTACATACTCATTCCCATATAGCCAATTTCAAAAATAAGGTATTATCCATACCCATAGCTGGTCAATGCGGGAATTGTCCATCAAAATCAGGACTTGTTTAAACAATACCCATAGGAACGGGTCTATTTATCATCCCTACTTCCATTGTAGTTTCTCTTTACAGTAACTAATGTTCAGCACCTGTACCCCCATTTAACTAAAGTTGCTTGATTATATGATTAAATAACTTATACCATGTATATATAAATGCTAACAAATTTAATGTTACACAAGATTCATGATATATTGATAATAAACAATAAAAGGTCATAAGTTTTAAGAAAAACATATAAGTAAATAAGATAGGTCAAGGAAACAAACAAAATCTAAAAGCATATTTATATTTCAAATTTCAAATACAAGACATATTAAACATTCAAAAAGAAGTGAGGGTGGGTATTGCACATAGAAAAGAACATAGATGATAGGGGATTCAGAACTCACAATTAAGGTGATTCAGAGTTCAAAACAGAGAAAAGAAGAGAAGGTGAGGGACCCAAGATATCTTGCTGGAAAGAGGTGGGTGTTAGTCAAACAATGTGGGTGTCTCATAGTAAATAAAAGCATGGGAAACTACATCAATTAGTGTTTTTTAATTTTAAAGAGGAAGACAATCTCAACTTTGCCCCGAAAAATTCCAAAAATGCTGCTATTTTGAGGGCCAGAATGGGTTGCTAAAAATGCCTCCCTCTACAGCCTCTATTTTGACTGCTATTGCATAACTCACTGCAATTCAAAACAGTGGTGGCACATGACATCACCACAATGCTATGGTGCACCACTGATAACTATGCTAAAGAAAAATTATGAGGTTTTCTAACAAATCAAAAACAGATCACATCTAAGTAAAATTTAAATGTAAATATAAAAATGGCTAAAGGAGTCGAACTTAGCTGCTTACATCGTAAATAGAGATTCATCGCATGAGTTAAATATCCACTTCCATTTATTCCACCAAGCAGAGATGTAATTGGTACAAATGACATTGATATCACATCAGGTTGAGACAGAACAGTTTGGCACCAGTCACTATGGGACAAAGATTTTTTCCCATTTCCACCTTTCCTCTTGCATATGAACTTGATATCCTGCACCTATATTGTTCAATCAAAAGAGAAAAAAAATAAGAATAATTATTGTGTGACCTTTGTATTATTTATTTATTTTTACTAGTGGACCGAGACGACATTGACACTGAAAAGGGCATCAATTTGAGGACTACCTTGGCTGGAACGATTAAATCAATGATGCATCGAGGCAAAAACAAATAATATTGATCCCACAGACCAAATTCAGATGCTAAAATGATGGTTATGGTATTCAACATCAAAATACTGGGTTGAACATACAATTTCAAAGATTAAATATCTAGAACAAAATGACACAAATAATTTCGGATTAATAAAGCTCTAAAACAACAACAGATAGAGCAGGAAAAGTCTCTTTAGTAACAATATTAAAATTTGCATCAGAAAACACATGAAATTTTACAAAATAAAGTTGAACAAACAAGTCGATCAGCTATATGTTACACAGCAATTTAAATTTTAAAAAATTAGTAAAGGAATCTGGTAGTAGTTCTGTAAGCACAAACCAATACGAGAAAACTGAAGGATCCTGAACCTAGCATAAATTCAATTTTTAAAATAAAATGTAGTTACCTCTGATTCATAGTAGGAACCAGCTTGAATATCCATAAAACCTAGAGTATTGTCCTGCATAGGAAAATGTAATATTTTCTTCAGAAAAAAGAATAAATGTTATAAATGGACTGACTTTGCCACAAATAAATGGTATCTAGCCCTGTATCCCACAGGATGGTCCTTAGGATTTCTTTATTTTCATTTGATCTGTTTTTCTTATTTTACTCCTGATTATTCAGTCTTAATAGCAAATATATTATACTTTCATTGTTGCTCCTGATTTTAAAAAATTCATTGGAGGACACAAAATGAAAGATTTTAAATTTGTTTCTAAACTACCACTTACAATGTAAAGCGGTTCCATACACAATTCCGTTAACTTATGAGTTAGAACATAATACAAGATGTAAAAAGTGACTTGTTACCAAAATATTCTAGTCTTTTACTGGAAACATATATTTACATTAGTAAAGGACTTGAATATCCTTTTTATTAAAGACCAGGATAATCATGTTATCTAACATTGGACATATCCTACAATCTAAAGATCAATATCACTTGAATATAAGCTTTATAATTTTAAATTTTTTTAAAGCTTCTACACACTCAATGAAACTGGCCAAAACAAAACCACAACAATTTTCTTTCCCAGTAAATGGAGTCTTAGCTTTTAGTTGCATGAATCCTCTTAGAAAGTGGGCTAGTCCATCTCCAACAAATCCAACATTGTAAGGAAAGTAAATCATATCCCATGATTCTTGTTGTAAATATGGAAACTCTTATATTATAATAGCTTAACTAGAGGAGTAAGTCGCTGACTTATAGGTGCAGAATCATCAAATTAAAGATACATATTTGTGTATATATTCGTCATATGTTTCTTAATAAATCAGAATCCTATTATTCCCTATTTCCCTTTACTTTTACAAACATTGCTTTTGTATTCTAAGACTGAGTCTTTCGAAAGGCCACATGAGCACAAAGGTTTCTTATGGTTTCTCATAGAGTTATTTTCGTCCTCCACTGTCTCTATTTATTCGGCAATTCTCCATGTGATCAATTCTTCTTACAGGACCTTCTATAGTTCTTCATCTCACAAGACCGAACTGTCTTTGGAGAAATCATATCATGTTTCCTCAACAGGTGCTTTTCTCTCTAAGATACACATTGCTAATTATATCTTTTGTTGTATGTTACTCATCCACTACAACATTATCAACTTTGCAACGCTTAGCTTATGTTCTCGCTGGCACTTTACCACCCTAAACTAATGGAATGCATTTTTTTTCCAACTGACTGCTTGAACACAATGAACACAAATCAGTGAGTTACATTACGATATACAAATTTAGTACCATAACGCCTAAAGCATTTGGTATTCATGGGTAGTATTGATGTCTAGGGAGTTGCATTGGCGTAGGAAATATTCCTCAATAAGTCTATCAAGAGTCTATATATATGTATAACATGCAGAACATACATACTAAATTCTGGTGAATAATAAAGCATTCTCCTTAGAGTTCGTGGGCAACAGAATATGTTGAAAGGCCAAAACTCCACCGTATAAGCACGGCAGTGTGGCCTATGAGCCCAGTTGCCACCACTAAGGATGGCAACAGGACGTGACGGGGACGGATTTCGCTATCCCATACCCATCCCGTAAAAAAAATTCATCCCATCCCCATATACCCAAATCCAACGGGTATCAAACTTTTATCCCATCCTCATCCCTACCGGATAACGGGTATAATCTCGTACCCGTACCCGTTTCCCTATTACTTCAATATAAATTTTAATTAATTTTTATAAAATAATAAAAAATTACGGTAAAGGAAACATAATATTATCAAATATTCAATATTAGGAGGATGATTGTTTCTTCGATATCAAATACTTTTAAATAAATCATAATTGTTTACAAATTTCATGAGAATCAAAACATTTATTAAATTTGCAAATTGCAAACATTAATGAAACCTAGTTGATAAGATTTAAAAATATTTTGAAAAAAATTTAAAGGAAAACAAATATTCAAATTAAAATATATTTTAAATGTTTGTTTACTTCAATTTTTTAAATTCTAATGTATCTCTTTTTTTATACACTAATAAAAATGATAATACATCACTTAATCAAAATGACACAAATAAAAAATAATAAACATAATAATAAAATTTTAACATAGATATTGTATCTTTTGAATTCCAATATATGTTGGATGGTGATAAAAAAATATTCATGGCAATTACATTAAATTTTGATATTGTAGTAAATAAAAATTATTTATACAATTATAGTGAAAAAATTACAGTATGATTGATATAATGAGTTAGAAAATAAAAAATAATTAGATAAAATATATTGAAATAGTATTCTACATGATGAAAATAAATAACAAATAAAAATATTAAAAAATTAACAAATGTGTGCCTTAGAAACAAAATGAGAAACTATTGAAAGAGATCGCACAAAGAAAAACAAATTTATAATTAAGGGTTATGATAAGATGAAAAATACCTTAGACATCTAAGAACACTTTTCAAATATCAACATATATACTCAATGGTTGAGAAATAATTATTTTAGCAAAACAAAAGAGTTCTTTAAATAAAACAAAAGTTAATAAAAGAAAGTGAAGATTTTTTTTTATATTACCTAGTAAATGAAAAGTTTATGCTATTAAACACTTAAATTAAGAGTAATAAACATACTCATGTGAAAGAAAAATATAGAATAAATAAAAATATAAAAGAATAATAGAATATTAAAATATGAGACATAAAAAAATTTTAATTGACATACATCATTTTAACATAATTACATAAATGTTAATGATAAGATGAAAAATATTTTGGAGATGCGAATGAGTTTCATGACAAACCAAATAATTAGAAGAAACAAAAAATTGAATATATATATATATATATATATATGATTACTTAATTAATTGTGAATATTTTAATAATTTAAACGATGACAAATATATGGCGGGAACGGGTATTATGGTGGGGATATGTACATCCCCATAACCATTCCCATACCCAATTGAAAAAGTCGGGGATTCCTCATACCCTTACCCAGTCAATGTGGGGATTCCCCGTCAAAACGGGAACGAGTTCGGACAATACCCACGGGGACGGGTTTATTTGCCATCTCTAGCCGCCACACTGGGCCTCCCTTCACAAATTGCCTATGGTGGTCAGCCAAAGTACCTGTCACACCATTCCATCACAGCAGCCATGGTGCAACTATTTAACAACATTGATTCATATTCTCTATATTCTCTCTAAAATATGCTAGGTTCCTCTTTATCTCCCTCTCTAAATTCAACATGGTAAGAAAGTGTTACTGTCCACCATTGAACTAGAGATATGATAAATGTAATCCTTATTTTGGGTAATCCTCATCTTACAAATTAATTTTGCGAGATTAAATTAGACTCAACCCAAATTCTTATCAAAAACTACCCTATATCACTTATTGGGTCACCCTTATTTCCCGTGCACCAGATATTTATTTCTATGCAGGAGGGGAATTTGCTATTAGGTTATCTGCTTTTGTCCACCCTCCAAATGTCTAATACTGACCATTGAAGGGGTGGGGTGGTGGTGAGGGGGTTATTGATATCTCACATTCTCTAGAAATTTGGCCAATGTAGTTTTTATAAACCTTGGACAGTTCGGATCTCACCTTAAGACCCTTCAAATTTGGGACTCCCAAATTTTTCATGTATTTATTGTTTCCTCAGCCCGTATTCCAGAGTGTTTTCAATCTTGTCACCTCTGTTCTGATACTGCTGGTTTACGCTCTCCTCCATTTTGTTATCTCATCTGACACATTCAGTCACTCTTCTGGTCACCGATGCTGTAGTCCACCACACCACACCAGAAAAAAAAAAAATCTAGCATGCTATTATTGTCAGTGACATTTTCAACAACTTGCCACTTTTACTTTCTCTATTGTGAGTCATAGCAGAAGCTATAAGCCTCTACATTTACTATCCATATTGACGTGATTTTGTTATCAAGAGCATGTAAGTTACCCAGATACAAACATTATGTGTTCCAATTTCCTGATATGTTCACACCCAACCACTGTTAGAGAAATGGTTGGTTTCCAATCATGCCCTATGTTGTCCTTTAATTGTATTTAGTACACACCATTGGAAATCTCATGTCGATTAGAAATACTTTTAAAGTATTGTATATAATTGAGTACAATCCTTACCTTCCAAGTTGATCTTGTGAGACTAACTTACACTTAAAATTTACTTTCTAGGATGGTACTAATGTCTATCATAGCAAAGTTTGTTGAGTTTATCGTGTCATCCATTATCAACTTTCATTGGACCACTATCCACAAATGAAGTGTGTTGGAGATCCCACACTAACTAAATATATTATCATACTCAAATATCTATACCTCTAAATTCCACATCCACGATACTAAAAATCTTACAATCTCCATTTTTTCATCTCCATCCAAGACAGTGCTAGTAAAATATTGCTGGATTTACATTTCAATTATTCCTTTTTACTTCTACTTGATAAAAAAAGAATTTGATTCAAAAGTTTCCCATCACAACTGTAACATACCACTGATTCCATCTTTCAACTCCCTCATCAGGTATCATACAAAAAAGAGCATACCCTCATTGTAAAATGGTGTAACCTTATAGAATTTACCAAAAATTGATGAGAATAAAAATAAAATTGGACTAGAAAAACTTCAAACCTTTTCCTTTTCATTAATCCTCCCACCAACAAAGAATTCATCTGCCATGTCCTTCAACTTTTTCTGTACAACGGCAGGTTGGACAGTAGATGAGTACTGCTGCTTTGCATAGATTATATCAGTTCCTCCTATTTTCACCCCAACTATGACATGAGTTCCATACTTCTCGATGAATCTGAAATGATAAGATCAAATATGAGTTCCGACTCCAACACTGCAAGTGGATTTGTTAATTGAAATGAATGGAAAAGGAGCAAAATATGTACACTAAACTTGTCAGAGTTCCAACAGACATAAGTTGGTATGTATGTATTAGCATACACTTATGAACAAAGTTATCAAACTCCATACTTAATTCTTAAACTCTTACAAGTTTACGTCCTAGATAGAGAAAATAAGTTAACTTGCTATCAAACTCTTTCCTGAGTAAACTTTATAAACTCATGATGAATTAGCATAAAATCTTGAGTTGACAACCCAGTCAACAAGTTTGAAATCAAAAGTAATCTTTTTGCCACCTTTTACCCAACAATGACAGTATTTTATTATACTAAAAAAATTGAAGAAATTATCTCCTTTTTTAATTGTTTTGACGTTAAGAACTTGATTTATGATGTAGTCATAGATGTAGCTTAATCTTATTTAGTTATAATGTATTATCACACTTTATTATCGTGAGTTGCTACTTTTCTTTATAATGATAGAGAAATATTGAATTATTGTTGTATTAAGAGTATTATGCTATGTATATATGTCATTAATAATTTTTAATATTTTTTATATGAAGAAAACTCTTGCGAATTTCCCAATTGAATTACAAGTTGAGTTTATCAAAGTTCCATGAGTTCATGTAAACTCTGGAGACTTTGTGCTAGCTATAGTTAGCTTTTTCTGGACAACTATTGAACACATCAACTAGGCATAATTCTATATATTGCTGAATCAAGGAAGTACCTTGTCAAGGCAGCCGGATCCCAGGACGAAGGAACAGCTTGTTTGACATGATCTTGAAGAACTAGCTGGGTTCTCTCAAATGCAATGTTGTAGAGTGTGATGGATACACCATCAAAAGCGAGAGTCTTGGTATCGGCAGCATCCTTTTGCCAAACTGATGTAAACCCAAACGCAACGTTGAAATGGCCCGTTGGAATCTTACCAGACAGTGACAACTCCTGGTTGAATTGCTCTGACATCTAAAACGAAGTACAACATAGTATTAAAGAAACTTATTAAAGAAATCCTCCACTTGTTAACAACAACATAGTATCCATCAACCTCAAAAACAAACTTGTTATCATCACACATTAACTTTCTCTTCCATCTCATAGCTAACTACTTTTCTTCTTATCAATCTAGTCATTTTTCATCACATAACTTATCACATCCACCACTTTCTATTTTATTATTATTTTTTTATCTCTCGTTTCCTCCCACCCATATACCCCAGAAAAATGGGGTGTGCATTCACAAATTTCCAAACAAAAAACAGAGAAAATTGTTTTTTAATTAAAAAAATACATTCCAACACGGACACAAACAACTTGTGCCCATTTGGCAAATATTCACAAACAACTCCCCAGCTATAAAACATGCCATGATGTCAAATCTGCGATTGAAGTTAATTTGAAGACACATCGTTCCATTATTTCTAATTAATTTTAAAATAAAAAATCCTTCCTCTCCACCCACATTAATATACTTCAAACTTAGTTACCCAAATGAAACCATGAACTCAACATTTTTCTACACAACCAACTTCAAGCTTGGTAAGCAGAACAAAACCCTCCACTTAAAATCCATGCTAAAAGTCAAAAAGAACTTTTCTTCCCTGAAAGAATATTTATTTATTATATAAAAACTAGATATTTACTATTGTGAAGTAACTTAAAACTAGTTACTAATATTTTCAGAGCCTGTGGGGTTGAGAAAATAGATATTGTACCTGCTGAAAAGAGAGAACATCGGAGCACAGTCTCATGCGGTCGCCTTTGTCACACTTGATGGATTTGGGGACATTAGGGATAGAAATCCGAGGAGGGAGTTCCACAGTTCGGAGGTTGTCGTCGTCGATAGCGATGAGTCTGGAGTCGTTCTTGCAGAATTTGAGCCTGAGATCGTTGGTGAGATCGTATCCCAACCCAATGACCCTTATGGCGTCTTCCGCCGCCACCCCCTTCTTTCTCCCCGGCAGCATCTCTTCACGCGCTCATCACCCAAAACGAAGTGAATGAAATTGGTAGGATGTGGTTTTGGTCCTCTTTGTGGGAATGGAATTTGTGCAGAAGAGAGAAGAAGAAAAAAAAAAAGCAATGGATGGAGTTCACGAGAATTGGAATTGCGAATAGTGGGAGAGATTTGAAGGTGGCTGTTTGATAATGTCTATAGTCAAAGGAGACGTAGTATTATTATTATACTTCCCTTGCCTTATATTTGTGTTTTTATGTTATGTCTTTTCTTCAATATCTTTATGCTACAAGACTGGTCAAACTAGTCACCCTTTTCTAACTTTCTTAACCCCTTTTCCACCTCTCTCTCTCCACTTGTTTCCATTTTATCTCATTCCAACACTATGCATTTCATCGCAAAAATGTGAATCCAATAATATTTAATTTATATAAAAAATATAATCAATAATTTTATATAATCAATTACTTTAAATCTATAATGCACATGTTCCGATTCCATTCATACCCAAATTTGTCCGAGAGTCATTGTAGTCATAGTCAGGAACAATCAATGCATTCTCGAGGTATTGGATTGTCTTGCTTTGGAGCAGCGTGAAGTTCTGTCACGATTTTGTTTTTAAAATGCACCTCAAAGGGTGGAGGGAGGTAAAATAATTTAAACTTCGCATAACCTCACCTCCTAAACAATGTAAGACTTATTGAATTGACTAGAAGAACACCGATATTTCAATGTAGATTCTCAAAATGGATTTTATAATTGTGTATCGGATATGTAATTGTATTCTTTAAAATGTTTTACCGATGTTTAGCGATAAAATTTTTAATCTATACATAAAATGATTAAAAAGTATAAACATTAACATCATTTATATATATATATATATATATATATATGAAGACTCTTGTAATCATTGATCAGATACATATTTCATAATATACATAAAATCAAAATAATAATATCATTTGTGAAAATAAAAAATTTTAACATTATTATTATCTCAGCGGATTTGAATTCAAAACATTAGAACCGTTATGAAAACGAAAACTTTTTTAATCTTCTAAGTATAGGCTTATTCCTCATTATTTCTTTACCTTAGTATTTTATTAAATTAAATAACAACTTGGAAGCTATACTTGAATGTTTCCATTTTTTTCTCAAACCTTACACACAGTGACCGTTCACTTGAATTTTGAATTTTAACCAAAACTATAAGTAAACTAATTTTTATACTTGGTCATGGCTTAAGTCACCGTGCATGAGTTTAGAAAAGAAGGTGAGCAATAAATAAAGTCAAAGAAATAAAATAAATTGTTTGCAAAAAAATAATTTATTGCATGCCCAGATTTTCCTGCACATAGGTTCAGTGCAAAAGAAATCCAATTTGGAATTATAAAACTAAAAGTAGAAGCATACAATTTTCTTTGATAATACTATTAAACCAAATAGAGTTTGATGTCAACTTTGCAACTAGTTTTCTTTCATTGGTGGGTTTTGTGCATAGGAAGAAGACTTAGGATTCACACCATAGAATATAAATACATATGGGGTTTTCCTCTGCGATTCCTTTACATAGAAATCACATGGAAATTAGAAAAATATTTTATTTTTTTTAATTGTTAAACTTGAATGATTTTTATATGCATCTTTGATCGAAAAGTGTAACATTCAATAAGATTGTCGTACTTATTTGACGGTTTGACGGTGTTAGTTGACACCAATCCACGATTTGTACAGCAAGTGTCCCAGGATTTCCCTACTAAATTATTATTCCGACACATATGTTAAAAAATGTTGATGCGAGCTCAAAATATGAAACAAATATTTTATATTAAATAAAATTAAAACCTTCCATACATCCAATAAATTCTACATCGTTATCAAGCAAAGTTTACATACTCCTATCTTTTTTATTTTTTGAGACATTTTTTGAAAATAAAATCGTGATGAAGTTCAAATACTTCAAATCGAAATAAGTTTTTTTTAATTATAAATAATTTGAATAACGTCAATAACAACTAACTTTTATTTATTAAGCTTTTAGAAAACCTGCCGATTCATTATGCAAATAAGCATTATTTAAACAAATTAAGCTGTAAAAAAAGTGGTAGTGATTGTATAAAAAATTGAATATATATTTTTAGTGGAAAATAAAAGTATATAAAGCAATTTTATGATGATGTGAATAAATGTATCCCACAGAGTGGTTGGTAATGAAAGGGATATATACAGCTAACTTTGTTTCTAGAAAAGTCAAAGTTCGAGTACGGCTGCTATACCTCATTTCATTAATCAACACATGCCTTAATAAATATAATAATAATAATAATAAATCATATAAGATGAAATAAATATTACTTAATCCTTTTTATCATTGACAAAAATATATAAATCAAGTGTAGAAAAAAAAATCTCAATCTTTAATTTATATAAAACATTAGTTTGTTTTTATGTGGGAGTTTATGATTGGACCAAAATGGTTAGGAACCTAATTTTAATATCCGATAAATGGATATTTTATTTTAACATTTCGGATGATAATAGGATCGTTTTATCGTATAATGATTTGTCATAATGGATGTTTTCAATGATATAATTATTTAATATGTAATACATATTATTATTATTATTATAAAAAAAAAACAAATGAGAAATCAATGCTTCATGGTCAAGTATATATTGTTCTGTGTTGAAGCAGAAACTTGAATGAAAAAAATATTGAGATGTACACAAAAAGAATTTTTTTTTATTAAGCGGCGAAGTGTAGTTAAACATAATAACACGAGTTTTACCAAAGTCAAGAATTAGAAGGGACATCAAAATTTTAAAATAGCAGTTTAAATTGATATTATTATATTTCAATGTCTTAATTAAGTTTTGGACTTCTTAGATGAGGGAAAACAGAGTGTTCAACACAAAAATGCGATTGGGCTTCAAGTTTTATTTAGCATTTTTCGGTCTAAAAATTCTAAACCTTAAATTCTAAATCATACATTTTTTTCAAAAAAGTTATATCATAAAAATGAAAGAATTTAAATATTTAGAAATATTTATTATGAAAAAAAAAAGTTTGGAATATTGGTGTGAATGCATGGTGATGGTGGGGTTAATATCCAGTTGAACCTATGGATTTGTTTGGTGGGAATCCAAAATAGAAGAAGCCCAGTTCAATGTAACTTGATTCCAATGCAAATATTATAAGTTTTTCAATACAAGGTCTAAGTTTTTTCTTCCACTTCATTAAAAAACAAAATAGTGTTCTTTCTTATGACTATAAAAGATCGGTACACTAATTTTTTTTGCAAGTTATTATCGAGAGTCTTGTTGTTTTACATTAGTTTCGTCTTCTCAAAGTTGTCAATATTCGTTTTCTTCATCAAAATCTTATATAGAGTTGTTGAACGTATTTTATAGTTGGTGATTCTTCTTGCATTTACATAAGTTTGAGAATGTTTTTTTATAAAGTATTGATTTAAGATATTTTTGACAAAGTATTTAATATGCATGACTTGTTTTACTACACTCTGGAGTACGGTAAATTTTCTCAGAGTGACTTTATCTTTTGTTAAAATGGCATAGTGGAATGTTCTGAGCAGGACAAAAAGAGGGGTAAATTGGTTTAATTAATAAAAATTAATATTTTAATTTATTTTTTTTCAAAATTTATCATTTTAATTAAATAATATTTTCTTTAAAATGTTTGCAGATTAATAGAATAGGTAGGGAAAGAGAAGATTGACACAAAATATTTATATTGGTTTCCATTCAGCTAACTTGTTAATATCTTAAATAGAAAGATTAACTTAATCAATCACCGAAATAAACCACAATACAATCAAAAATAAAAGAATTAAAGGGTTTAGAATAGACATTTATTGAAGACACAAAAGATAAAGAATACTTCTTTTGAGTCACAGAGGATGAACATCTTTTCTAACAAACATAACAAAAAACTTATGATACTAACGTTATTTTCGAACAGGGTTCATGTCTCTATAAATAGATTTTCCAAAATTAGATTAAGAAACTGAAAAACCAAGTTGCATCTACTAAAGATAATCGATTATCATTTATAATAATCGATTATTTCAAAGTATTTTCTAAAAACATTGTTTCACCCTGATAATTGATTATCCTTTCCAAAGTTATTTCTGAAAACTAAAAAATGTGTTTTGAAAATTTTTACATAGTGTTTTTTTTTTGTTGTCAGTGACAATAACTATGATATTTTCTCCAGTTTTGAGAATAATAGATGACACATATTTAACACAGTTAGTATAATATTAATGACCTAATTATTACACATTCTCAAAAACAGAAATCAATATCACTCAAAACATAGAGTTTTAGTTGAGATTTTTGAACAAATATAAATACCAACGAAATATTTTAACTTATAATTTAATAAATATACATATATTATAAATAAATTTCTAGAAATATTATTAATATAATACTAAATTTAAGTATAATAAACAGCTTGGTTTAGTTTGATTTACTTTTCTATTTTCGATTAAAATTTAAATTTAATTCTAAAATGGTAAATCAGAAAAATCTAAAAGATAATAATTTTGACCAGTTTTCAACTCTTAGAAGGATTGTCAGATTTTTTTTTTTTATCGGTTTAGTTTCAATATTTTATCAAAAGTACTTATTGGTTCTATCATCACCTTTTAACATTTTTGTGTGTGGTTTTTTATTCATATGCTTTCACATTAGATTCTTTATGTGCAACTATCCTAATACTTTGACGTTAGTTTTTTGTTAATAAGGCTTTATTATTGATGTTGAAGTGTGAAAAATAACACATTTTTATTTCAAAAAGATTTAATTTCATAAGAATACAAAAGTTATTTCTCATATTCTTCTTACAAAGACCTAACCATTTTGACTGTTGATATCAACTCTAAATTTGACAAAACCTTTTATAATTAGAGCACATAAATTAAGGAACATAACTAATATTTTTATTAATATTAAAATTTCAAACTTTCTGTGAAGTTCTTCTATAAATATCTTATCAATCAAGCCTTTTTTATTATTATTTCTTAAACAAATCTGAATAAGTATATAAAGCATTTAAAATTCAAAGGAAGAAAGCATATCACTTTCAATGTTTAACTTTATTTCTATTTTTTTACTATTTCAAAATTAAGATAATATTTTAAAAAGAATTATGAAGATTTGACGACTTTGTCTGAGTAAAGTAATATAATTCTTTTGAAAGTAATGGATGACCACAATTATTTTACTTTTTATGTTTTTGTGATTCTTTTGTGTTTCCTTCCTTTTCATAAAAAAATATTATAATTTAATTAAATACATTTTATCATTTGATATACATTTTTCATATATTATTACAACTTATTTTTCTTTATAAATTTGAATTTTATCAACTTGTTTACTTATAAATATTTAAATTAAAATTAAAAATAGACAACGCAATAATTGTCAGAATATTACAAACTGGTAACCAGGATAGAGAAAAGAAAACAAATAAACTAACGAGATAAAAAAAAAGTAGATAAAACACTAACTACAGTAACATAATAAAATATTAAAAAAATTAAAATCAAAGTTTAAAAGTACTAACATAAATTTGAATACCATTTTTTTTCTATCTACCAAAATTACTTATTTTAGATAAATAAACTTATATTATTACTATCATGTTTAAATTAAAGTTAAACTAGATTAGTAAGATGGAATTAAGCCTCTAATTATGCATAATTAGTAGACTCTTTCAAATTGTAGTATGGTTCAATTGGTGTCTCCTCGTAAGTACCCTTCTTCCTGGCTACTTCCTACGGTTTTCTGAAAGCCAAATCAACGGTCCCAGTTTCTGGTAAATGATGTATGAAACTTCTTACGAAGTTATTGTCTGTTAAAAACTGAGTCTTTGTCCGTGTTGACTTGGCTTGGTCTTAATCCAGTGTGTGATAGTTTCCTCTTATCCTTCAACTTTTGCCTTGCTTTCATGTTCTATACCTTCAAATTTAGTAATGGCACCAAAAGTTTCGAGCTTGGAAGCAGCCCAGAAAGCCATAGACTCAATTGGGCTGGGTTTTGACATAACACAAGACATAGGTTTTGACAACTTTAAGAAGGGTTCAAGGTTGATATTTGTGGATGAGAAACAGTGCCGTCTTCTTGAGATTCCTGGAGGAGGGATTTCAGTTCCAAATGTCCCTAACTCTATCAAATGTGTCAGAGGGGAATCCATTAGAGTCTTCTCAGAAGTGCTACCCTTGCAACAGGCATGCTGATTATGAATATGTCGCCATTTTTATATGCTTCGGAAGTGTTATCAGCATACTGTAGTACGCTTTTTTTTTTATCATATATTCTTCATTATTAGCTGAAATTTGTTAGATGTTACGAAAAATTGTTGCTTTTACTTCTTGTTTAGCCAATACTAGAGAATGCAATAGAAGGGTATGTTAGAAATGGAGTTGTCTGTTGCTATTGGCAATGTTGTGATGTTAATTTTTGTGATCCTATGCTGTGTTTCAGATGTTGGAGCACTTCAACCAGGAAATGTGCCTTGGTGGACGAACAGCATCGGGTCATTTCTGTGCTTCATTTGGGTTGTCCAGTCGAGGTATAAAGGATTTGACTTCTATCAAGTCTCTTGCTTATGATGGTTGGTTCATCAAACGCTATGCCATTGAATTAGAAAAGTATCATGGTGAACTCCTTGATCATGTCAAAGAAGCAGTGCCATCGTCATGGGACCCTGAGGCCTTGGCAAGGTAAGACTTTGACGCCTTGTAGTAGTATGATGCAACAAAAAAGTTACTACTCCATGTATCGAGAAGTGTTTTGGCCCAGAAATTATGAGCTTCTCTTGCAGTGTTTACAGTTTCAACATATTTTTACGGTCATGTTAGGTATTTTTAGCTCATTCATTACCACTCACCCAATCAATACTAGTTCAAACCTTTTTTTTTGTTTGTTAATTTCAATCTATTTAGAGACTGCAAGTAATGTTTTCCTTCACCAGATGTAATGCATCAAGTAGGAAAACAATGTCTTTAATCACATCATAAATTTCAATCTGTATATTTCATAAATCTCCTCATGTTCTGCTGTGTAACTGTGTTAATTCTTCAATTATCAAGTTATGAAGGGGATGTCTTGAGTGAAACGATTTACATTGTATAACTGTAAGTTCAGAATGATAAAATTGTTCTACTGATTCATGCAAGGTTTATAGAACGTTTTGGAACTCATGTGATAGTTGGGGTGAGCATGGGAGGGAAGGATGTTTTATATCTTAGACAAGGGGATACATCATATCTTGGACCTACTAGTATTCAGAAACTTTTGAAGGATACAGCTGACACGAAGTTCAAGGATTCTGCAGACAATCATTGCCAGGCTTCTGAAGACTTCAGTAAAGAAAAAGAGGTGTCATTATACTTCTTTATTAACTTGATTTAGTCGTTCTGGAATTTTTTAGTTCGAAATAGAAAATAAATATCATAATAGTTGTCATTTTGTGTCTGTCTAGCTTCACAGAATGCTTTGACCATCCTTTAGTACCATACTACCATGAATTATCTCTTTTTATCTTAAAATGAAATAACTCGTCTTGAAATTTTAAATTCTATATAGAATTCTACGGTGTCAGTGTCCTTTTATGGAATAAATAGTGTAATGTTACTAATAATGTCACAGCAAAAATATTCAATTTCCAGTATAATGAGAAATGCTTGGTCTGTTATGCTCCGTTAATACATTTGTGCCAAAGTCCCTCTCTTGCAATGCAACGGATGCTACAAACAAAAAGGGTTTTAAATTTCCTAACCACATTGATTATTCATATATTCTCTCAACTGGGTTTGCAGAATCTTGTTATGATACATAGTAGGAGGGGTGGAAGCAATCAAACAATGTATTATGATGAATGGTTGGATACTATTGATTCGGAACCTGATGTAATATCACTGTTCCTTCTTCCTCTGACATCCCTTTTGAGAAGCATCCGTGGAAGTGGATTTGTGAGCCATGCCATAAATCTCTATCTCCGTTGTAAGCAATTATTTTATTTGTTTTGTTGCACAAATATTTCACAGTAGTAAGAATTTGCTCTTTAAAGGGGACATTCACCACTTTCCTTTGTTTTGTCAAGCATACTAGTAAATTGAGTTTTTCTATGATATTCTCTTTCTGAAACTGAAGTAGCTGAACCTGCGCATAAACTGTGATTGCTGAAACAGATAAACCTCCAATTGAAGACCTTCATCAGTTTTGTGAGTTTCAGCTACCAAGACAATGGGCACCTGTACTTAGTGAGATTCGCCTTGGTTCTCGTTCGAAGAATCAAGAGAACACCTGTCTTAGATTCAGTATCTTGGGTCCCAAGCTTTACGTAAACACCATTCCGGTAAGTTTTCCATCTTACAGTTTTTATGTACATTTTATGAGTTGAAGGGTTCCCATGCTTTCGGTGTTTTATAAACAGTGAGCAGAAAAAGATGTACCTTATTCTGGTTTTTCTTTTGTTCTATAATAAACAACATAAAGAAGGCACGAGTAGTTTCTCTACATATTTGTTGAATATGCACGATGTTGGTGTTTTTCTGTCTAGACTAGGTTAATGTGGAACATCATTGTTCATGATTTAGTTATGTTAGAGCAGTGACATTCTGTTTCTAGTACGACCCTTGTGGTAGTAAACACCAACTCTGCATTTTACATACATATTGATAGAGTAGAAGTACTCGGTGACAGTGACGATGACAGTGGCGGTAGTAGACCTACGTGTACATGAAGACGTGCAAGTGTACTCCTGGATTTTGTTAAAATTATTATTAAATATCTGAAAAAAAATATATATTTTGCTCTCGCTCATCTTATATATTTGTCCCCTGATTCTTTACTTTTACTTTAAAAGGTTATTGAATTAAGATTCAAATAGTTTCTAATTGTTCTCATTGACTTAGGATCTTAGATCCGTCACTGGAGTACTAACATACTAGTAAACATTGACAACTTAGGAGATTTAAGGTTTGTATACATTATACAATAATGAATTTGATAATCTTGGTTCATTTTCCTTGATTGCAGGTAGATGTAGGGAATAGACCAGTAGTTGGGCTAAGATTACAATTGGAAGGGAGAAGAAGCAACCGGTTGGCCATTCACCTTCAGCATCTGGCTTCTCTACCAAAGTCCTTACCACTTTCTGACAACGCAAATACTTACTTATCTTGTGACTCATATAACTGCAACTTGCATAAGAAAGTTAAATGGAACTCTTTTTCATACGTGTGTACTGCTCCAGTTGAGTCAGATGATAGTGTTTCAATTGTGACAGGAGCTATGTTACAAGTTGAAAAGAAGTGTCTCCTTCTGAGGCTGCGTTTCTCCAAAGTAATCGGTGCCATTCTGCAGAAGCCACCTGAATGGGATCAATCCTCCAGTCTTGGCCAGTTTAGCATCAAATCTGGTGGCATCTTAGCCTTCATTTCAAGAGAGGGACAAAGGGGGCTTCCAAAGCCAGGTGATAAAACCATTGGTTCAAATACATATTCTTCTGTGCGCCCTGCACCAGTTCACACACCAAAGCTTCAAAGGTTTGTTGACACAACCGAAATGATGAGAGGACCAGAAGATACTCCTGGATATTGGGTTGTGTCTGGGGCAAGGCTTTCTGTTGAGCATGGCAAAATATATCTCCTTGTTAAGTATTCACTATTATCGTTTGTTATGTAAAGTGAAATTGAAGCTTCACAAAAGTGCTTTAATGAGATCACTCTACCTTCAATTGAAGTTAAAGGTGTTTGATAGTTTGCTGTTTTTTGTCATCTTCCTGCAACCATGCAACGTTTGACTTCAAATGGAAGTGGAATGAGCATTAAAGCACTTCTATGAAGCTTCATATTCACTTTGCACAACAAAGGAAAATAGTGAATACTTAACAACCAGATATGTTTTGTCCTTCTCAACAGAAATCCTTGCTCTGGAAACAACCTAGGCGAATGAAAAAGTAATTTTTTTTGTGATGTGGTAAGTTCTTAAACAATATATTAAGTATACGTATACTATCAAATGCATGAGTGTTTGTATACAAAGGTGAAAGAAATGTATATCATATATGGGTGTTTCACCTTAAAAAGTAGCATAATTTTATGTTTTAATCATAAGCTTTTATGATTTCATATAGTAACCATGAATCTGTTTATTTACTCTTATTCTTTTATAGTAAAAATTCTCACTTGATATTTCAGTCCTTGTATTGTTTTTAAAATAGTTATTGTAATTTGGTGTTAACCCATATGTGATGGCATGTGCCTTTTTATTAAGAAGCAAAATAACACTACAAATACCAAAAAAAAAAAAAAGACTCGTTACAGACAACCTACACACGAGTGATAGTTTCCACTTCCTTTTCACGACCTACACAGGTTATACTAAGTATCTTATTTCGCCTAAGCAAAATCTACGAAGGAAGAATTTTATCTTGCAACATAAATCACACGAAAGTCTATTTTATTTTAACCCTCAAATATACTATATTTTCAACTTTAATTTGACCCTTTTATTAACATCAAACAACACTATGTAGTAGCAACATCTATAAAAAAAATATTTTTAAAATATACACTCATGTCCCTAATATTTTTAATAAAATAACACTTTCCTCAGTATTTAAATAGAAATTAATTTTCTCTATGCTTTTAATAAATAATACTTATCTTCTTTGTACGATTTTGAAGTCACATTGTCATCCCTTATCTCATTTAGAAACATGAAATTAACTAAAATTTAAATACAAAATCATAAAAATTAAAAATCAGTATTTAAAATATAAAATGATTTTTGTTATGAGTAAAAATTGAATGGCTTAATTATAGTGAAATTGCCTCATCTTTCTTATGATAAGACAAAAAAATTTAATAATTTCTCATATTCAACTTTTTGTTCATAAAAACCTTTGATTTTTACATTTTAACACTTTAAATTTTCATAATGTTTCTTCTACTTTTTTAATGAATATAATATTTTAAGTAAAATGTAGGATATAAGTACCATTTTATTAAAAATATAAAAAAAACAAATGTATGGATCTACATTAAAACAATATAAGGAATGTATATTTCATAAGGAAAAAATAAGACCAATTTTACCATTCTTGTTTTAGATGTTGGATATGTATATCTTAATTATCAATAAATATGTGTGAGGTAATTATATATAACTGAAGATGTATATTTGTGTACGCAGTGTTTCAGTGTCATATTTTGTAATTTGGCCATGCAGTGTCGTGTTTGTATAGCTTCAGTTAACTCAAATGTGTAACCAGCGAGGTTCCAAAGTTGAAACTATTACCTTATGCAACCATTATCACTATTTGAACATAAGAGGCCAAAATCTTAATCACTTTAAATTAATCTTTTCAGCTGGATAAACCCCCTTTTTAGTACTTCTCTTTACTTTCCTGTCAGATTTTTTCTGAATTTTCTCTTTGCCTATATTATGACTAGATGCCATACTTGGTTGTGCAGCCTTTTCCCCGCCCTTCCTCCTATCAAACAAAAGACAAAAACGTCAAATCAATGCACTCACTAAACCAGCATTACCTGTAAAACACAAAAAAGGGCCAAACACAAACCTTAATTGCAAAATCATGAATAACAAACCAACAGCAGCTGCACCACCCAAGACTGATCTTAGCAGTTTCTTCTTTTGAGGTTTTTCTTTTGGTATTTCTTCACCTCCCTCCTCTGTTCCAACTAAAGTTTCTAAGAAGTGTACTCTCTTATCTTCTGGATTTATTTCATCCTATAAGGCAAAGTTGTTATGGAGACTCAATTTACAATGAAAATGATTAACACAAGCATGCCTGAAAAGGGGTCAAAACAAACTTACCTTAACATGTTCTGAACGGTAGACAGGATCAAATTCATGTTTTGAGCTTAGGTTTGCTGTGAGGGATTCAGTAAGTGATACAACCTCATCACAGTTAAGAGGAACTACAACATCATTGATTATCATATCTAGTACTCTCTGACCTCCATCTCCAATGTCTTCAGCTGCATCACCTCTGCTGAAATCATTAGGATCGGCACCAAGAGTGGAAGGTTTTTCACAGTCGCCTAAAACTACAGCATTTGAGGCCAGAGGCAGAGGATGGATGTTTAGCTCTTTGCCATCAGTGTCCAACTTAGCAATAGTAGACAAGACTTCCGAATTTTTATGTATACAAGGTGAAATTTCCTCATGTGAGCCATTTCCCACATAACATGAACTTTTGTTATCTTTATATGATGTAATAGCGCATTTTCCTTTCTGATCCCATTTACAAGACTCGGGCTCGTAAGAAGACGGACAGCAACTAGCATTATCCGAACAATTCAAACCAACTTGAGATTCTTTCTCTTCATATGCTAGAAAATTTTTCATTGAAGTTGAACTAGTGACATTGCTATGAGGAAGAACTCTATCTGGAGAATTGGTATGGCAGAAGTAACAATCAGGTGAATATAAGGAAGGATCAGTTTCCTGAAATTTCTTTACAGAGCAAGAATATCCTGCTTTAGAAATGATTTGATACGGCATGTCTCTACATTTCACCATTCCTTGGGATTCGTGCTCTTCTTTTATCTTGTCCCATCGATCATTCTTGTCATTATGCACTTTGAAAGACTCAATATTCCTAAAATTGTTCTCTACATCAACTTGATCTCCCATGTTCAGTGCTTCCCTTGAATAACAGTTCATGCAAGCAACTAGCAGAACCTTCTTGTCATCGCAAGTTTCAAAGAATTTGCCTCTTTCAGCAGTCTGTGGAGTTGGATTTGAACCGTGAGAGCTGGCACTTTGATAAACATTTGGTGTACTATTTTCTCCATGAAACAAATAGGGATCCTTCATATCTTTTGTTAGAGAGCTAGCATCCCTTTTACCTGGTGTTTTTTCATTCTTAGGAGTTACATTGACAGAACCATTACTGCTTAATGACAAATTTTCAAAGTAATCAAAGTCCACAATCCTTCTACTTTCTTGGACTTGTTCCATTTTAGTATCTAAATGAGATGACATATGAATAAGGTCAGTACGTAAATCCCCACTGGGAGGAGATGATGACCATGTCAGCTCACAATCATGCTCTATATCCTCAGAACAATGATACTGCAATGATTCCATTGAACAAAACAATTCAAAGTCATCATAAATTCCATTTCTCTGTTGGTTTTGGATATCCAATTGATCTAAATCTTCGGGCAAATAAATACGTTCAGCCATTGGAGAGGCTATGTTGTAGTCTGTCTCTGATGTATAATCATACAAGTCATCAGTGTGCAAGTCATCAAATTGAAGCACTAGATGTTTGTTTTCCGAGTCCTCATATTGATCCGAATATGTCTCAAAGTCTTTGGTGGAGGCTGTAAGTGGGTAACCCTACAAAGTCATCATGCTTTAGGGATACAAGAACAAATATCAAAATGATTTGGTAAGTAGAAGCACGATGTACAGCACACGACATTCACATAAATGCATAGTCATTGGCAAGTTATTTACTTGTTTTGGGTCAAATTGGATGAAAAACACTTGAACAAAAGATGTCAATTGACTCACAAGATCTACGTTGGATAATAGCAATTTAATATTTGTTTGAATTGATTAGTAAAATTGTGGACAAACCTGTCTAGATCTTCTTCTTGCATGTTTTTGTAAGTAATAGTCACCAGAGGAATCAACAGGGATGTTGTGCGATAGTTCTAAGCTTCTACGCATGCACCCAACCAAATCTTTGGGCATGGTTACCATACAGGTCACAATGTCAAAATCTGGAACCTGAGACCACGTTTTTTCATCAGCAAAAGACCGTTGTTTAGAGATTAAAAATAGAAGAAGTAAATTAAGATTGTAAGGAACATGAAGAAACTTTCTTACATTAATGTTCATAGATCTTGATTTTTTGGAGAATGAGCGTATACACATACAAACTTTTCGAGTATTTCTTTTCTCAACTACATCTGATGGAGAGAAGAGGTCAACGCCAGTCAATCCCAAAATTTTGCAAATCTGTATATTAGAAGTTACTGAGATTACTTTGATAATTTTATCTGTATACATGATTCAAATGTTAGAAACATCAACGAATAAAGTGAGGTTTCAGAATTTGTCTTTCTTGCATTCCCATGCTTACATCAAGAGATTTTCCTACTATTTCAAATAAGCCAGTATCAGCATAAGATACAGAAATTTCAAACTAAATAAAATTGATAGGATGTGATGGCCAATAATTATTTTGCGTCTTCATGTCATGAGTAACATTACAAATCATCAAGGTGATGCAGTTCAATTACATAGTAGCACAAAACATTACAACACAGCATAATTCAAACTTCAAACACATAGAGGGCGGATGGAAGAACTAAAGAAAGGTTGAGCACAACTTCTTAAGTATAAACATCATCAGAACTACACTTCAACTTCAATTCAGATAAGAAAATTCACTATCATTCTCCACGCAACCTTATACCTCTACACTCATTACATACTAAGGAAATTTACAGGTTTTAATACAATAATGAAAATGTAAATTTCACTTCCCTGTTCATTTGGTCAGTAATATCAGTTAAGCAAAGATATGATAATCGAACATGTTACCTTCAAAAATGAATCAACATTAGAATAAGGCCTATATGTCGCAATGTTCTTCTTAGAAGTAAATGACTGGATTTTGTATGCTTTTATATGCCTTAGCTCCATACGCTTTGCCGACAGCAATTTCCACACCACTTTTGACACTTGAAACCTGAAAACCAATAAAACTGTTCAGATTCCAAGCAATGTGAAGTGCCAATCCAGGAGCTACTTGTGTGATGAATATTAGTACCAATAGTAATCAATAAAGGCTGATTTGTTTATGTTTGAAAACATGATTTTGTGGCATAATTTTTTATTAGGAAACCATTATTTTCAATTTATTAAAGAAGTATTTAAATAATTATTTTCGAGTTTTTTTTTTAATAACGTATTTTCCTCAAAAACATACAAACAGATAGGTTCAAAAAAACATTTTGTCGAATTCCTGATACATTCCATCCAGGTAGTAACCATCATGTGTTAATCGTTCATTAATTTTTTTCTCAAATTCTATCAAGTGTTATCCTAAAAAAATTGATTACCAACTATCCATAACTAACAGGAAAAAAAATCATCTAACGTGCCTTCTCTTAAGATTGTTAGCATGATTAATGCAGCTTTTAATTTTTAATAAACTATATTTAAACATAACATATTAATATATTAACAGCAATAATAACCATGAAAAAGTAAAATTTAAAACACAATTGTTGATCAAACATATTATCAACAACGTACAGCAATTCTCCATCAGCAAGTAGTTCTGATATAATGAGTTGCTCATCTAGTCTTATCTGCAATACTTCTCCTAGCCAAATTCTTGTTTGAGTCTGTATATTGAAAAACAAATTAGCTTCAACTATGAAAAAACCATGTCATCTAAAACTCAGTTAAAAGAAAAAGGAAAGAAAAACAACCTATAAAATATATGAAGTACCAGATTATTTTCGAACAGTGAAGCAGAGAACCACCGATCATGTCTCAGACAGAGGACGAAAAACAATTATAATTATATAGTGATTAAAAACATTTGTAATGTGTTTCTCTAGCAACTTCTATATCTATATCTACGAATTTATTCGTTAGAACTATAATGAACAAGTTCATTCAACCTTTAACTTGATTACATGGTTTAAAAGCTGAAGTTTTGTTGTCTAGTAGCCAACCGAAGAGTTCAACCACCCCAAATTCAACATTGAAGAAAGAAAGCTCCTCCATAAACAAGCAGGAAATGTTTCTGTTTTAGTCTAATTTTGATACATTGCAAGTATAATAAAATTTATTCCATCAAACATGAGAAATTGTTTTAAATTTTATTTTTAAATTTAAAAAAAAAATTAAAAAAATAACAATGTTCCTTTATATGACATAATTGAATTACAGTGTTAAAAACTTCTGCTACGCCAGTCTATTCCAATCTTTTTTCCACAGGGATAATGTCACCAATAAGGAGTTACCTTATCCTACAAATTCTCTACCAGTATCAAGTGGCTATAACTAGCGATATTTCTGAAGCATTAACAGCCACAGAAACCCATTTTTGTATATCTTAACTTCTCATTTTCTCACAGACCAAATTTTATCAGTCCATTTTATTATACTTGTTAAGACTGACATATAAGTAAAATTAATTAATCATTACATTAATAAAAAAAAGTGGTAAATATTATATACGTATACTAACGAACAACTAAAAAGTAAACAAAGATTTTAAATGTCAAACTTCATATAAAAAATAATAGTAATTAAAAAAAAATCTCAAGAAGAGTATGTTTAGAGATATCTTTATCTTAATCTTAATGTGTATAATGAGAGTGGCTACGAACCACTTATATTTAAGAGTGAAAAAGTAATTACCAAAGTTACCAGTTCAAAAACGAACTCCATTCAATGTCGATAAAACTAACGAGAACAAAGAACATTATCTCACTTCCTCAGTCCTTTTTCGAAGGACTTCGACACGACAACACACAAAAACATCACAGACCCAACATCTTATAGACAACAAAGTTAACGCGCATAACATAACTTCATATTACAGATATCCATACAGATACAATCCTAATTCCAAATCATCAAAACGCTCGACCTACGGTAGCACAAGAACTAGAAAATATGCATACAATTATCGTCTTCTAACGTTTGGCTCATACTATTAATCAACCACACAATCCGATTCCAGAAGCAAAAACAATACACAGATTGGTTGGTTACTAAATCGCAAAATAAGAATCAACCATGGAAATAGTGATGGAGAGAGTGATAAACCTGGAGGAATGCATCATCGAGTTGTCGAAAGTTGGATTCGGCAGAAGAAGAAGAAGAAGAAGAAGAAGAAGAAGAAGAAGAAGAAAGCATTGTGAAGAGCTCCGTGGATGGAGCAGTTTGCGATGAAGAAACCTCACAAACCATTGCTCTGTTTTCCCCCCAAAACTGTCACCCCAAATTCAACACGTAAGCAATACCCGACACGCTTTTATATACATGTATCATGTGCTGGTGTGCATACATCTTCGTATCGGTTGCGTTGTGTCGTTGTTTCCTGCGACGGACAAAAAGTGGTGCGTCACAAAAAACACACCGCGGATTCTGGCTTTTGGGCTTTTGGTTATCTGTACAGTGGAACACAAAGTTTGAAAGGTGAAATGAAACACAAACACAGTATGCATCATTTTATGAGGTTGTATTGTAGTTACTTATTAACCCACACTTCCTATTTACAACCACATTTTCGATCCTTTGTCTTGTTCCGCTGAAAATTTTTGGTCAACATCTTCATTCCTTCTCATGCCCTTCCATCATTAAAATTTTATTCGTGAAATGTGAACACTGATTAGTTTGCAAAGGGTGTTACTTTTATGAATGGCACCTATCCCTAATTAAATGCCATGTTTCGAGGACTTAATAATGTTATAATTATTAACACGTAGGATTTTCGGACGGCGTACTTTGGCGTTATTAAAAGGGCATTCTCACGGTCCCACTATCAACTATTTCTTGATTATTAGGGGAAATTAGCAAAAACAAAAATTATAAAGAAAATAGAAATTTGGTTTTATCAAACGACCAATAAACAATATTTTCTAACATTTTTTTAATTTGCGATTGATGATGAGAAAAAAAGGACTATTGCGCATTCCATTGTTGAGAAATGTGTAGATTAGTTAACTTTGAATGGAGGAAGCGTGTTCGGTTTTTATGGTGGGAGAATTATTTACTATGTGTATGATTGTTAAGGCATCTAAGGTTGTTACGTGTCCTCTCCTCCGGCACAACCTCAAATCTTGTCTCCTTGTAATTTCCTTTTGTCTTGCATTATGTCAACAAAAACATGAGATGATTGATAGAGTTGTAGCTCAGAAGTTTCTCTCAAACTCCAATCCTGCAAGTGGGAACAAAATAGAGGAAATACAAAATAAACTTTATATTGGAATAAACTTTTTTTTTATTGTTTATGGTCACGATTTGATTTTGGACAGGATTGTTATTTTTGTATCTAATTCAATTTTATTTTTATTTTTATGAAGGAGTAGTTATATTATGATTGGTAATATACAAATCTTACATTTTAAGATTTGAACGTAAATTCCTAAGTTTGTGCTGACTTAACTCTCTAAATCAAATCAACTTTATGCATGATATAAAGATTTTATTTATTTTTAAATAAGGTAAAACTTTAAAATTAAAATGATATTACCATACGTTGGATTTCAAAAACGAGATACATTAATTTAATAAAAAAATAAGAATATTTTTTATTTTAGAGTTTTTTTTATTCTTAATCTTTTAAATTAATCATAATTTCTAATCCTTAAATTCTCAAAATTTTCGTAAATTTTATCTAAAACTTTAGCAAAAGACAAGTCCAAGAAATAAAAAAAAATGTGTAAGTTAATGAATACTTGTATTATTAGAGTAAATTATCATCAAACTACCAAGCTATTATTACTATTATTTATAATGGTTGGTTATATTATTGGAGTGCAGGATAAAATTATGGAGGTGTAGGGAGAAATTGCCAGGTGTAGATTGTACCATATCAAACTAAGAAAAAAAGCCCAATATCAAACTGAGTTAAATTGATATGGGATGTAATTTAAGCTGCCTGTATAAAATCTTAGATCATCCTTTCTAGTAAAACGATTTTTCTGTTCGTTAAATTTATTTTATTTTATAAATATACTTCTTTAATCAACACAGTCACTATGTTTTTTAAATAAAATTAAGACGTTTTGTAGATGGATCGATTAAAAATCTAAGTTAAAATATTAAAACTGCATAAAAAATAATGAAAAAAACTAAAAAGGTAAAAATAAGAAACTTAAATTAAAATTAAAATTGTAACTTTATATAAATTATGAGGATGAAAATTACAATTAAGCCTATATTGAAATAACTATAAATAGGTCTATTGTTGAACTGACTTTTTGAAGAGTAGAAAAATGATGTCGATAAAATCTTTTTAAGTGGCTTCAAAGTCAAAAGAGAAAGAAAAAGAAAAAAAGAAAAAAAGAAATTTGTTATGTAAGTTATTGTTTATTAGAAAAAGTTCACATGCAAACAAAATTTTTGACCACCTAATGAAACTTTTTTTCTCTTTTTGTTCTTAACAACACAATAATTAAATCAAGCATGCATTTTCCTTGGAGGAGAGAGGTGTCTAATCAGGCGTGGCTATTAATAGTTCTTTTGGGTATGGCCCACATCAAGTTAAATTAAATGGACGGGTTATTCAGTTATTGGGCTTTGAATCGGATCTGTGACCCAATTTCATCTATCTAACTACTGCGTTGGTCCTCCTAACCAGAATAAGGCTATTGTTTCCAGCACCCCACAATTACTAACTGCATCTCCATCTTAAAAATCCAATTTTTGAAATTTTATTTCAAAAATTCCAAAAATTTTCCGATATATATATATATATATATATATATATATATATTTTTTTTTTTTTATGTAAGTCACTTTTTCTTAGAGTAAAATGATAATTTTGAAAAAAGTTGTGTGGGTGTGGGAAGAAGTTGTGAGGGTGCATATGTAAAAGCGTCATAATAAAATAAAGAGTTTTTCTTCTTCCCTAACTTAACTTTTTCGAATTGAAAAACACACCTAAAAAGTACACAACACTAATAACATCACAATACCTAAAAAGTGACGACGTTAAAGAAATAAAACAAAAAACATAAAAGAAATAAGGTTGAAACATCATGGAATGATGTTAAAACACACCGACTAAACCCATTTTCTTTATTTTTTTGTCAATTTGTTATGTCATCATGTGTTTGGTGTTTAGTAACGTTGTGATTTATTTTGTTCATCTTTCATAAAGTGGCATCATTTATTCGGTGTAAAATGATTTACTCTCATCCACCAATTCTTTTCCTCTCTTCTTCTGCAATCAACTTCAAGGTTGATTTTGTAATGCAGTAACTTTTCTTTCATCAATGTGCTTAACTTTAATCATCCAACTTTTTCACCTAATTGTTTAATGCTACTAAACTTCTTCAAAAATAGAAAATTAAACTTTCACGTACTTGTATTTATTTAAAAATTTAAGTTATTCTCTCCATAAATTTAAAATATAAAATATAACAATTTAAAATCATTTTATATTATCATGATACAACATTAAGAATCTAAGATTCACTCTAAAATATAAATGTGAAAATAAACATATAAAAGAGGACCTATGTCCCAAAAATGATTCATATTTTGATTACACAATCAATTTTGATTAAATTAATTTGATGAAAAAATCATGTTTATTCTCAATCGTAGTAGTAAAAAGATTTAGTATGAAATTTATCTAACTTACCTTAGCTTAACTAAATCTTAATTCCAAAATCCCAGAAAAATAAAAAATATTTGTTGGTCTTTAGTTTTTTTTTTTAACCTGTCTTGATTTTGTTTTATATGAAAATTGATAGATTCAAATTGAGTTCTCCAAATTTTAAAAAATATGTTACTTTGATAATTTGTATACTGAATTTAATGTTTAGTGCAGATTACATATTGTCACACAAAAAAAATGATAAAAAGAACCGAATTTACATTATTACTTTCTCTTTATACCTAAACTTGAAATATTTAGAGATAATATTTTATTGGATTATATATAATGTTTAACTTTATTGCGAGACTTTTTTATTCACAAACTATTAACATCTTTTTATTGTACAAAAATTAAAAAAAATAATTGAATTCAAATTTGTTTTATATGCAAGTTGACAATAATATATATTTTACTCTAATTGTAAATACATAATTCACGCGACACCATGCTGAGAAGGAAAAGAAAGTTAGTTGAATGTTTAGTTCGGCATTGACAAAATTAATTTAAAGCAATATGAATTCTGTCTTTGAATAATTTTATTATAACAAGTCAAATATAAAATAAGAAAATTCAGTTAAATATTTTATTACAAAAATTATTTAAAGTTTTTTCGCCTAATATTCAATTCATCCTCACGATCGAACCAAACACGTACTATCTATTGCGCGTGATTGAAAGATACGTTTTTGGCTACGTAGTTTATTTGAAAACATGTTAAGTTACTTACTGCATAACCAAGCAAGCAACAATGAGAAAGAAAAGCATATAAAATAGGAAACAATCACGTAATGGCAGTAGAATCTGGTTGAAATGGTGGTGATAGATGCAGCTGAACTCAACTTTTGTGTGACTGGTGAAAAAGTTTTGGAAGGGAAGTAGTTAAAATGTGCATAAATGTGCATAGAGAAGAGGAAGAAAAGAAAAATGAATGAAAAATAATGAATTTGTGAGTGTTTTGAGAAGAAAGAGGAAAAGAACAAGAGATACCAGGTAGGTACTAGACAGTGGCAGATTGAGTATAATGAGTATTCTACAACTACAAGGATGTTTCAGTAGCAGTGGTGTCGGACACAGGACATGGTCACGCTCAAAAACTGCCAAATCATAGCAGCATTAGGATCTCAATGCCAACACAAAATCCACTATTCTCTTCTCCTTTGATTTGACCACATGAGATACATATCAAAATCGCTATTTTTTTGGTCTCTGTGGGGTCAGTGATTGAGTGAAGCGGAGACTTCTGTGTCAAGTTCCATCATTTTTGTGATTATTAAATTGCTGAGGCATAACATGCATAAATACCTATCAGATGCCACAAGGGTCCACATTGACGTGATTGTTTTGTCGTCTTCTTTGCATCCTCCTCTGTGTATTGTTCAAAACAAGTAAAAGGGACATTACCATAACACTGTATTATTGTTATTCTGCTTTTTTCAAACTTCGTTTTTGCAAGGGACATCAACAACCAACGAAACACCCACCTCTTCCTTTTCTCTCTTCTGCTTTTCACTTCTTTTTATGCATTGCTACTGAAAAAAGTTTTAAAAAAACCCGTTTGAACGCACATCGCAGAGACACAAAGAGAGAAGGGGGGGCCCTCTCTGAACTTTTCTTTCTTGCTCAACAGGTATACCATCTCTTTTCTCAGTCCTCCAACCAAAAATCTATGTTCAATTCAATTCTATTATCAATCTTTTTGACTGTCTGTACAGTTATTAACCCCCTCTCCGCCTCATTTTCAATCTCTCTCCACACCCCACAATGTCTACATCCATAACAAAAGCAATCCAAATAAAGAACTCTCATCACATGCTACTGTGACAATCTCTCTCTCCCCTCCCAACAAAAGTGAAAATAAGTGTCATTCCTGTCCAAACTCCTCTTCCCCCGTCCCTTTCAATTTTCAACTTTGCAATTGCAATGGCTATGAGAAAAATTTAGCCATCAACAACAACCACCCTTGCTGCATGGAGTGTGTCACCTTAGCAAGCCTCCAACAACACCATCATTTCATTACTCATTTATCCTCTACAAAGATTCTGTGTATGAAATCCCTGAACCTTTTCGAGTATAGCTTGGGATCAACGGCTGAGATAGAGGTGGAATCCACTTGTAGCGACTTGTATGCATGTTCTATCTTTTTGCTTATATCGTAGTCTTGGAGAATGTCAATGATACCAAAGTAGAGGATCACATCAGATATCTTGCTGCTGCTGTTGTTGTTACTCTCTGAAGGGATACAACAAGAATTCCCACTTCCACTACCCACACTCTCAGCTCTCGCAGGCATGTTCATTCCCAACCGGATCAGAGGTCCCCTGGAACATCAACAATTAACGTTATTTGGATCCTATGCAGATGTCATGAAGGGGACCAAACATAAACAAAATTACTTAAGTTTATTTTGGTTGGTTGGTTCAATTTGTAGAAGAAACAACAAACACTAATAGTTTATTACCTAGACGTGACTAGATTTTTTATACTCTCTAGGGGTTGAAATGGAATGGTGCTATACAAAAAATGAAAATACATCTCACGAGTCTGGTGTCCTAGAAAACATTCTGATCCATCAAAATCCCTGTCAGCTACCATTTGGCTGTTGAAAAGAAAGCAGTGCCCTCACCTAAAAAAAATCAAAAAGACCCCACCAGCGTTTGTTTGAAATGTCAGAAAAAAACTAACTCCAATTTATGCAGTACGACGACTCAGGTCACTTTCGATGCATTTCAATTCTCAGCCATTGCGATGGTATTCTTAAAAAGAAATCAACAAGTCACACCTAAGTCATAGATGGATAGGACTAGAGAGTTGCAAATATGATGCTCATCACCAGCTAGTGATTTGTTTGTACCCAACTTGCGGCCACATCTTCTTGGCATTTTGCAGGCACATGGGCCAAATTGAAATGTGTATAAACAGAAAGCATTTAATCTCTCTGCTAGTTCTAGAGCCGGGACCATGTTCAATAAACCTCAAGGACACGACACACGGATACCATCGGGTACAGAACAAGAGAACGGTGTTAAAAGACAAAAATGCTATCCCCTATGAATCATATAGGAGTAACATTTATTAACTTAGAATTGGTGTATACTTAAAACAATCCAGATTCTCCTGTTTGACTGTATTTGTACACCGAAGGCTGAGTTGGAAGTGACATTAATAGTTCAAGCCACAAACTGACACAAACCGCGTCAAGATTTCTCTAGATCTTCAACCATTGTCCTCAGTTAAATACTATTAAACAGTGAAAGAAAAATGCAAGATATTGTGAACAGTTTAATTATATACACTTGTGACGACAGGGAAACTCAAATGTGAATAAAGGAGAGAAAAAAAACATACCGGCATGTGAGCATCTCATCGTCAAGCATGTCTCTCTTGCCTGGTAAATCAGTAACACACAAGATTTTATACCCCTCCAGGATTTGGAACCAAAAAACAACAAAAACTATACAAATAAATACCTGAATATGAATTGCGTGGTGAACTTTTCATTTCGTCAACCGAACAATCATCACGAAAATGCAGCCCGATTAGAAGACTGTAATCCATGATTCCCTCTGCTTCCAAGAACTCACAGTCTCTGTCGACTTGCCTAAACAAAAAGCCATTACATAAAAGTTAGGACCAACTCTTAAGTAAGAAAACACAAAAGGAAAACCCAGAAAATAAAAGAATGAAAATCTATACCGTATAAGCTCTTGAAACCAAGACTGTTCTAGGCGAAAGACAAAATTAAGATCAAGATCTTTGAGAGTGGTAGTCTCATCAATCTCCTCCCTTGGCTTATCCGTTGTTCGACCATGAGAAGAACCTTTGAGGTCAAACCTCTTGTGGATCCGGTACTCGGAGCAAAACACATTGCCCATTACAATAAACCGGGTCTGTTTCATCCATGGTATCACAACTTTGCATTACATTTTGACAAGCATTATAGATGCTAAAAAGGCCATCTTAATTACTGCAACAAAACTCAAATCTCAAACCATACCTTTTGACCTCCGACAGGTTTGACACAATGCACGCCCAGGAATGCAGTCACCAAAGAGTTCTTGTACTGACAAACATGTTGGTAGTAGCTTGGAAGCATCCTAATGAGCACCTGACATGGACAGCGAAAAATTACTATTGAACACCCAGAAAATAACAAGGTAACCAACCAAAGCTGAAAGCAAAGTTTCACCTCACTCAATTAACATTGTCTATAGTTCTGTCTAGTGTCTTCAAATTAATGAATGCATTCAAGTAACTAACCTTGACTTCAGACTTCTTGACAGTCTTAATTATGAAGCGGTCGTCTTGAGTAAGATAAAAGATGCTTCCACTTTTTCCCGGAGAAGACATCTCCCTAAGTGAGTCACTTCCGCAAATAGCAAGCGTGTAATCCGTAGGATCTATGGCAAATAATTCCCTTAGATGTCTAAATACCCAACCAACCAACCAACAAGTACCCACCAAGACACAGACACAATTAGTATACCATCCACAACCAATAACTCAAACCTTCCTCACTAAGAAAAAAAAAAACATTCAAAGCAAAGAAAATCGCTAATGTTCAGACCTGAACACCATGGGGCAGTAGTCTTTCCACCTGAAGTCCACTGAATGATGCTGGGGCGTAAACCTAGAGCCTTCAGGTGGGAACCTCGTCCAGAACTTCTCCTTGGGATCAAAATCCCCCGGTCTAAGCTCTCTCACTATAGCAGCATGCTTGGTAACAGTGTATCTAAAACAAAAACACCTTAATGAAAAGCTGAAATGAAACCAAAAATAGCAAACTCCAAAAGCAAAAACCAACGATACCTGATACCCAGTTGAAGATTAAGGATGAGATCATAACTCTTGTGCCCTCTGGACACAGTTTGACCAGGCTTCTTAACCTCACCACCAGAACCATCAAGAGACCAACAAGGACTCTTCTGCAAAACCCCACACCCATTGTTATTATCAATAATGATATCATCTCCACCGTTCTCGGACTCACTGGCAGTGGTGCCATCCCTGTAGAACAGAGAAGCCTCAGCATTGTGAACAATGTCGCAGGTGATGTCACCAGCTTCTCCATCCAACTCCCAAATACAAATCCTGGGAAAGCTCACACTCCTACACCCATCCACCGAACTCCTCTTCATCTTCTCCTCACGTGCCTCTTCCATAAACTCCTTCCCCCAGTTCCCCGCGCACGTGCTCCCGTCACACCACGTGAAAACACCCTTCCCCACAGGCACGCCATTCTCCCAAAACCCCTCGTAACGGTTCCCATTCGCCCACACCAGAACCCCCTTCCCCGAAATCACACCACCCCTCCACTCCCCCACGTACTCGTTGCCGTTCCGCCATGTGTACCTCCCCTCCCCGTCCTGCAAGTTGCACCTCCACCAACCTTCATACACATCCCCATTAGCGTATCGTTTCTCGCCGAACCCGTGCTTTCTGTCGGCCACCCAGGACCCTCTGTACATGTCGCCGTCGACGCCGATGAAGGATCCGAACCCGTCTATCCGACCCGACTTGAATTCCCCCTCGTAGGTGGCGCCGGAGGGCCACGAGAACCTCCCCTTGCCACAAGCTTTCCCCTTTCGCCACTCCCCCTCGTACATGCACCCATCGGACCAGAGGTACTTCCCGGTGCCGTGCGGCGCGTTCCCCGACAGGGTGCCGCTGTAGATGTCCCCGTTCGGCAGAGACTTCTCCCCGACAGGACTCACGCGCCGCGACACGCGAGTGGTGGAGTGGCCGCCGCCGCCGCTGCTACTGCTGTTGCTGCTGCTATGTCCGGTTCCCGGTTGCTGCGGCTTTTTCTTCTTGGCCCGAATGTGGATGTCTTGGTGGTGTGAGAGAGGGAGAGTGAGAAGCGTCTCTTGCATGGTCTCTCACCGCCGGCGGAGAGCAGCCGGAGAGTTAACGAACGGTGGCAGCATATCCTAGGAAACCGAAAAAGAAAGAGAGAAATTATGACACGGAGTTAAGAGGTTTTGGTTTTGGTTTGCTTTGGTGCCTTGGCTTGGTTTTTTCAACCATTGCTGCTGCAATGCTTTGTTTTGCTTTTTACGGTTTGTTTTTTCTTTCCAACATGTACGTCAATGTCGTACTAACCATGTTTTTTATCACTGTTCCTCCGTCACCGACGTTACCTACGTCTCCCTATCGTAGTGTCAATATTATTATACGTAAAGTTTTATGTAGTAGTAGTTGTTGTAATGAAACATACGAGAGGGAGAGAGAGTGTGTGTGTGTGTAAGTGTAACACATGAATCATATCATATGCATCGCCATTAGTGCGGTGTTGTGTTTGTTAATTAGGTGGAATTACGCAAAAATCGCGTTACAATTTTCAATCCAAACGGGTGATAACTTTTTTTTTCTTGAAATTGAACAAAAATATAATATTTTCAAAATTATATTCTGTCTGTGATCCAAACATGTTGAACCTTATATAGAACCTTGAAGTAAGACACAATGTTGTTGACAGAGAAGATTGTGGCGAGTGACCTCACCCCCTGTGCAAAACTAGAAAGTTATTACAAGAATTTGAGTTTAATTTAGTGGTGTGGGACTTCTAACAAACCTGTGACGACAAATTTTAATTATCCTGAGAAAATGCAATTGGAGAGACACGGGTAGAGAAGTAGTGTGTGACGCTGATTCGGTAGGTCGATTTCACATGAGGCATTAAGAAAAGTGTGTCACTTTGATCTGTTGACAATTGTCGGCCAAAAAAACAAAAACAAAACAAGATGATTCACGATTCATCATATCAGATCGTAGCTCCATATTTTGCGTCAATGATTTCTGGGCCACACGCTGCCCTTAAAGACAAGAATCCAAATCATCAACCAACCAAATTCCACAAGTATCATTCTGATTCATTCGTTTTTAAAATAAATAACCATCATTTCTGCTCCTCCTTCTTTTAGGACTTTTCTTCTTTATACTTGCTATTTTATGCCCACATGTGTTTATACACCACTCACCAAACATGGGTATCGCAGAACTTTAAAGATTGGTAATTCTGGGACCATTTTACCTCTTCTCATCCACCACCTTCAAAGTTCGTGACTTGGAATAGCCCACTATCATTCTACTAATACACTTTCTTTCTTTTACTTTTTACCTTATCCAATTTACGAAATTACGAAAGTCTTAAAGTGCCAAATGTCTCTACCATTTAAAGTCGTTCTGGTATCAAGAAAAAACTTCTGCAACTTAAATTTAAAAACTAGTTATATTAATGCTACGAGGAGATGTTTGTGGTCACAAAAGTCTTGGTTAGGTAATTTTGGTTTTTGTGAACTAGACTGGTTATTAAAATGCAAGTGGGTCACGGGCACAACCATGATCGAGTTTCTTGAAACAAGTCAACATTGCTCTCCTACAAGCTCATTCACTACCCTATATTTCCACCCAATAAAACCCCAAACCAAACAAGATTTCAGTCAATGGTTATTAAACAAAACCATATTTTTCTGCATATAGTATTTACGTTTTCTTTTCATCTAAAGTTTCTTGATTCAATAGCTTAATTTATCTTACGTTCGTTGTTGTTATGATAAAAGTGTGTGTGCTTAGTTGTAGAGATAGTTATGTTTTTTACGTTTTTTAGACAAAATAGTGAGATTTGTTTATTTAGTATGTTTGGTGCATGGGTGAGTGAAGGATGTTTGAATCTTTTCCTATTATTTTGCAGGTGCAGTTAATGATTCTAGCGGTGCAGGAAGCCATAACCTTTTTCCTCTGCAATGTCACCAAATTGGGCTCGGCCTGTTATTGTGCTTTCAATTTTTTTTTGTCTTTGTTTTGTTTCAATTCCCCACCAACATAAGCTGGTTTGGGTCCAAATGGACTTGTTCCAAAAGTACGTAAAACAACTTAGGTTAAATCATTAAAAAAAAAAATCAGGTTAAATTTGAACTGGATTTTTAGTGTATTAATGTTTAGAAAGAAAGAGACATAGTCCATGGAGATACTTGAACATCCTAGGAATAGATTAGCAACTAAGTTATAAGAAATTCTTAAAAAATAAATTTAATTATTTTTTATACGTAATTTGAGCTAAAATTGTTAATTTTAATTTACTTTAAACGATATACGGTACATTTATGTATTCATGTTTAATTCATCTATAACGATATATAAAAAGGATTTTCTCTTTTGTGTCCACATTTCATAATACCAATTATATCTTTTACAATACAATTATTTATTAAAAATTTTAAAATTAATTATTATTTTTACCTATTATCTATAAAATTGTTTATCATTTTTTCTTTTTTTATTCATCAACAATTAAATTTTCTATTCATTTCACTCTATTTTAAACATTTTACTTCAGTTTTAATAAATATAAATTTATTTTATATATTAACTTAATAACATTACACTATTATCACTTACTAAAAGATAATATCATTCACATTTAAAAAATGCATATTAGCGTGTGTATACCATAGTATCGTAAAAAGTTGAATATATATTTATTGGAGTATTATTAATAATATTAATTATAAATAATATTATTATTAATTATTATTATTATTGATATATTAATATTTAATTATTATTTATATTATTACTATTATTACTGATATATTATTATTATTATATAATTATTATTAATATTAATATTAATAATAGTTATTATATTATTATTTATTTTAGGCTTAAATATACATTTGGTCCCTATTTTTGTTTTATGTTCAATTAGGTCCTCATTTTCATCAAATTGTGGTCAATTTGGTCCTTTTCACTAACGGTGTTTAAATAGTTAACGTTTTTGAACAGTACATGCCACGTGTCAGTTCCTGGTTTTTTTAATTTTTTTTAATTTTTTTTTTAATTTTTTTTTTAATTTTTTTTTAATTTTTTTTTTTTTATTTTAATTTTATTTATTTTAAAAAAATGATCCACGTGTCAAGTCACAGTTGTGCCACATGTCAATGCTAGTGCCACGTGTCAATTTGTGGTAGTATCATTTTTTTTGTTCAATTTAATCCCTAAATTCGTTATTTTTGTTCAATTTAGTTCCAATTTTTATTAAAATAAATCAATTTTATCCTTTTCAAAACACTAAATTTAATATCTTTTATACAAATTATATTAATATCTTTTCTAAAATTGACCTTTAAATTTATTATTTTTTAAATTTAATTATAAATTATTAAATTTAATTATAAATTGAATAAATTCTTATATTTAATTTCTAAATAGAATATAATTATTTAAAATATTATAAGAATATAATTATTAATTTTTTTTCTAATATTTATATTCTA
>Ga0214542_1002279_pt1 | contig 39733 bp, 13 predicted proteins | sample CNSS1metaG_FD_160096 | JGI IMG/M metagenome (GOLD analysis project Ga0214542, IMG submission 160096) | Root nodule microbial communities from cowpea collected in UCLA plant growth center, Los Angeles, California, USA - CNSS1 | ecosystem: Host-associated > Plants > Roots > Nodule | place: USA... | reverse complement strand
GAGAGAAGGATTCTGAAGAGTAGAAAACATGATAACTTCCCCACAGATCTTACATAGAAATATGTTTCTTCAATTTTGAACGGATATAAAGAGAGAAATAAAAGGTTTATATTGGAATGACCACAAAACTATATTTATCTATGTTATATCTGAATTTTCATTGAAGATTTACATTTTTTTTTACTATTTATCTTTTATGTAATGAAGTGGTAAAATATTTTTTTTTACCAATATAATACTTTAAAAGCCATTTCACTTTTTACCATTTTTACTTCATTGTTTTCAAAATTGAAACAATGTTCGGATGAATTAGCTATAACCCAAACAATAACTTGGTTGAGTCCAGTTCAAAACGTCTCAATCAAAACATCAAATAAGAACCGATTAAATCCGTGGATAAGTTGAACCAATTTATCAATTAATTTGACAAAGGAAAATGATTTTTGACTACTAAATTTTGACAACTTTCTCTTACAACTTTAGGTGACATCTTTTAAATGGTTCTCTATTTCTCCATTTTCTCATTTTCAATATTCCAAGACCATTTAAAAGATGACACATCATGGTATAAGAGAAAGTTGTCAAAATTTATTAGTCAAAATATTATTGCCCTTTGACAAAATATACAAAATAAATAGTCTATTAAAAAAACTTACCAACCTATCATCATTTTAGTTTAGTTTTCTTAAAGAACTAAATACCGATTTAATTTTTCATTTAATCCTATGCAGAAAGCAACATAAAAACGTTTAATTTTTCCCTTCTGTTTAAAAAAAAAAAAAAAAAAAACTTGTTTTTCTAAGATCAACATGATAAAAACTTACATAATTATTCAAGGGAATAAATCAGTGTCCCTTCTTTACTAAAATTTAAAAACTATATTCATAGCTTTTTATTGTTACATAACCAAATGGTGTCTGTGTTTGAGAGATTTGAAACCACATTCTTGAGTTAAAGGAGCATATTGATGTTAATCTTCTGCAGATTTTTTGATTGATCTTGTATTGTACCCTTATGAATCATCACTTACGAAAAGCCTTTTCATCATAGTTTATCTTTCAACACTCCTCAGACAGCAAAAGATAAAGAGAAAACACAACCCATGTTGATCATACGCATAATATGATGGTGGATATGTGAGGCGAGTCCTAATAAATTTGCCTGGTTATATATGCAGATTGACACTATATTTTGTTACAACCAAAAGGAAAAAACCAGGGTGCAATTAAAACAAAACCATAGCCATAAAGACTTGGGTTCCACTTCCTTTATTCATTCATATCATATCACCGAATCCAGCATAGAGTTATGGCAACTAAAAAAAATACTCAATACACCTTTAAGCTCGATAAGCATGTGACATGAGCAATGGATATATACATGTTCATAAATATATAGTAGGTAGGTACTGCATGTGAGAACGACTAAACCACACTACGCCATTAAATAGTGCTGCGAACTACCATGCATACACCACGTGAATATGAAGAAGGAGGAAGAACTAAATTTCCAATGATATAACACTTTTCAGAATTAACAACTACAATCTATTTCGTAAATAGAGGGGGAGAATTCATCGCAGAAGACACAACAATAATACATGAGTCTAACTCATATAAATGATTCACATCACCTTTTAATTCAAAGCTTAAAAAACAATGAACTTTCGAATCTTCTATGTTATGTGTTCAAAATTTTCACTTTTACTCGACATGGAACTTCACTCAGACTTAAAATCCAATAGTGATAGTAAGGGTTTGACATTATTCATATTCATCCCAGCATAGTAACATGACTAGGCATCTTCTGAGAATGTAAAACCTGCCTCTGTACTCTTTGAAGGTGGCGGAGAATCTCCTTGGAAAGCGAGAACGTTGGTGACTTTTCTTTGTTGAGATGCACTGAGCCATTTTGTTGCCTCAAAAGGGTTCTCGAATCTACGATCTTTGGTGTTTGGTTTTGGTTTTGGTTGGTTGCGACACTGGGTATGGTGTGCAGGTTTTTATAGAGATCTGGTTAAGGAGGCACGTTGGGATTTTTCGAAATAGTGTGAGAGAGTAAGCCACAGAACTAGAAGACCCCACAGGTCTACTGAGTGACAGAGCAAGGAAAATACAGTGACATAATTTATGTTGTTTCATTCGGAGGAAATGAATATTTATGATTATTATGAAGAGATAATGGGGTAAGAAAGAGAAGTGTTATATGGAGTGTTGCAAATGACTGGGATGAGGTGTAAGGTGTAGGATTTTGGAGGCATGACTGAACGAAAAGTTACCCTACACTTGGCACTGTTGGAGTTGAATTGTGTGAAGGTTTTGAATGGCAATATTCAGCAGCAGCTTCTTTCACAGTTGCTTCACAGCTACTATGACTTTTTTCTCTTCTCCATGGCCCTACAAGTGGCACGTTTCGATTATACCTTCCATAATATCAATTAGAGTCAACTTTAGCGTTTAGAAAATATGTATTCCACCACTTCTGTCTTTTCATTTTCTTTTTTGTTTTTTCACTGCGTTTGCTTCTTCAAATGTCCATTTTTTATTGTTTTCTTTTCTGCTTTTTAAAGTTTGCACGTCAAGTTAATAACCAAAAAGCTTTTCACCATTGGGAAAAAAAAAATATAAAGTATAAGTTGATGGTGTTAATTGAGAAGTGTAAATAATTAAAGGACCACACCAGATATCTTAACATTAATTTCCTCCGTATGTTTCTAAGATAACTCTTAATTCTATCATTAGTATTTATTTTAAAGCCATTAGCAATTATTATATTACATCAATGAAACAACAATGACCTCCCTAATTTAAATACTGAAAATTTTCAATAAAAATTTAGAAACAACAATACTCTTATGCTTTTTAATCTATTCTCGATCTTGCACTAATTCTTTAATTTGAAAAATAGATTCACAATAAAAATTATTTTAGTTATTTTATAGATTAATTATATTTTTTTGAAACTATTTTATTGTTAACAAAAAAAATTTGTTATAAATTGATACCTAGATTGATTGGTGATCAAAGGGTAATGATGTTATATTAAATTTATATTATGGAAAGTTATAATAAAAAGTAAAATAAAGATGAAATGAAAATCAACTTGATGGAGATGTTGGTTAATAAACGATATTATGGTTCTCTCTTTGGCCATCACTACTAGAATTATTCATACTACATCGGATTTTTTTTTGTAAATTTGTTAAAAGAATTTGCAAAAAAATATTTTTTTCTGTCATTTTTTCTAAGAATCTTAATTTGTAGGTAATTCCTTCTTGGGTAATTATTTCCTACAAAATTATAAAATTCGCAAGTATTTCTTACAAAATTTGTTGCGAAAAATGTTTTGTACAAAATATTTTGCAAAAAAATTGGTAGTAATTTCTTGCAAAATTTTTTTCACAACAAAATTGTTAAGTATTTCCTATGAAAAAAATTTCAAAACAAAATTGACAGGAAATGAGTTTTTTTAGTAGTGCATAAGGTTCTTCTACAATAAGTCATTATGAAAGTACAATAGGAGAAAGAAAGACAAAAAAATATATTGGGAAGCAGAGATTGCAGAACAAAGAGATTGAAGTAGGCATTCTTACCCGATCTCTCACGGATCAAGGTTAGTATTTTATTATGATTTGTGTATATTAAATTTATGATTATCATATTACAATGTTTCTCCTAAATTTGTATGAACAATAGTTATGATTTTAAGGATTCTTTTATAAAATAGGCATGAACCCTAATTATTTTTTTCCTAAATTAGTATAATCCTAAATTTTGAAATTTAGGAATTCTGTTTTTTTTTTGTGCTGCTTATGGAAATTTTGTTAAAGTTTTGAATTTATATAGTGTTGCTTATTTAATTAAAGTAGTATTAATTTTTTCATGTTTTGCACTCTGATAATTGTAATTTGTGAAGATAAATTTTATCTTCTTCTAGATATGTGAATTTTCTAAATAGGTGATTTTTCTAAATAAGTGAGAGGTCATAAATTTATATTAAAAAATTTATGATAAGGAGTAAAAGATATTCTTTTTTTCAAGAGAAAGGTTTGAAATGAAGATGAAAAAAATGCATCTAACCCAACTAAACATGTGAAATTTCATGAGAATCTAAAGAATTGAAGAAAATGAAAAATAACTCTATCTAGTTTTCAAAGTTACATATAATTAATTTGAAAATTCATTAGAACCTGATTCGAGAAACGATCATAAGATTTGGGAATAACCTACAAAATCAAAATGATGAGGTATGCTAAAATGATATCCATATCAATTGCATTTAGAAAATTATTCCTCATATTATGATATGATAGTGAATGACACTCATTTGTTTTTATTCCACTATCATGTGTGCGTGCATGTTTTGAGGAGAGAAAATGAAGACTTTTTTTTTTAATAAAAGTAATTTATATGTACAAATTTAATTTGACATTCCTGAAGTTTTTTGTTCAACTTCCATACTGATAATGATTACTTATTTTTGGTTAGTAAAATTGGTTATTATTAAAAAATTATTGTTGGCGACGATTAAGAATGCGGAAGAAATGAATAATTTATGATGACAAAATAATTGTATCACAACAATAGAAGTAAAAGGAAGAATAACAATGTAAGGGATTGAGATTTGCAAATTACTTTTAAAATATGCTTTAAAATTATTATTTGGTAAAATTCTTTAGAACTATGACTCTATAGACATGTTAAAGTGGGTTAAACCTGTCAAGAAAAAGGCGGGTCGGGTTGGAGTTTCCAACCTGTAGCCTAGCTCGCCTAGCCTGTTAGTTTGGCAAGCCAAAGGCGGTCCAATCCGTCTTGGCCTGTTAACTCATTTTTTTTTATGTTTAAAATTAAAAATAATTAAAAAATAGTAATGTTTTTATATTATATAAACAAATATATATATATATATATATATATATATATATATTATAAACTAAAATTTTTAAAAATTGAAAAAATTAAAAAAATTAAAAAAAAGTGGCGGGACAGCGCGCCAGTCTGTCTTGAGACGGGATGAGTTACAATATCTAACCGGTTTGCTAGTGGCAGATCGTTTTTGGCGGACTTCAAGTAGACCAAGCCAAAACAAGTCAGATTGACCTGTTTTGTCACTCCTTATTTTGTTAAATGATTTCAAATATAAAAATTATAATAAAAAGGATTCAAAACTTTAAATCTATTTACCCATCTCCAAGATAGTAATCCTTCCTTAATATTTTTTAAAATTAAATGGGAAATATCTAGTTGGGGATTCTAAATTATTCAAAAATCATATAAAAATAAAAATTAAATTAAAACCACATATTAAAAATTGTTCACACATAGAATTTGACATGAGAAGATAAGAAAATTTAAAAAAATTTCAAAAAATAAATTATAGATTGACATGCGACTTGTTGTTAACGTTGTTAGTATTTTTTTAAAATGACCTTATTGAAATATTTTTTTAAAAGTTAAGAAACAATTAAAAATTTTGTAAAAATAAACTAAATTGATACGTTATCACCAAAGTGAGAACCATACGAATAATTAAGCCTTATTTATTTATGCTAAAATAAATGTATATAATCATTATCTACAAAATATCTATAATAAATATTTTAAAATTATTCATATTTATTTTTATACTTTTTTTTGTTATCATTAGCAAAAACTGAATACAAATAGGCGTAGTTTATATGTTGTTTTCATTAGTAATTCTATAACTTAACTATAATTTATGTGACAATTTCATATATATTTGTAGTTTAAACGACCCAAATGTCATAGTTACGAAATTTGGGAGCTAATTAAAACATTAGAATTAATAACATACAATTGTAAGATTTTCTTAAAAGTAAGAAAAAAATAGAAATATTATTTAACTCGCGATTTTTTTTCTTTAAGTTTTGCTTATAAATCGTAACTTAACCACTATTAAGGTTTACAATATATACAAAATGATACTCGTTCAAAAAGACATTTTGTTTAAAAATAAAAATTACATATAAAATATCTGAATATGCAATTTTAAGTCAATTTTAGCATGTAAGTTGAATTGTTAAGATTACAAAACATTTTCAATGAACATACCTATTCTCTTTTTTTTCTTGTCAATGAAAATAAAAATAGATCCAATGAAGAAGATAAACTATTCCAAAGTTTAAAAAGAAAGATTGATTTAAAAATAAAAAGATTATTTTTATGCATTTCATAAATTTCAATAGCGCCTTGATTTTATTTTAGATTTAATTTTCAAGAATAAATTTTATATTTCGGAAAATCCATTCCAAAATGAATAACCTAAATTTTTTGAAAAGTATACAAAGAAAAAGAGAGAATTGTGGCCAAATATCACAAATGCCCATACTACTTTTTGTTGAAATAGAATCATATATGTTTAGTCGATAATTCAATTTATAGTCATCCTCTATAAGTCGTATATATTCGTTTTATAATAATATACATTCTTCACATTTACTTAATTAATTTACTGTTTTCCATGAATGCTTAAATTGCAGAGGAACAAAAATGGGGTTAGAAGTGATATATAACTTTAAACCTCTAATATCATTAAAACCTCAAAAGCTGGAATAGCTCAGTTGGTTAGAGCGTGTGGCTGTTAACCACAAGGTCGGAGGTTCAAACCCTCCTTCTAGCGATGGTTTTGTTTTTTCTTTACTTTCTTAATTTCTAGTTTTGTTTTTTCTTTACTTTCTTAATTTCTAGTACATTTGTACAATTGGTGGTGGTTGATGAATGATTTTGTAGTATAAGTGTGCAAGTTGACGATAAGGAGTGAGGAAAAAGATGGGAGGCGTTGTAGAAAGCAGAGAATGGTACTTAGCTGCATATTCTCCGGAGGGTGTTCCAACCTCCGATCATCTCAAACTCCGCACCGTTACTCTCTCACTAGCCTCTCATTCAATCCCCGACCACCACGTCTCCCTCCAGATTCTCTTCATCTCCGTCGACCCATACCTCCGCACCAGACTCACCGGCACCGACGACGGCCTCTTCATTCAGCAATACCAACTCAACCAAGTCATTACAGCGTATGCAGTTGCGAAGGTAGTTGGATCTAAAGACAGCAAGTACAGCGAGGGCGATCTAGTTTTAGCCCCTTCTGCTCCGGTAGCTCAGTACTGTATCGTTCCTTCCTCGAGTATACTTCGCAAAATTGACTCTGCTACTGGAATTTCGTTGCCGGATTATCTAAGTGCCTTAGGTATTTATCCTTAGCAAAAATCTCAGACGCAATTAAGCAAGAATCTAGGAATTATTATTACAATTTATTGTATGTGATTATGCGCGCAGGGGTACCAGGGTTTGCGGCATGGGTGGGAATAGTGGTTCTGGGAGACCCGAAACCCGGTTCCAATGTGTTCATATCTGCTGCCTCCGGTGCCGTTGGTATGAGCGCCGGACAGTTAGCTAAGATCCGCGGTTGTAGAGTCATCGGAAGCACTGGTTCAGATGAAAAGGTAATTTGATTTCCCAAATCTTCTTTTACTTCTTCACATTTTTTATTTTACATCACAATCCACGTGCATAACGTACACTATCTCACAACAGGGCTTTTAGAAACATTTTTCTTAATTTTCTTTTTATTTAAACATTCAGCTAATTTTTTATTGTATATATTTTAAAAATAAAATGGAGAGAATCTACAAGGGTTTTCGAAAGACATCTTTATTTAATATTTTTCTTTGTGAAATTTTTAGCAAACAAATGGGAAAAATTAATGATGCAAACGCTTTTGAGATATTTTTTAATCGAGTTCCGTTGGATAATATTATTTAAAAACTAAAAAACTGTTGTTGTTCCCAGCGTGTCATCGTCAATGTCCCACCACCTGAGAATGTCTGGCTGTGGTGATGCACGCTTCCAAACTTTTTCACATTCGAACCATTAAGGAGATTTATAATACAAAACGTGACCTTTTATTTATTGAAAATTATTTTGTTTTAAAAAAAAAATTATGAAAAACGATTTACTTCCATTTTTACGATCCTTTCAGTCGGAGAAAGATCTCTAATAACTATAATTAGAATACTCTATGAACCTAAATAAGTTTAAATTAACGGTCTCAGTTCACTTTTTCTGATTTTAGAGGAATTTCAATTCTAAATGAATAATAATAATAATAATAATAATAATTTATTGGCAATGCTTTAAAATCGGTAATTTCCACATATCAAGTTACCCTCTTCAACTTTAATTAAACTGTGTAATAATTTATTTTGTATTAATTGTTATAATTATGTAATGAAAACACTTTCCATCTTATATCACGATTACTTATTAAGAATAATTTATTGTAAATTATAGAAATTAAAAATTGTTAGTAAATATATAAATAAAAAATAAAAAAGGCAAAAATTATATATAAAAAAATTGCATAGATAATCCCTAACATTAAACGTTATAAACATTCTTTCGTTTGGTCGACTTGGAATTTTTTTATCTCGTGATCTGGTCAATTTCCGCATTAAAAAGAAAAATCAAAATAAAATGTTACAATCTTATACCTTTTTTTTTTTGTTTCATATATTATGGCCATCATTAATCATTCATGATTCGATTTTTAAGGGATTTTAGTCATTTTCTTTGAAACTTATTGATACAAGCCCTACTTTCCCGGACAGGCCAGTTTTCTGGGCCTATTATAGTAGTGTCGCCAAATCGGGCTAGTTTGGTGTTTGAACTCACTTTCAATTAAAACTGTTGGGCTATATTCTGATAATAATTAATTTTAGAATTAAAATTAAGTATAATTTTTATTAAATATTTTTGTGTACATTAAATTTTTACATTTTCCAGTTAATATAGATTTATATTAACTAAAAAACCTCATCTTTCTTAGTATATACAAATAAGAAAGACAGAGACAAGGTAACAATCAGGTAAGATAGTTAATGAAAAAAATTAAATTATAGGATTCAATTGCAAAATATAAAAATTTGGAGTAATAGACTAAATTTTTTAATATAGACTTAATTAATAAAATTTAAAACTTAATTTGAAAAAAATTAAAAAATAATTTTAAAAAAGTGATATTATAAAAGATTTATATTACTTTGAATTTATATTTAAAAGTTTTGTAAAAAAGGAAATATATGTATGCATCAGTAAAGAATTTTTACACCGTTATCAGTTTACAAAATTTCATAGATTGTTTAGAATGAAGATCTAAGACAGTTTAAATATTTTTTTTTTCTATTCTTTCAGATATTTTTTGTAAAGATAAAATCACAATGTTTCAAAATAGATAATATCTCATATATATATATATATATATATATATATATATATATATTTATATATACTTATTGACATAACGATACTATCGTCGGATCCATTTATAGGCGGTCTATTTATCCAAAAAGATAGTTTATTTCATATTGAAATATAAAAGCCTAAAAATGATCACACCCCTTGAGTGTCTTAAAATCAAATTGTTCATATTTATTCAGTCGCCTTTGTATTTATTAAATTAAAACCAAAATTGGTGGCTAAGTTAACCTATTTAGCTCGACTTACATTGGGTTTGATTGGTTTATCAAAATGATGTTCAACTCATAGCTCAATGGTTGGTTTCTCAGGTGAAGCTCCTCAAAGAAGAATTTGGTTATGACGATGGGTTCAATTACAATAAGGAATCAGATTATGATGCCGCTTTAAGCAAGTAATCCAGTGCTCTGAATTTGATTCTTCAAAATTATGTGTCACTAATTTTGTAAGGTTTAATTAGTTGAATGGTATTCACTTTCATTTAGATGTATCAGTTTGGTACCTACTGTTAAAAAGGTGTCAATTGAGTCCCAACTTTTGAAAAGATACCTCAATTAGGTCCTTTTTAGCAAAAAATTAACACCGTTAACGGTATTGATATTTAAAATAACTTAAAAAATTAAGTGTTGATATTTATATTAAAATTTAGTGGTAAAAGTCATGAATCAAGTTAACGGCTTTAGTAATTTTAGTCTAAAAGAGACCTGATTAAGACACATTTTCAAAAGTTGGGATTAGATTGATACATTTTTAAAAACGGATACCAAACTGACACACCATCCGACTAATTAAACTTTTTTTTTAATTTTCGTTTAATAACACCTGAATTCCTCATTCCTATTGAGAAAATTTACCCCTGAAATGATTGACATTAGGTTGCATTCTTCTGATATATTATAACAGTTTAGTTTTTTGAATGAAGTTCTGCAATAAGATTTGGTGCGTAATTGTGCAGATACTTTCCTGATGGCATTGATGTCTACCTTGATAATGTTGGCGGTAAAATGCTTGAATCTGTACTTAACCATGTCAACAAACATGCAAGGATACCACTTTGCGGGATGATATCTCAATATAATAAGGTGAGTTGGGCCATTATGAATTATATGTATTTGGATAAATAATTCAACTAAGTACAATTAAATAAGATCTTCATACATGAGACTTTATAATTGTTTAACTCACTTAAAAAATTCTAATCATTATAAAAATGACATAAGAGTCATAATTGTTTAACTCAGGAATTTTTCTTTTCGATCATTAGATGTTAGTTGTTAGTATTTTGTTAGGAGAAAATAAAACCTACAATATCTCACGCTCTTCCTTCCAAATATTTCAAACCTTTTAAATTAATTTTATATCTTCCAAATGTTAATGAGTGTAGTTGAATCCACCATCTTTCTCGCTTTTGTTATTGTAATTTAAAATAAAGAATTATCTAAAAGTTTTCCTAAGTAAGGTCTAAAATTTCTAGAATGTCTTAATTAGTTGTAGAAAATTCTATAGTGGAGCATTAATTAGAGAAGCTCCTAGAAATGAGTCTAAATCTCTCCATTAGCTCCTTTAAATATCTCGTTGTATTTGGCATTTTTAATCAAGGAAATTTGAGTTCTCTCTTCTAATTGTCACTTCTTTCTCTAACAGCTTTTATCCCAAATTTTACTGATAAAACCAACCTTATAACTCTTTGATTAACTCGGAATGAATCTCATATGCAAGTTTTGGTTTTTGAATTACTAATAGTTGATGTTGGAGCAGGTTTGGACTGAAAGAGAAGGGGTGAGGAACCTGTTGAATATGGTGGGGAAGCAGGTGAGGATGGAGGGGTTTATGCTTGAATCGTATGGGAATCGTTTTGGAGATTTTGCTAAAGATATGGAAGGATACATAAAAGAGGGGAAAGTTACGTCCAAGAATAAAATAAATGTTGGAATTGAGAGCTTTTTGGATAGCTTAGGTTCCCTCTTTACCAGCTCTAATATTGGAAAAGTTGTTGTTCAAGTTAATAATTAAGGAAGTTTATCTAAAACATGTACTTATAATAATCTCCATACACTTGATGTTTATGTGTGCCATATTTCACTGGTGTAAGACCGAATATGTACCTAATGATTTATTTGCATTAGGGTTGGTTTGGTTTCGATTAAGTTGAAAATAAATTATCTCTATGTTTTAAGTTTCTATTATCGTATTATTTTAGTCTTTTTTTAATTTTACAGTACTGGTGATTGAAAATAGTTTTTCGTCTTCAATATTTAAAAAATATGCATCTTAAAAAAAATCGCCCAACAGATCTTTTACTTTCTGAAAAGAATATTTCAAAATTTAAAAGGGTTTCTTCCTGCACCCCGTTGCTTCCTTCTTGTACCCCTAACTTTTGCTGCAGTTTCCATTTTACCTCTACAAAATACATATTAAATAAATATATTATTATTATATGTGTGATATGGGGTGAATGTAATGGGAGACACACTTCAGGACTCCATAGAATTACGAAATCCCGTTAATGGAAATTCACGTAATCAGATTTGAAATCCGATAAAGAAAAAAATGAACTTAATCAAATTTCAAAATTTGGTGAAAAAAAATTAACATTTAATTGAATTTCAAAATCCAATAAAAAAAATTAGCACTTATTCGAATTTCAAAATCTTACATTTTAGAACATATTACAGTTTTTCAAAGGCGAGTTAAAGAATTGTCTTTTTTCTTTCTGGCACATACTCATCTTCTTTTATTCTTAGCTATAATAAATTTTTGATAGAAAATTTATATTGGCTTATTTACTTGGATATACATGTCGTATTTGTTGTAACTTGGCATGATTGTTCTTTTCATTTTTTAATCACATGAACATTAAATATGTTATTATGGAAGGACTGGTTTATTTGCAAGATCAACATGGTTTGCATCTGAAATGAAAGCTCTGACCGATGATTGTGAGAGATTTATGTCATTTACTTCAGGGCATATATATTCCAGCAAACAGGTATCAATAATGTCATTTATTATCTTCTTTGTTTATGGTATCAATAATGTCATGTCATCTTTGTTTACGATGTTTCAAACGCATTTCATGATAGTATTTAAATTATTTACATTGTTTGACACATTTTTGTTTCAATGTTAACTTAAATACTATCATGAAATGCGCTTGAAACATCAGATACACTTAACAAAATTTGGTTAAAAGGACTAAATTTACACATTTTGAAAGATGAAGGACTAAATTGGTATAAAGTTTTGATGAGGGACTAATTCCAAATTTCGCTGAAACTTAAAGGACCAAAAACATATTTAACCCTTGTTATATTTGCTGAGCGAGTGGATATCTCCGTTGAGTGAAGCTACCAGAGTTTCAGACATGTCCATGTTCACTCTGAATGTTTTATTGGATCTTATGATTTGTTGTAAGAAGTGTCTATGTAAGAGATTTGTATGATGATGGTTGGTGTTGATCCAAAGAGGATTATTAGTCTTTGATTTTTGTTAGTGTATGCATTCACCTAGGGAAGATAATAAGGAGATGTCATGATACTCTAGTAGTCATTCACACTCAAATAGAGTAGAATGTGTTATGTGGTGAGAGTGACAAAAGATTGTAGTCCCTGAATTATTTTGATCTTGACACGAAGGAGACTTACCTTGTGAGTAATAGGGTGACAACCCCTTTGTTTATGGCTCTGTAGAGCGTAATATTATTATAATTGCACGCTTCTAATGATCTCCTATGTCAAAGACATGTATCTGGATAATGAAGTTTTGTTTGAGTTATTGTATGTGGTATCTTTGGTTTTACCAATAATTTGTATGATTAATAAAGTATGTGATGTAAATTTTATTTCTATTATATAAAAAACTCTTTTGCATATTAGCTTACTCTTCTTCTGTATTCTTGTTTTGTGTTGTTTGTATTTCTTTTGCAATGATCACCTATTCAATGAAAGTAATTTATGTTTTACAGTTTAGTCTATGTATCGAGCTAGAGTTGGTTTTAATTGATTTGTATAAATATTTTTATAGTCCTGTTATACGTAAGATTATATTAATATTCTTTATATACTAAATTATTTGTTTTGAACACTATAATAAAATTTTCTATCTTATTAGTATTAAGCTATTGAACTGAGACGTTACAGCAAGTAGTTTTTCAATCTAGCACCGTGAATTCTTAAAGGGAGTTCACAGGAGAAACAAAGAAAATGTTATTTCTTTGGAGCACAAGGTTTACATTTGGAGAGCTCATTTGGCTTAAAAAGTGGATACTTCGGCGGAAAAAACTTTCACTCATGCAATCTATGTGATTTTATATCGCAATTACTACTGTTCTATGCAAACCCATAAAATTTTACATCCATCTATGCTAATAGAAGATATTACATTTCACAAGGGATTAGACTATATATAATAATTACAAAATCAAATTTTATTTCATTAATCAATTTTATAAAAATAATTAGATTAAATTCACATTAAATAGCATCAAAAGTTTATTCTAAAGAAATTATTTAATTTATTAATTATTTACTTATTATCGAACCAATATATATATATATATATATATATATATATATTAATTTTATATTTTATATGTATATATACTTCAACATAAAAAAAGAAGATAAAGATGCTAAAAATCCTACGATAATTAAAAATAAAATAAATTTATGTATATCAAATATGCAAACTTTACTTTAGAAAGTTTGTAAATATAAAATAAAAAAAAAAAAAAAACATGACTCATGTTTTAGAGTCCAGTGATGCCGCAAGAAGAAGAAAAGCAAAGAAAATGAAAAGTGATTTCACAATTATTGATTGAGGCACAAACTGCATAGAAACTAGTAACTTTGTCATAACAAGATGAATCACTTTATTTAGGAGTTTATGGGGCTGAAGTTATTGTGATTTGGAATACTTTATGTCCCTAAATTTGGCATGAAGGAATAGTGGCACAGAAAGTAGAAACAGTGGATGGTAATGTCATTCTAATTTTAATTTTGTTTTTTAAGGTAATGATATTTTGAATATTTTTTTTTTATGAATACAAAAGTTCATTTTCATTATAACTAATTTACGACAAATTTGAATTCTTGTTATAGTTTTATTTAAAATTACATTTTTTATATATTATTTTAATATGTTATATATATATATATATATATTGGAATAAAATAAATTTATGTTTTTTCTAATCGAAAATATCTCTGTTGAATTAGTAAATACTGTGATTGTTATTAAGTATAAATCGTTTTCTAGGTATAAATACTATAAAAATTACAATATTTTCATGTTTTTTTATTTCTTATATATAACGGTTGGAATAACTCTTTTATTCTTATTCAATATATATTCTTTTTAGGAAATAAATATCTCTTTTACATCAGTTGTCATGTATTCTTAAAATATAATATGAAACTCTCAAACTAATTAAAAAACAAAAAGAGAATATCTTTTCTTTAGAAAACATAGAAGAAGCCCGAAAAAATGGAGACATGTAATTACATGCCTCGATTCATAAATAATTTGGTTGTCACACTCCTTTAAAGCTTAATTATACTTATTATTATTATTATTATTATTATTATTATTATTATTATTATATTTTGAACATTAAAATTATATACTGTTACATAAAAAAGTAGTTTAAATAAACTATCCATTTCAAGTAATTACAGATTATCACTTCAAATTATAATCATGTTTTTTTATATATATATTACTTTTCTAATAATACTTTTATTAAAATTAATATATATATATATATATATATATATATATATATTGAAATTATATGGAACGGGTGGTCCTGGCTAATAAATTCTGAAATGATACAAGCTTTATTTATTTATTTATCATGTGAAACCTTGACACTTTTAATGCATCTTTATAATAGTCTTTTTATTATGTTTAAATTTATTAAAAGATAAAAAAGTATTAGTTAAGTCATAAGTTACATATAAAAAATATAAATTTTAGTTAATAACAAAGAATGTATTATAAACGTTTCTTTTCTTAATTTTAGGCGGTGTTATGTGAACACAAGAATTGTTTTCTTGGTGTTGAGTAGAAAAGACGTGTGCAATTTATTTATTTTATTTTATCACATCAGTTAAGAAAATTTCTGATAATAATTATTATAATATATATATATATATTTTGTAATTTATTTTAATATTCATATTGAGAATAATTTATAGAGAAATACCTATAAGTTTTACACAGTCGTTTGATCTTATAGAAAAAATCACGCACAAATACTTAACATAAAAAAAAAGTTATTCGATAACAATTAAGCAGACTTAGATGAGTTTGTTTGTATTTTTTTAACAAAAGTGTTTATTGAATAAGCTAAGATAATTTTGATTTTTTTATTATATGTGTCTCTTTATGTTTATTTGAAAAATAAACAAACTTTTATTTATTTTAATCCGTAAAAACATATTATTTTTCGTGAAGTAAAAACAAAGTTACTCATTTTGTTTAAAGAAAGATTATTGTACCCATAAATTAACTAATTTAACTTTAACTTATAGATATATAATATTATAGGTGATTTAGTGTTTTATTTTTATGTATTTATTTAATTTTTTTATAATATGTTTATTTTGTCTATGATTAGGAAGTAATTTTTATCATGAATTTGAGGTGATCGTCTAAACTTTTGCATTCTTTTATTTTATTTTTTCTTTTTTTTTTAATAAATTTTCATATGATGATGAATAATTAATGACTTTTGAGATGTCACTGTACATAAGATTTAGAGTTTAGAATTTAAGATTTAAAGTTTATTGTGATCTTATCTAGAATAAGAAAAGACATCTTAATTATGCATATGTTTGTTCACCTTTTCGATAATAACAAAAAATAATAAAGCTATAATTATAGAAGTAAATATAAATATTTTTTATAATCTTATTTAAATAGCTTTTGTTCATTAATATTTTATTATAAATAGTTATTTTAGTTTTAAAAAATAGTTAAATTTAAAAAATGGTTGAATTTAAAAGAAAGAAGAAGTTAAATTTAAAAAACGTTCACTTAAAAGATAAAATTGATATAGTGTTATTTTATTAAAAGGTAAACTTAATAAACAAATATGTACACACAAAACATGAATTCTCTTTGTAGAATAATATAATAATGTAAGGCCCAGATTTCCTGTCCTAAAGCTTTAAGGGCTGCCCTTGAGCTATTGGGCCTTAGGGCTGGCCCAAAAGATAAAGCCACATGAGTCTGACCTAATTCCACACTTTTCAGATTTCTCCTACCTTGGTGCTTAGAGCCGCAGTCGCACTCTCTCCGTTAGGGTTCCGCTGTGTTGACAGTCCGCCTCCCGTTTGGCCGTTCTTAGCTCACGTAAGTGCTCTCAGACTCGTAGTTTCCTTTCTTGGCCTGTTTTTCGTAAGTTGTTGTTAGGGTTCTGAGATGACCCATTCTGACACTGTTTTCCAGCTTCGAGTCCGTTCCTAGAAGTTGTTCGTCCTCCACAGTTTGGGTGTCGAGGTTTTCAGCTAGCTTGTCCAGGTACGGGAAGCTAGAACCTCACTGTTAATGTGTTTGTAAACTGTTTTGTGGTACATTTTTATGATTCTTGGACTTGTATGTTGTTGAGATTGCTTGCGGTGGTTGGTGTTGTTGTTGGTATGTGCAAAATACGACTGTTACAAGCATGGCAGTGGCGGTGACTGTTAAGCTCGCCTAGGCGAGCACGTCTCGCCCAGGCGAGGTGAGCAGAGGCTCGCCCAGACCTTTTCGCGCAAATGGTCGCCTAGGCGACTCGCTCAATTTTGAGCAAGCGAGCGTCTTGCCCAGGCGAGGCAAGTCTTGCCTAAGCGAGAACGTGCGGAGGCCCCTGTTCCAGATTCGCGAACTCTCGCCTAGGCGGAGAGGACTCGCCTGAGCGAGAGACTCTCGCCTGGGCGAGGCTCCTCAGCCTAAGCGACGGTTTGAGCGAGAATGCGTTCAGTTTGAGGTTTTCATGTCTTTTGGTGGTTGAACTGTGTTCTATTGTACTATTATGTGATGGTATGGGGGGAATGGGTATGCATGTTGGGAGGAGATTATATGTGGGGGGATTATGAGCTTGGCATGATCTTTACATGAATCGTATATGATAAGTTGGTTACATATGTATGTGCGTGTGGTCACAAACTTGGCATGAGCAATAATGAATCTTGGTGGTTGGTAAACCTTTGGTATGGTTGGTATGAGGAGAAACACTTCACTCATGATCGGGAATAACAAGTTGGTAATGATTCAACATATGAGAAATGGAGATTTGTTATGGGTTTTGGTTTGAAATCTTACGTGCAACGTATGTATAAATTCTTGGTTGTTTATGTATGCTGGTCCGTGTCAGTGCATAATTCCTTGGGGTCTCTAGGTGAGACTTTCAGGGTTGCGCTTCAGTGGTCGGGACGTAATTCCATAGCCCCTGTTAGTGGGTGTCCATGGTGGTGCCCCATTTGTATGACTAGGTAAGAATTCAAGGTAAGGTTGCATTCTGACACTCTAAGGAGTCAGTTAGTCTCACATAGAGCGGACTGACTCCTGTGGTGAGAGTAGTAGGAGGCCTGAAATTCATCAAGGGCTAACCTTGTGGTGAGGGAAAATTGATTCGTTGTAACACTTGTAACACATAGCTCGGGGGTGAGTAGAGGTATCCACCACAGGTGCAAGCATCCGCTGAATCCGACCAGGTTATACGTATCCGGATGAGTCGAGTCGAGTCGTAGTGTATTGAATGAAGAGTCATAACATGCTTGGATGTTGTATGAGTATGTGATGGTGAAAATATATTTGACTGTATGATGAATATGTTGTCGGCTCTAGCTTACCCGTTTTGTTGTATGGTTGTATTGTATGTGGCTACTCTTTCTCGCGATGATCATCAATGTGATTGATGGGAGCAGATGGACGAGGTTCTCGTGGTCCGCAAGGAAATGGCGATTCCGCTGCTTAGCCATCTGGGCTGAAGTTTAATTTTTTTCCCGTCATGGTTATTTAGGGCAATGACCCATGTATTGCCTTATGCTTTACTACTCTATTCTCCTGTTAGACTTTTATTTTGTTCCCTTGGCATCGTGGTGTGCCTAGAACTTGTAGGGGCTGTGTATGAGACCCCAGTACTGCACTATTGATTTATCCGTGTGTGACGTTTCTTTTAATTCCGATTAATAATTAAATGGGACGTTACAAATAACACAATTATGTTTACACAAACTCACCTTTATCAATATTTAAAGGATTAAAAAAAATTAATCTTTAAACTTTGACACAAAATTAAAATTTGTGATTATTTCAAATTTTGATACAGTTTAATTTTAAAACTTAGAAATATGAATAAATATAGTCCTACGAGGCTTGGCCTGTTTACGCTGTTTAACACATTCTAACTCAAGTGTCAATATGAAACGCCGTTTAATATGTAAAAGAAAAAATAACATAGTTGTATTGTAATGACTATATTCACTAAATTTTTAAGTTTGAAAATTAAAATCTATCAAAGTTCAAAATATAGACAAATTATAATTTTGTGTTAGAAGTTTAGGTACTCCAAACATATTTAACCAAATATTTAATTAACTATGAAAAAATATTTGTGTTTTCAAATCTTTATTTTTCTTTTACCAAATTAAGATTTTTCTTATATTAAATTAAGGATATCGTTTTTGTTTCCACTAAATATTTAAATTTTGAAATAAATTCCAATATATTTAATTAGATTTCATTTATTGAAAATTGTTGAATGTGTCATTTATACCTTTTAACTTTTAAACTATAAATATTTTTTTTAATTAGCTGCACATATTTTATTAATGGTTAATTTTGAATATTTTTAAACTAATTTTATATATTATCTCATTAAATATATTATATAAATATTTTCATCATTAATAATAATCAATAATTTAACGCTTTCAATTTTAGTTTAGCAAATACATAAAAACCCACAATTTAGATTCAACATTTTGTCCCTTTTGCATTTATGTTTAGTCACTAAATGAGATATTAATTACAAAATTTTGAAAGTTTCACATCCATTCGTAATAAGACCAATTCACAATATATAAGTGATGCAATCCTCATCTTATTACAAGTTGGCTTTGAGGGATTGACTTAAGCTTAAAACTCACTCTTAACATGGTATCAGGGATCGCTACCACGCACGAGATGAATATACCGTGAGACTTTATGTTGTTCTTTAATGTTATTCTCTCAATTTTTTTTTATATTTCACTTTATTTTTAAAAAATATAATTTTATTTTATATATTAACTTAATAACACTACAATATAATTAACTACTAATATAATATCAAGTATATTTAGAAAATACATACACATTAATAATAATGATAATAATATTATTCAAAGAATCACATTAAATTCCTTCACCCCAAAGTAAATATAATAAAAATTGTTGAAAATTAACTATGATGATCTATATATAAAAAGATTTCTTATTTTGTTATTTTGATGTTCATATTTATTTTTCAATTTTATCATTTATTTTTTTTAAATTAAAATAATTATTTTATCAATTTTACTTTCGAAATTATTTTTCTTTTAATTTAACAGTTTGTTTTTTCAATTTCAATTTGAACTACTTTTAGAAATTTAACCATTTTATTAAAAAAAATACTATTTACAATAAAATTACAAAAATTATTTTAATTTAATGATTATAATAATAATAATTTTTCATTCTTTATTATGAAAAATGTAAACACACCTGTAGCTAATAAAGCTTTATATATTAAATATCTTTTTCTGGTTGTTTATTTATTATATTTAATTGTTGTGTCATTACTAAAAGTGATTAAATTTAATCCCTTATTTTTTAAAACAAAATTAATTGTGTACCTTCCATTTCAATTAGCATATTAATCCATGTCAGAAATAAGGAAAATGATTTTTAACCACTAAATTTTGATAATTTTTCTTATAATTTGAGGTGCATTTTTTAAGTGATTTTTTATTTTTTTATTTATTTATATTTCAAAATCATGTAAAAAATGAAAATTGTTAAAATTTAGTTGTGAAAATATCGTTATAACAATTTTTCTAAAATATATTTTCACTAATTAAGAGCTACTTTTTTCAAGTTAATTGTGATAAAATTAAGTAAATTTGATCGGTTTAGTAAATACATTATATATATATATATATATATATATATATATATATATATATATATAAAACAATAGTAATACTAAAAACGTTATTCATCTAGGTATATTCACATTTATATATACCAAATTATATACTAATTAAGAAACTGTGATTGAACATGCTTTAAACTATTTTTCTTTTTTTTGAGACTAGTCTTAGTTAACCTCAATTATTAATTTCACCTATAATTAAGAGCCATATAAGTTTAGCTGCATAAACGAAAGGAATCATATTCTAGTATTCCTATGCAGTACATTTTGAAATAACGTATATACCTCATAAATGATGACTAAATTATTAGTCATCATAATTCATCAGATCATTATCAACCTAGGAACATTTTAATTAGTACAGTGTTATTTACGTTAGGGCAAGGAGATACTGTTACGAACCAACTTAACGCTACTGTGAATCTGCTACAGTTCCATGAAACTTGGTTTCGGAAAGTCTGATAAAGCATATGATAACACACATGTACACAAACATCAATTGTATAGATGCTAAACGATCGAGATGCAACCTTTGCAGCACTGTTTTTCTAATTGCACAAGGAACCACTAAAATTAACTACAAATGGAAACAAAACAAACAAACAGTTGAATTCTAACTCTCACACCAAGCCATTTGGGAAAGATATGGAATATGAAAATAAGGAAGATGGAAATATGGGTGGTGGCATGGTGCATGTGCAGTTTGAAATAGTTAATGAGCCTAGCTAGCTAACTCAATATCTCTAAATTCTAACACATACTTCACAATGAGGTTTTAAATTGGTTCTGTAATGATTACAGAAGACATAGGTTTTTGTCGAGAAGATACATTTAGCATATGCTGGGCATGTTGTTCCAGCAAGTTCCTAGAGTCCAAGCATACTCTTGATCAGCGGGGTCAGGTGCTGAAGCATTCGGCTGATTTTCAAGTCCCAATGACTGATTCTCCCCTCTACGGTACCACTCAGGCATTGGCATTTCTAAGGGAAACTGATTCAGCAGACTAAACAAGTCATCGTCCATCGAGTTCATCTCTTCCATCGGATCCTCTCTCATCACTTTCTTCCCTGCATGTTACAACTTTATTAATAAGATAAAGAAAAACAAGTATATGAAAGAACCAGAAGAGTGAAAAAGTTTCACCTTTTGAAAATTGAGAGGAGCTATTATCATCATCCCTCTGGTTTTCAGTAGTAGTACTGTTGCCACTGTTCTTCTTCATCGCTGACATCATGGCCTCCTCTTCATATTCCATGTTCTTTCTCTTACAAGATAGTTTTCCAGCAAGGGTTGGATCCTCCTCATTCTTGGACTTGTCATTGTGAGAAAGTCCTTGAGCCTCCATCACTAGAGCATCCAGCAGTCCACTGTTTCCTGGAGGAGACAATGGTGCAACTTCATAGTAGTCATTGTTGTTATTATTAGCCATGGTTGAAGATCCCATCAAGCCATCAACACCACTGGCATAGGATGAAGCAGGGGTTGGTGTTTGGTTGGAAGAGATGTCAGGGGTGGAGACTGACACCAAAGGAAAGGATTCATATGGGGATCCTGCTATAAAGCCATGATCACCGAAACTGTGGTTAAGAAGGGTGGATGATGATGATCCATATGGAGAAAGAGGAGACAGTGGCAAAGCATTTTCATTGGAAAACTTGAAGTGCTTCTGGCTTTGATTGATGTAACAGTTGGCAGAATCAGGTTGGTTTTGCAGCGGATTCGCATTGGAACTTTGGCTAGGGTCATTGAGCTTCTTGGGGTAACAAGAAGATAGAAGTAAAGCGAATGATGCAGATGAATGAGGTTGGTGGTGTTCCATGTAGCGGTGTTGTAGATGGTATGCAGTGGCTTCTGCATGCACCTCGGGAGGATAAATAGGTAACCCTGCTCTCTGACGCCTTTTCATTCTGGTGTTCCAAAAGTTTTTTATTTCATTGTCTGTTCTGCCAGGTAACTGAAACCAGAAACATGATAAGGACGGTGAGAGAAACAAGTTGTACGTCAAACAAATCACGTAAAGGTGTGATGAAGTTTGGTGTTTAGCCTCGGCAAAAGAAAACTCGAGTGGGTCCTCATGAAAATGCATTGTTCAAAGAAATAAACAAAGATGCCAATTCCATATATTCAGACAAAAGACTGAGGTCTGCATGAAACTGTAATTAATTAAAACGAAAAGGGAGAGCCAAAAAAGAAACTCCATTGAAGTTCAAAAGGTAAGAAAGCGAGTTTATCTTTTTTTTTATGACAAAAGCTTCAACATTTAATGGTTTACTGATAATCATTGGCGGAAACAAAACCCAGTAAAAATGTCACCCAACAAAAACAGATAAGCACATAGAGCAGGAAGGTAACCCCTTCTTTGTCTCTGGTTCTTTGCCATCGATGGATATATAGATTTTAAATCAAATTTAGCAGATCTCAACCAGATACGAATCAGAAAAGTAAAAAAGAAAAAAGAGGCTAGAAGAAAAAAACATGCAAATCATGTCAACAACGAGGATGGTAGAAAAGATCCACGCCATCAGACAGCACGATCAAATGATAAAATCAAAATGGAACAAATTACAAACCAATGGGTATTCACTTCCGAAACCGGAAAAGGAAAAAGGCTGTGTGAACAAATGAATTAAACGCATAAGAGAAGAGAAACGATGATGACATGAAAATAAGCCAAAAAAAAAAAGAGAAACAAGCCCAAAAAGTTTAAGTAAGCATTTTGATGTAAAGATATAGATATAGATATAGATATACCTGTGCGGCCATTCGGGCCCATTTGTTTCCAAGCTTGGAATGAAGGTCGATGATGATCTGTTCTTCCTCGGGAGAGAATGCACCTTTCTTGAGATTAGGCCTGAGATGGTTTGCCCAGCGAAGTCTGCAACTTTTGCCGCACCTGAACAACCCAGAATTCTTGTGCACGGAGTTCCAGTTCCCTTCACCGTGCTTCTTCACGTACTCTACGAGAATGGCGTCTTCTGCTGGGGTCCAGGGCCCCTTCCTCACGCGACCTTTGACCTCGCCGTCCTCCTTCGTTGTCGCATTGCTGTCGTCGCCTGTTTCATCGTTGGTGCTGTCGTTGTTGGAGACCGTTCGCGCCATAACAGCTACAATTCACAGAATGCGAGGTCGTGCGTTACAGGAGAAGGTGGTGTATACGAGAATGTTTGATTATAGAGAGAGAGATATATGGGAATGAGACACGGTTGTTGGTTGTTTCTGGTGATGGTGATGGTGATGGTGATGGTGATGTTGCTGTAGTTGTAGTTGTTGTCTCTCTCCTCTCAGCAGAATAAATGAAAGAGAGAGAAAGAGAGAGAGAGAGAGAGAGGAGAGATGAAATGGTGGTGAAGAATGAAGAAGAGACAGAGAGATGTAAAGGGAAGAAACCCTTCTGCCCTTTGTCTTCTCTTTGCTTCGTTTTCTGTTTTGGTTTGATTTGATGTTGAGAATTGGATTTTATGGAGAAGAAGAAACTGGGAGATACAGAGAGAGAGAAAAGAGAAAGAAAGAAGAGCGTGTGGGGCCCAGGCCAAATGCAAAGGTAGCGTTGCTAAGGTTAATTTGGTGTTTCGAAACAAAGAAAAAACAAAGAAAGAGAGACAAAGGGTGAAATATGTCATTAGAGGTGTGAGCTATAATTTCGCTCCGATTTGCATGCTCTGTGCTACGTTCTTTTTCGTGTTTATTATTTTCACCCTTTTTTTTACTCCACTACAATTATATATAAATGTTAAGTAATTTTTATTATTTTAATAAATAATTATTTTAATAACGTCTTTATATTTTTTTCCTATAAATAAGAGATATATAATAAAGGAGAATTTAGTTGAAAATATGAGGAAAGTAGAGAAAGAAAAGAGTGTATAAGAAGTCTGGGAGAAAAAGGTGATGGCTTCACATTTTCCTCGAATTGTCTGAGTTTGTCTTGTCATAGACTTCTAAGTGTTTTCTTTTATGGCCCAAAATTTCAGTAATGAAAATTATTAAACCATTTATGGAAATATTTTCTTCATTTTCAGTTCGTTAATAAATTTTGGGTTTTTACTGATCATATTATTTTTAAATTTCAATATATTCATTTTTAATAAAAATAGATAAGTTAGCTATCCTAATTATGCTTATATACCCAGTTTCGAATTCCAATCATAATGATTATGTATTATCAGTGTTTTAAATAATTATTTCTTCATTAGAAAATATAAAACAGATTTATCTTGGTTGTCTCACTTTTGACTCTTATTAATAATAACATTTTGGATTATTTCAATAATTAATGCATTTTCCATTCTGTAATATACATTTTGACTGTTAATAATTCATCAAAACAAAAATTTATATCTCTTTATAATTAATATTCAATATACTTAAAATATATATTATAATAATGTGTGTACATATCAAGTTACGTATGTTTTAGTTTATATGGAAATGTGAAAGTAAGGTTGGATTGATTTATTCATGTTATATTTCTGAACTGTAAATTAAATTGAATCAACAAAAAGTAATTAGTCAATTTGAAATGAATGGAGCGCACTTGACTAAGATTTTTAAAAATAATAAATATTAGAAAGAAAAAAAACTAATTTGAAATTCAGTCACAAATATTATATCACTAAAATATATCTAAAGGGAAAGACCTAAATCAATACTGTGAAATTCAGTCACAAATAATATATCACTAAAATAGTAGTGAAATGTTCCTAGAGTTCAATCCCAAAATATTTAGGAAAAAAATATTCTAATTAAAGAGCAGTCAAATATTGTGGGTCACTACCCTCCATCAAAAAATTCTCAATTAGTTCTTCTAAACAAAATATAATATGTCAATCAATAGTTAATTACCATATCTTGAAATTTTTAGTTGTTCTATAATTACTTTAAAGTCATATATGTGGTTGAAAATATATCAAAATAAAAAATAGATAATAAGTGTGAAAAACATTTAATGACATTATTATTGATTAAATAACATTATTTATAAAAAATTTATTCAAAACTATATAATAAATTTGATTATTGACTAAATTTAATTAACATGTGTATATATAAGGATAAAATTAATAAGTGTTGACTATAGCATTGTATGAGAAAAAAATCAATTTATCTAAACTTTGATATATGCAATATAATTGAACTATCAAAATATATAATGGATGAATTAATAAAATATAAGTTATAAAAAACGTTATTGGAGAAGGAAATTTTATCAAGAATTTTTCAAAAATAATCTAACCCCTGTTTAAATATTTGTGAGTACAAGAAGTGTTTCACATATGTTATAAATTCATTTAAATCATAAAAATTAATTAAGTTTGAATATTTAAAACTATTTTTAAATTATGAAAGGTAAAAGGCACTAATGAAACTTATGATTTTTGTGTCATAAAAAATTTATTATAACACGTTAAAATAATTGAAAACATTAATTTTACTTTTTAAATAATTTTTAAAGAATTTAAATGAAAATATTAAATTATGTAGATATTCATTTAAGAAGTGAAGACTACCAATTATTCATTTACTTGTGAAAGTTTGAATGAATTTACTACTATACATTTTACACTATAGGCATATTTCAACATTTAATTTATATTTAGTACCTTTATATTTAATGCTCAAGATTAAAAGAAAAGTTGTAAAAATAAAATTGGTCAAAAATTTAAAATAAGAGAGCAGATAGATGTTATATGATGATATACGAGTTATCAATTTTGACTAATAATTTTTAGAGGTTAAAATAATATTTTTAAACTAAATTAATTTTTATGTTAAATCATTAAAGTTTATCATTAAAATTGTAAATTTAATTGTTCAAAGGGTGAAAATCCAATGCATGCAAATCCATTCAACTAATTTCAATAGGGCAATAGATACAACAACATTTGGAAAACATGCAGAGCTTTCGGTGACGTTTCTTAAAAAAAGAGACTTTAACTGTTACATTAAACTTTCTAGAAAAAGTGTTATGCCTTTTTCAAAGTTACATCAATATAGGTACCATTCTTTTAAAAAAGTGTTATACGTTTCTTTGTTTGTATAAACTATATTATTTTTTATTCAGGTACCATTTTTTATGAAAAACACTATTTACTTTGCTTAAATTTCTTGCAACACTTACGAAAATTGATTAAGCATTGTTCTAGTCACTTTGAGTCGTTCTTCATCCTTTATTCGCTTGTTTAGTTATTTTCAGTCTTTGTTTTCTGTAAATTTCTAATTAGGGTTTGAAATCAATTTCGAATCTCTTATCCTTTTCCTGTTTTTATCTCTTTTTTCACGTTTAGTTATTTCACTACTGGATTGGATAACCTTAAGACAAAGTTTCTACGACGTTAAATCTGGCTGATGTAAACGTTTATACCAGTTAAAATAATGTAAAAAATTTAGATACCAAAACTTATGTATGCATAAGATTACTTTGGAACTTCTTAGTGTGTGTTATATAGGGATGCAAAATTAATGAACATCTATGTATGATAACAATAATTATTAAGAGATAAGTTTAATTTTTCATTAAAAACAATTCAATGACAAGTTGGGGATTTCTCCTATCTTTATCACCTAATGTCTTTGATCAAACCCATCTATCTTCATAAGATAGAAAATGTTCACATTTCCGGAATAACAAACTAGTTTGCACATTCATTTCTATTTACATGGCTCAATTTCTTTTATAAAAAAAAACATAAATATTTGTACACTACAATAAGTTTTATAATTATCGATGAATTTTATCAAAAAAATAAACATGGAGGTAAACTCAAATTTATAAACGAATTTTATTGATGGATTTTATAATTTAAATTATTGATGAAAATTTCTATTGGAAAGAATCCTTCGGAAAGATCTATTTGTAAATTAGAGTTTAAATTATTGTATTCAACGTAGAACTATCAAAGTAAGTAAGAACTCGTGGGTCAACCGAGTCCACTCCAGATTCGGATCGAGTTGGATTAGAATATTTTTACAAATTTCAGTACGAGTTAATTTTTGACCTGGCTTACCAAGAACCCGACTCACTCGAGTTGAACCCGTGGTAAGTCGGGTTGGCTCATCAACCCACCTGCAGTTGCAGATAAAGGGTTATACAATCTTTTTGTATTTGAATTGAGTTTGCGTTGTTTTTTTTAGCCAACATATTGGGTTGGCAAATACAAACATAATAATTTTATGATTGTGGTTTGTATTTGGGATTGAACATTATTTTGGATTGTATTGAAGTTTATTTAGATTTTAATCACAATTAAAATTTAGTTTTTTTTGGACAAAAAAAAATTGTACTTTTTAATTAAGTGAATCAGTGAGTCAATCCGTTTTATCCACCAACCCATAGTGGGGCGATCTATGTTTGAATTTTTTTGGCTCGCTACTAAGTAAGTTGAGTTGGGTTGATTCACTAAGTGATCAACCTGTGGTAGGTTGGGCCGGATAACCCGTTTTGACAGTTCTAATTCAACGATCCATTATGTTAGTAAATTTCGTTGATAAATTATAACTCTGATTGTTTATGGATTTTCCACAGTAACTCCATCGATAAATTAAGCGACAAATTTTCCACCCAGTATAATGAATTTTTTTTATAAATTTAGTGGAGATGGGTGAGAAGAAGAGAATGAGGAGGAGGAAGTCATAGTAGGAGATGAGGAAGAAGAAGAAGAGAAAGAGAAGGAAGAGGAGGAGGAGGATAAGTCGGAAGTGACAACAGATGTGACTACGACGATAGAGGTGTGTCAAGGAGGAGAGGAGGAAGAAAAAGAACAAAAAAACAGAGGAATAAAAGGAGGAAGAAAAGACCTAGTTACGAGTCTAAAAACAAATTTTACTAATGGCTTGAATACGTCAATAATTACTAATAGATCATGAAATTTGTTTTCAAAATTTATCGATGAGCACTTAATCGAGTGATGTTTTTTTGTCAATAATTTATAAGTAAACTTGAATTACCAACTGATTTTTCCTATTACTGGCAAATGATGTTCGTTAGAAATACTTAATTTTCTTAGTGGTAAGACTAATTAAAATAATTAAAATTAGAAAATAATCAAAAATATATTTATAAAGCGTAAAACGAAAGTAGCACCCACTATAATCGACTATATTGAATATATATATATATATATATATATATATATATATATATATATATATATATATATATATATATATATATATATATTGGTTATAACTTGATAATATATTTTTCAACTACTCAATAATTAATTATATCTCATACTTACTTTCTTTCTTTGATTATTTTTTAATATTTATTCAGGGGTCAAAAATCTATAAATACACATTTTTTTTGAGTACTCACTCATTTTTCATTCTCACTCTATACTCTTTTTTATTCTCTCATTTGATTATTATAGAATCTTTTACTTGTATATGTCTTCTTAGCATTTACTTGCAACTCGACGATCAACGTTGTAACTGAAGTTTGACTTTCTTAAGGATTCTACCTCTCCACTTCGATAAATTTATAGTAAGAACAATAAAAGTTATAATTCTATTCAAAATAAAATTTGTCATCTAATAAATTTTTACATTTGTAGATGAACAAAACTTGTAAGAAAAAATTTACAAACTTTTTAAATATTTTTTATTAAAAAATGTTTAGGCATCCTAATATTAAAAAAAAATTCAACTAGATTTACAATAATCATGATAAGAAAAAATCAAATTAATTTTCAAATATTGGTATCGATCATATTGTTATTTAGATGACTATGCGCAACAAGTTAATTTCCTTTTTAAAAAGTTAAAAAGAATAAACTATTTTTAACTGTTTAAAAAAACGTAAACTATTTTAAAAGAGTTAAAGGTTTCATACACAGAATGATTATAGAACAAATAAACCCACAATAAAAAATAAATAAAAATAACCACACTCACAACAACAAAGATTTCAACAAAATCATATGATAGAAACACAGAGGAAAAGAGGAGAAAATAGGAAATAAAAAAAAAGTATTACTCATTTAATTTTACATCAATTAGGGTGGAATTTTCCTTGATTTTTTTGGAAAAAAAATCAATTTAATGTGTTTACATTTTCGAAACATTAAACCTAAAAGAGAAGAAATTATAGTGGAGTTGATAGCACAAGTAGAGAGGGAGGAGAAGACGGGGCAAAATGAAAAGAAAGGGAAAGATGTAAGAGAGCATGTATTAGCCCAAATATGGGCCCATCCAAATTTAGCCCAAACTGAATTTAATAAAGACAGTTTCTTCCTGCATTCTATCAGATTTCTCCTTGATTTTATTTTTTCAGAACTTACTAAATCAATTCCGAAAATATTTTTTCGAAATGGTGTCTTCAGAAAAATATTTCCAAAACTGATTTAATGCATTCCAAATAATAAAATCCGAAAAGATAGAGTGCAGAAAAATATTTGAAGGGAGCAATAAGAAAGTGCCTTCAATAAAAATCACTTTTTGGTGTTCTAGTCTGGACAAGTTATTCGTATTGGATTTAATTTAAGTTCTGGTAAGCCCATTTTATGGAGAAAACTTATTTTTAAATTTTTTTAGTTTAATTTTGTTTACCCTTATAAATAAACGAAAGAAAGATTGTGATCTCAATCTTTTTATATCGTAAAAGAATAAGTGAATAATAATAATAATAATAATAATAATAATAATAATAATAATAAATACAACTCGCATAAATGTTATACTGCGACATAATCCATTGTTATTGAATGTCATTAGTTTCTTTTACTTTAACATATTGTTATTATATAAAATGCTATATTATACTACATTTTACTTATTTTTTTAAATAAAATTAATATTATTCGTGAAAATAAAATCTCCGCAATTTAAGGGATTACATTTTTACTAAAATGAACTTTTAACTTGTTTTATAACTGTTTCGGGGGTAGGGGTCAAGAGTCTACTGAAGAACCTCTTCAAGTTTACTCCACTTCTCACCACAGCGATAACTTCTTCTCCAAGAAAATCTACTCCTTCGCTCGATCGGCTGGGATGGCGATCGGGGTACCTATCTAAAGGACTCCGATGCTTAAGTCAGTAATGAGCCGATCGGTGTATCAGTGTAACTGCTGTAATAAATGCGAATTTAAGATCCTCACCAACCTACCTTTGGACCCTATTTATAGTTTTCGGTGTGGGCCTGTGATTAGGGTTCCTTAATTACGGCCCAATGAACCTTTAATCAAGATTACTAACCTGTTTAACTTTAATTAACCCGATTGACTGACTGTTCGATCGTGTGGCCGATGGCCGCTTGACTGGATTAGTTGTGCCTTGTTTTAAACGAGAACGATTCGTGTATGGCTGATCGACCGATGGGCTTGAGGAAGGGACCACGCGAGTCTAAAGGGATTGATCAACCGATGGTTAATTTACCAATTGTTCGTTGTTGTTTTAGGTGCTGCTCGTGTTTGTCCGATCGACCGATGTGTCATTAGGGATCAGAGTCACTCGTTTAGGTGTCACCGATGGACCGATGAGCCTGAACGTGGCTTCTGACTTATTTGTTTAACCGTTTGACCGATGGTCCTGTAGTTTGTTCACTAGGTCGTTCGACCGATACTCAATTCGATACGTTTGTTTGTAGAACCGATGGACCGATGGACCTACGCAATGATATTTACCTGGCCGTTAGACCGATGGACTTGAGGATTGGATTTGGCCGATTGACCGATGGGACATATAGTACACAAGCCCCCCCCGAGCCTCAAGCGATGGAGGTGAAGCGAAGAGGTTTACCAGTACCGTAATGCCGATTGACCACCCGCGTGTCTCAACAGTTATCTTGCATCGTAGATCGTGCCTGACAGTCATGATTTGAAGCGTCGCGAAGTATGGGCTGTTGATCTGCGCGTGATCGTATGGTTCTGAAGTTGCCACATGTCCATGGAGGTGTCGTCCACGTACACCTCCATGGACCGACCGAACTGCCCCCTGAAGACCTGGTCCATCAGCCTCTGATAGGTGGCCCCCGCGTTCTTCAGACCGAACGGCATGACCTCGTAGCAGAAATTTGCTCGATCTATGATGAACGCCGTTTTGGATCTGTCTGGACCATACATAGGGATTTGGTTGTACCCTGAGTATGCATCCAGGAAACTCAAGAAGTTGTGCCCCGAAGCTCCATCCACCAGCCGATCTATGCTGGGTAGTGGGTATGCGTCCTTCGGGCAGGCCTTGTTGAGATCGGTGAAGTCTGTGCACATCCTCCATTTTCTGCTCGTCTTCTTCACCATCACTACGTTAGCCAGCCACGTAGTATACTTGATCTCTTTGATGAAACCAGCTTCCTCTAACTTCCTGACCTCCTCCTCGACCGCTCTCCTAGGCTTCTCTCCCATTTTCCTCTTCTTCTGAGCAACCGGGCGGGCTTCCCGGAAGATGGCCAACTTATGAGACATGACGTCAGGGTGGACGCCTGGCATGTCGGCGCTCGACCATGCGAACAGATCTTTGTTCTCTAAGATCACCGCCCTTAGGAGTTCTTCTTCTTCCGGTTTCAGGGCTCCCCCAATCTTTGTGACTTGTCCCGGGTGTTTCCCGATCGGGATCTCCTTGGTTTCTCCTTCTGGTTGTAACTGATCCTTTGTGTTCGTTCGGGGGTCCAAGTCTGTCATGGCTACCTCTGAACGGTGTTGCTTCCGCGGATGACTATAAGAAGTGATCCTCAATCCTGCGGCATAGCACTGCCTGGCGATTTGCTGATCTGCATGCACCGTGCATATTGTCCCCTTATCCGACGGGAATTTCATGGCCAGGTGCAGAGTGGAGACGATCGCTCCGAAGGCGTTCAGGCAAGGTGTTCCTAGCAATACATTGTAGGAGGTGTTAGCTTCAACTAAAAGAAATCTAACCCTTACCTCCCGGCCGTCCTTCCGCGAGCCGATCCTGGTACGAAGATCCAGGTAGCCCCTTGTGTCGACTCGTTCGCCAGAGAAACCGACGATCTGCTCATTATAGGGGACGATCAGGTCCTCAGAGAGGTTCATCTTCCGGAAAGTCTTCTAGTACAAGATGTTGACGGAGCTTCCCTGATCGACTAGCACCTTCCCGATCCCGTACTCGGCTACCTCGATCGAGATGACCATCGGGTCATCATGATCAGGGTCGGGCGCCTTGAAGTCCTCGTTCGTAAACGTGATGGGGGGCATCGACCGGATCTTCTTTTCTACTAGATGAACCGATTTTAGCGCCCGAACATGCCTCTTTCGAGCAGCTGAGCTCGATCCTCCGACGAAGCCTCTGGAGATGGTATTGATATAACCCCTCAGGGGTTTATCGTGGCTCCGACTGCGGCTCCTCCTTGGGCTCTTATGTGTCCGAGACGATCCTCTTTTTCGCCTCTCGGGTTCGGGCTCTCTCCGCTTCTCCCACCGGGCCGGGGGGACTCTTCTTACGGGGCTTCTGTTCCTCACCGGGCTTCGCGGAGGGCGATATTGTCGAATATACTTCTTCAGATGCCCCTGCCGAATGAGCTCTTCGATTTTGTCGCGGAGCGTGTGGCACTCTTCGGTGGTGTGGCCGATCGTCCGATGGTACTGGCAGTGCTTACTACCATCGGCATCGGGTGGTGGGGGCTTCTTTCTGGCCGCGGGGAGTGAGTCGGCGCTGAAAGCTTCTTGCAGAATCCTAGCCCGAGGAACGATCAGGGGAGTGTACATCGTGAACTTCGGTGGCTTCTTCTCGCTGGGCCGGGCCGAGGTGCAGTCGGCTTCGGGACTGCGGCATCCTCCTTCTCCCTCTTCTTCAGCCGGAACTCCTGCATATCTTCCATCTGTATGAACTTGGCCGCTCGTTCCCTCATCTCCTCCATCGTCTTCGGCTTCTTGCGGCTTATCTTGTCCGCGAAAACTCCTGGTTGGAGCCCATACGAGAAGTGATGCCGAGCGATTTCGTCGTTGAGATCCTTTATCTTGACCGACATCCGATTGTACCGATCAAGATAACTCCTCAGTGATTCCCCATCTTCCTGCCGGATATTCACTAGGTTGTCGACCGTCAGAATGGTCGGCTTCAGGGGCGCGAACTGCGTGCTAAACCTTGCCTTCAGAGTGGCAAAAGAATCAATATTGTCGGCCGGCAGCTCGGAAAACCACTCCAACGCCTCTCCCGTCAGAGAAGTCGAGAAAACACGGCACTAGATGGGGTCACTAACTGCGTGGAACATCATCTGATGCATGAAGACCCGCATGTGATTGTCGGGATTGGTCGTGCCGTCGTACTTGTCGAATGTCGGCATTTTCCACTTCTCCGGTAGCGGCGTCTCCAGAATGTACGGGGTGAAGGGGGAGAATCCCGACGCGGGGATCGGTTGACGTGATGGGCGGCCCCCATCATTTGCTCCCGAGCTTTCAGCCATCGTGTGCGACAGATTTCCCCTCAACGCCTGTGTCTTCTCGACCTGAGCAGGCTGTGATTGCTCCTGTCCTGTTGGTGGAGGGCGACTCTCCACCCGTTCAACATCTCGATGCTGCTGCACCTGCACTTCATAGTTTCTTTGCATCTCATCCATCCTCTGCTGCATCGCCCTTATCATCTCCCTAGTGTCCGCTTGATCATCTGCCATTCTTCCTCCGTCCATGTTGCTATTTCGGTTTCTCGTGGTCACCATAAGGGTATACTGTCTTAAAGAAGACTGCTCGGCCCCACGGTGGGCGCCAAAATGTTTCGGGGGTAGGGGCCAAGAGCCTACTGAAGAACCTTTTCAAGCTTACTCCACTTCTCACCACAGCGATAACTTCTTCTCCAAGAAAATCTACTCCTTCGCTCGATCGGCTGGGATGGCGATCGGGGTACCTGTCTAAAGGACTCCGATGCTTAAGTCAGTAATGAGCCGATCGGTGTATCAGTGTAACTGCTATAATAAATGCGAATTTAAGATCCTCACCAACCTACCTTTGGGCCCTATTTATAGTTTTCGGTGTGGGCCTGTGATTAGGGTTCCTTAATTATGGCCCAATGATCATTTAATCAAGATTACTAACCCGTTTAACGTTAATTAACCCGATTGACTGACTGTTCGACCGTGTGGCCGATGGCCACTTGACTGGATTAGTTGTGCCTTGTTTTAAACGAGAACGATTCGTGTATGGCTGATCGACCGATGGGCCTGAGGAAGGGACCACGCGAGTCTAAAGGGATTGATCAACCAATGGTTAATTTACCAATTGTCCGTTGTTGTTTTAGGTGTTGCTCGTGTTTGTCCGATCGACCGATGTGTCATTAAGGATCAGAGTCACTCGTTTAGGTGTCACCGATGGACCGATGAGCCTGAACGTGGCTTCTGACTTATTTGTTTAACCGTTTGACCGATGGTCCTGCAGTTTGTTCACTAGGCCGTTCGACCGATGCTCAATTCGATAGGTTTGTTTGTAGAACCGATGGACCGATGGACCTACGCAATGATATTTACCAGGCCGTTAGACTGATGGGCCTGAGGATTGGATTTGGCCGATTGACCGATGGGACATATAGTACAGTAGCAATAAAAACCATTGATAATTTTTAAACTCTAATCCAGGAAAATATATACAAAAATATTCAGATAATGGTTGATAATCTAAAGTGAATTGAGCATTATATTCCCGAATTTCTTTTAGATTTAGAAATATTCGAATAATTCGAAAATTGAAATTGAAATTGGCTGAAATGAAATTGTTCAGGTTCATCATTCATGATAGTTATGTTTTTGACCGTTGTATAAATTATATACGTAATTGTTTATATTACATATTAATGATTTTTTTTTGGCATATATTTTTTAAAATTTAATTCTTTAAATAATTTTTATTTTAACTAAACTAAACTAAAATAATTATATTTTTATCTTTATCTTTTAAATGACCGTTAATTTTATTTAATTATTTTTTAGGTTTAAACAATTTATTTTACTATTTTAATTTTTAAATTATTATTTATTTAAATTGGATTATTTTTATTTCAAACTAAATTACTTAGTTACAATAAAAAAATAAAAAAATACACATGTAAATATTTTCTCCAAATCTTCATGTTCCAATTGCGCCTCCTATTAGTGGCTTTTCCATCTTCAAATCGCAATTCATCTTCATTTCTAATTTCAAAAGAGGAAAAATCACCATGAACGAAGGAGAAGACCCAAAGAGAGTGGATCCAATGAGGAGCGGGGGAACTTCCCAAAACCCTTAACAACCTCCAAGAAACTTTTCATTGCACCCAAAAGTGTTTTTCTGTCTTGCAAAGTGAGGAAATCCCCCTAAAACCTCCAAGAGAATGTGCTTAAATACCTAGTTTTGACACATCAAGGTCATCGTCATCCGCTGACGCGATTCTAGTGGGCTTGACGCAGGTAGTTGTTTCAAATTGATCTTTTATTGTCCTAAACATGTTTCCTTGCGTTTTAGTTTGTTTTCTTTCACCACAAATGTTTCTTATTCACTTATTTCACATATTCAAAAAATATATCATAGGTAAATCAAGCATAATATAATTAAAATACAAAATAATACAAAAACACACTAAACTCGATGATTAAACTAGGAAATAATTAATTTTTTAATGATAATAAACACAAAAATATAAAAATATGTAAAAATTGAAGTTATCATGCAAGAGAAAATTAAAAAAAATATAAAATATACTAATTTTTAAAAGATCGATCGATCCAAAATATTTCTAATTTTTTAATTACACCAAAAAAATCCGAAGGTACGAAAGACAAAAAAAAAAGGATGAAAGAGGCGCACGGAATTTTCAATATTTTTCGAATTTTGTAATCTTAATATGAATAATATAATAATGTACAAATATAATTTTTAAAAAATATATATAAAAAATAAAATAGGAAATCTTTTGGGAGCTAGCAAACAAACACGTTATAATATATTTGGAATCTGTTAAAACCATAGTCTCACTAGTTTTTCTGTAACGTTAAAGAGTAGTTTTAAAATAGTTACACGCATTTACAGTGCAAATATACGCTGGTCTAAATTTTTAACAAAATTAGTTTTAAACCGTATACACACGGCTTGATGTCTCTCTCTATATTTTTTATGTTAATAAATACATAATATATTAAAATATATATATATATATATATATATATATATATTAAATATATTTAAATGTATATTATATTAAAAGATATTTAGAAAATAATAATAATAATAGTTTTTAAGTTTTTAATTTTTTCAACTATGTTATTATTAATTATGAGATTTTATAATTAGACCTTGTATGTATCAATGCAAAATTCAAAGTTAAAATTGCAAGGAATTATCCACTAGATTAATTATATGCAAATTATTTTATACTTAATATGAGTATTGGTGACATTGATTCAGTCATTTAAATAATGTGTCAGTTAACATAGTGAAAAGAAAAAAAGATTTATATATAACATTTTACTAAAAAAATGTAATATTAAAGTAAATTTTTATTTGGTACATGCGGAAAGATATTTGTATTTACAATATGTCCATAGGGTAATTTTTTTATCGGTTAACAAAATAAAAACCTTCATGTATCATAAAAAATTAGAACGTTAATACAAGAAATAAAACAATTTGATTACTTAAAAATATATATTTTTATTAGAAACCATTTTACACACTTTCAATCATCAAACTTAAACTTTAAAACAAAATATACTTTTATTTTTATTTCTAATAGCGAAAATGTCAAGTTATGTTTTCAATATTTTATTTTTGGTCAAAAAAGTTGTTTTTACTTTTTCTAGGCAGATATTTTTGAAAAAAAAAAAAGAATGTAACATCTTCATAATTAAAATGAAAATAAAATAATAAATACATAAAATATATATTCATAACAAACTGCCTTTTAGTGTTTTTATTTATTTCAGAAAAGTTCTAACTAAGTTTTTCAAATAATCAATTAAAAGATGTTGGCTTTTAGCGGTAAAAGGATATGTATTAAAAAATATATTTCAATCTACAAAAATGTATATTAACAATTGTATACTCATCTCTATTGTTATAGATAATTAGCATGCATATTTTTGGTAAATTTATCTCTTATCATTAGTGTATCATATTGTTGGTCCATATATATATATATAGTGTTTGTATTAATACATAGATTTTTTCTAGATAAAGTAAGTCTTTGTATGAAATATTTAGGATATCATTTTTCAAAATTATCGAATAGTTCCAACAATGTGTGTTGTTAACCTAACAACTCTTCTAGCATTTTTTTTTTCTTCTTGTCGTTAACATATAGAAGTTTGGTAGTGATAATAGTGATTAGGAAATTTCTTGATGAATAAAACAAAAGGAAAAGGAGCTTTAAATGGGAAAGCAAAGAGCTAGTTGGATAATGTAGATGCCTATCATTTTGTCCAAACCCAATCGTATCCTTTCTTGTGGGCTCTTTGATTATGATTTTGTTTCGAGTCAAGACAAAACCTAAGAAGACACTACCATTATGTTCAAATCATCACTTACGCCACCGTTTAATTTCTGTGGTGAATTCAAAAACAATAACAATTTTGGTTTTTCTTTTATCATGCTTCTCATACGTCACTACATACATTCAAACATACAAAAAGTTTTTTCATAAAGTTTAATGTGAATCAACTATCTTATTTTGGAGAGAACAAAAAAGTCAAAAACATACCAAAACAACTCACCATGGTTTTAATTAGGTCCACGACTATCTTATTCTCAAACCTTCTTCGCATTTCACTTCGCTCCAAACTAAAATTAGTTTATTTTCATATTGTAATTGCTATCATAAAAAATGTATTAACATTTTTCTTTCGATTTTTGAAAGTATTTATAAAGTTTAGTTTAACAAGTACATAATAGTCTCCTTTGGTTGGAAATAGGGAACCTATTATATATCCTATTGTGGAGAGGCACGTAGTATATTGGCAGCAAGAGAAGAAACCGTTTACTAACGACAAGGAATAAGAAAGTGAACACTAATCAAGTTACTCTACATCCTTTGAAAAGAATGAATAAAGTTCACAAGATTTTTTTTTTATCGACAACAATGTTAATTATTAGTATTTGTTAGTAGAAGAAGTTGAACTTACAACCTTTCTTACTCTCTCTTCTCTCTTCCAAGCTCATCTCATAAAACTAACCTTCATACCTAAATATTAGTAGAAAAAGTTGAACTCAACTTGTTTTAAATTTTCTTTCAACTTTATCGTTAAGTCAACTTAATAAAATAAAATCCATAATTACATAAAAAAATGGGAGGTGATTTTTTGAACCTTGGTTTTATTTATTTTTGGTAACCACAATTATTAAAAGGACATGAGAATTGGGGAAAGGAAGATGAGGCCATGGAGCTATCTAGGTACATGAAGGAATAGAAAGGGAAAAGAAAAGGGTGAGACCCCACTTGAGTTTGCATCTTCAATGACTTAGCTTACCTTCATTAACTCTTCTGTGTCCCCTCTCTCCAACTAGTCTCTATCATCTCCTCTAACACAATTCAATTTCAATTTTCATTTATATCACTCTACAGGACCATCTCCCCAACCTCTAATAACCATTTCATTTATTGTTAATTTAAAGGATATAACTGAGATTTTTTTTTTAGTATACCACTTGAACCTATATATTAATTGTTGCAACCTTTTTTTTTTCTTAAATATGACAATTCTAGTAATTTCTTTATGATATTACATCACAATCGTGAAAAAGAAAAACCATTTTCCTCCATCTAGAATTTCTAGGTGTGTGATGTTCACCACTCTTTGTTTTTGTGGGTGTTGCCGTAATGGGAAAAGCATGTTTGAAAGGGTGGTGATGGGTTTGGAAAATCCCAGATGGGAGGAACATGGGTGGTTGTCAAAAACCGACATCAATGGATTCATTATATACAATCTGTAACAGCTAACAGGTAGATCAGAGACACCAACGATTGGTACCAGAAATCTAAATTTATAACTTTAGTTTTTTTTCTTTTGAAGGATATCATTATCCATTTAGTAAATAAATTAATAAATAAATAAAGATATCCAACATGGACCATTTGGTTGGACGGTACACCCTAGCCTCCATCCACAATTTATTATGGGTCTCTTTCTACCATTCACCTTCAGGGGAGCAACAAATTTTTCCCCTTCCTTCCACCATATTCATCAAATTCAATTATTAATCAGATCTAAATAATAAACATTAATTCTCATATATAACCTTTTATTTTTATTTTCATAACTATTTAAAACACGTGTATAAAATATGCTATCAAAACTTTTTTACTTTGTTTTTCTTTTTAATTTGGTCATTCTAACCCATATATATATATATATATATATATATATATATATATAAAATATATAATTTTTTTT
>Ga0214542_1002278_pt1 | contig 39735 bp, 26 predicted proteins | sample CNSS1metaG_FD_160096 | JGI IMG/M metagenome (GOLD analysis project Ga0214542, IMG submission 160096) | Root nodule microbial communities from cowpea collected in UCLA plant growth center, Los Angeles, California, USA - CNSS1 | ecosystem: Host-associated > Plants > Roots > Nodule | place: USA... | reverse complement strand
ATATCACATGTTAATGATAAAAAAAAATGGGATGAAATTGAAAAGGATTGGAAATTGGAGAATGAGGGATACGAAGAACTAAAGTCAGTTTCATGGACAGTCTGGCCATATACTTCACATGCAATAGCGAAAAATGGGTGGAAAGAAGTGTAATTGAAGCTAAGATGACTTAAAATACTTAAGAATATCCAAACTTTCACTCTTGTAAGTACCCATTGATCATAACTGGTAGTAAAAAAAAAAGGGAAGCTTTCATGTAATTAGTATCACATGGGACTTATTTTGTACATGCTAGAAATCAACAGTCATAAGGCACTCTGAAGAGGATCAAATTCTAGGTCATAGACTCAAATGTCTCTATTTGCATGTGAAATTGAACAGAAATTGGGTTGAAGTTGTGTTGAGTTATCCATTTATTTAACTGCTATGGTGGTCTACTTGTGCTATTATATAGTATTATTACTTTTTAATCCTAACGAGAAATGAAGAGACAAAAAATTGATTGCCATAATCGTAGCACAGACGTGGACTTGATAGAAAACTTTATGAAGAAGCATGCAATGGCTTAGAACACAATGCATGCGTAAATTCTGAAGTTTTCTCATCTCCTTTCATGTGTATCATATTATCATTACATTTTTCAAGCTAGAAGCAACGAATCAATCCATGTCCTAGATTAATGAGCTAAATATGTCTGCTTCAAACATCACCACAAGTTGAATGTGACCTATTCATAGATTAATCAATTTTTAATGTTTGGGATGACTTGATTTCCCAAAAATAAGGGTTTAGTTTAATTTGAATAGTTAGTTATAAGTGTAGACTACTATATTGTAGATCATAATATGAAGTTAATGAGTCCGCAAGCAAGCATTTTCTAGATGGAATGGCATTTGAGAATAATTTACAGATATGTTTGAATCAAATTCAAACTGAAAAACAAATAGGACAAAAATATGGCTCAATAAGGCATTATAATAATATGATGATGAAGAACTACGCTAACCATTCTTTTTTCAAATGGGGGTGCCATATGACAACAGATTAATAACTAATATGCTGATTCCATAAAAAGTCGGCTCTTATCAAAACTCATCGGTTAATTCAAATTTGGGTGCAAAATCTATTTGAATTGCTATTTGTTTTAATTTCTTATTTATTATAAATTTAATTTAACCATTTTAAAAATAAATGAAGATATATGTTTAACAAGTATGACATAAGAATAAATTTTCAAAACGAAAATGAATAAACTACTTTACCAATTATTATTACTATTATTATTAACAATTTATTATATATGGCATTTTTTTTACTCGAATAGTATAGCTATTTATATTAATATACAACTTTTATCATCTTACTTTTTATATTTTCAAAATTTTTCCAATATATACTTGAGTAAATAGAAGAATATAGAATCATTATTAACCAAGGTCTATTAATTGTAGTAGAACTGGTATGTTGTATATAATAAATTAGATGGGAACCAACTAAATGAAATCTCTTATATTTTATATTAACACTTATTCTTGTGTACTAAAACTAAAAGGTTTAAGTTATGCTTTTGTGGTAATAATAAGATTGTCACTGAAGATTTGACAAAAAAATATACGTTGATATATTTAAAGAAAATAGTAGTTAATTAAAATAATACAATAAAATTTAAAAAAAAAAATCATAATAGCGGCCCAAAAAGTAAACCAGAGAAAATGTGACAAAGGTGATTACAAAATCGAACTTTCCCGTGTCAATTTTGACGACTTTATCACGTAAAAATTATATTTGTTTTAATATGCTTATACTTTGGAAAATAACTCCATAATTTATCAAAAACAAAGTAAAACCAGTGAACATTTTTTAGGAAAGTAGGCACAATTTTCTTACTATTATATAAGAAAAGTTTAATTTATTTCCATTTAATTGCGGATCGCAATTTAAAGTACCCGAACAGATTATTAGGCATGGAAACTTTCAATAATATCAATTCGATAAAGACATTGCTTTTTAAACAAAATATATTGCTATTTATCAGACTGAATATTCACTTATAATTTTTTTTTTATTTCCTCGCTAAAAGTCCCATTCTGAGGCTTCTACCTACGGCAGCCTTGGGACAACTTAAACCAATAGATAGAAAAACAAATAAAATATGCTGACAGCTGATTGAAGTTGATCAAGAGGGAAAATTAAATAGGTTCACAATTTTAAACAAATATACATTACTCCCTCCATCCACCAAGATGATCTACAGTGCTTTGTAAAACATGTTTACACGGCAAAGGCGGAACAAATAATGATTTAATTAAACATAGGATTATGTAACAAAATAACCCAGAAATATTTAATCACTTGTCAATCGTTCTTCTGTTGTACACTCCTTTAGCATTATAAAATACTCTTAAAGGGTGTGTTCAATGCCCTATAACATTTAGAAAAAACAACTTACAGGGATTTAAGAACCCAAAAAACTATGAATTCAAAATGAATCCCTCTGGGTCTAGGCCATTCAACCCAACGTGAAAATCTGTTGAATTGTAGGCTGTAATTGCGATCTTCCATGCCATCCATGGCAACAACTGTGGCCTCAACAGCTTAATACGCTTTGTTCAGTTTGTCATCCATTACAGGGGAAAAAATAAAAGTTTAATAAAAATCTATCCAACATGAGTTCATCTGTCCACCACAGACTTAAATGAAACATGAAGGGGCAAAATTACTGAAGACACTTTCCTTTTTAACATCCATAAATGTTGCAACAAGCTACCTGCAGATAAATCTTTCCTAAAGGATTATTAGTGACACATTTAAATGGATTAACACATGTATAAAAGACAACCGAGCAACTAACAGTTTAAATCTTTTATTAATAAATCATCAATATCAAAGCCCAAGAAAACTCAATTTCAGAGCCAGGAGCTACAATTGATATGCATCAGCTTAAGCAATAATATGTCATTTGGAGAGGATAATACCCAATTCTTAATTCTGCTCTGCAGTAACACGGAGCAAAATGGAGACACGCACGACAAAAAAAATGTAGGAAAATAAATTGTCGACAAAAAGCCTGGTTATTAAAGTATATGTAAGAAGAAATAAAGATGGGCCCAAAGAACTGAATGGAAGAGCCTCTATTAAGACCTTCTCCTCTCTAACTATAGTAGCAAAGGTAAGACATATATAGAGGGTTGTGTATTAAGAAAAGTTGATTTCACATGGTATATTGCTTTCTTTCAATTACTCTCTGGATTTTAAATTGGTATCTATTAAATATCTACTCAAAATTCTTTTGTTTCCAAAATTTAAGGAGGACAAATGTAAGCCGAGGCTTAGGTCGTTTTTTATGGTAATGTTAAAGGATATTTGAATTGAAATATAAAAATATACGGTTATTACCTGTACAGGACACAGAACACAACAAAGATCATTCAGCTTCCCAGGAGAACTCTCTGGGGATCAAGTTGTCCACTGCAATAACTAGAGGGAACAGCTGAAAGCTCTAACCTTCCTTTCCATTCTTCCCCAGGTTTCAAAGTGATTGGCTTCTCAATAGCAGCAGCCTCTACACACAGCATGTGCTTGTACTCATCGTCACCAAAATCAGACATGGCCTTTGCTTTCTTATCCCAAGGATTCCACACCACTACACAGAGTAATAATAAATGTAAATTTATGAAAAACTAGGCAGACGAACACTTTAATGTGAACTTAGAGGCATCACAACTAAACTGTAATGAAGGCATAATAATTATCTACTTCAACTATCAATTTCTTATGATTCTTCCAAGTTCATTATTACTAGCTTAAAAAGTCTTGAATGACTAGATCACAAATGTGTCCGAGTTAAATTTGGAAAATGTCATTGCCAGCTTAAATCATAATTTCTTGCAAAAGTCATTATCACCATAATGTTACAAGTTATACCTTACAGTCTTAAATGAACATTTTAGAAATGAAAATTAGAAGAGATATATTTTACACATTATACCTCATTCCGCTCTTGATCAAATACACACATGTATGAAGTACAATTTTGAATTAAAATATAAAATTAAAAATAATGGAAGTTCTAATCGGTACACTTATGAGTAACACTATTTCTATATAAAATGGACTTAATAATACGCACCAGCATCAGGAAGGCCATCTTTACGGACAACAAATGTTCTCTTTTTTTCATGATCAATAATTGCAATCTTTGTAGGAGTGCTAAGATATATCTTGTCAACCTATCATATCAAACAGAAGAATTATTTTATAGTCAACAGAGTCCATGAAACATCAATATATCAGAATTGGCCACTTGATGTGGCTAGAATAGGCCAACTAATACTAGAAACCAGGTACAACCACATATAAAACAGATCAGGTACGTGTTTTTCTTTCTTTTGTTCCTTTTTCCAATTTAAGTCTGTAAACATGTGTTTCTTACGTAAATGGGTTGGGTTCAGCTAATACCCAGATACGGAATGGGTGACAGCATCAGCCATAAAATACTCGGTATTCCCACCACCCTATTACATCACGTTAAAGAATGACAAGGTGGAAAAGAAATAAAAGATAGGCAAAAGAAATAAAAAAAATAAAACAGGAATGAGTAGGGGAAAAGTAAAAAAAAAAAAGTTTAGGGGGATTGGGATGAAGAAAAAGAAACTGACTAATTGTTTCTGTGTGTGATGAACAATACGCTTTTACATCTCTTCATCCTTCCACATGTGCGCATGAACTCACAAAAGTTGTCAAATCAAAAACATTGTTCAAAAAATGTGAAAGCCCACTTCTAGCATGAATTGAATACCGCAAATATTTAAATTGATAAACAATTTTTAAAAAAAAAACATATTTAAGAAGTATAAATTGTTTGAATGTTCGATAAAACCAATTAAAAAAAGAAACTGGTCTTTTAAATTTCACCTAAAGTGTTTTTATATTAAAAATACTCAATTAATTCATTTTATGGAAATAAATCCAAATTGTACACTTAATATCAGTGTCTTGCTTCATGAAACAAAAGAAAAGGGAAAAACGGATCTTACTTCTGATTCAAACGTTAAAGCATCCCCCTGTTCAGTAAAACGTTCCTTGTTCTGCAAATTATCGAGATAATCCAAGGTCTCCAATCCCTCCACTCGAACTTCACTGAAATCACCCAAATAAACAAATAAGATGGTAATCCATTTTTAATTATAGTAACATAAAAATATCAATATACAGAAAGCCCAGAAAAAAAAAAAAAAAAAAAAAAAAAAAAAAAAAAACAAAAAAAAAAAAAAAAAAAAAAAAAACTAGAAAAAAGTCCGCTGAATTAGCATTCAAACTAAAGAAAGACAAAACATAACTAGATTTTTTATAACTACGACAAATTTCTAATTTCACCAACCAAAAAATGAGAAACCTAAGAATAAACAGAAATATTTCATCATACACATAACATTTTGGTCAGATACATATGCACCAAAAGTTAACTTGGTTAACGTGATACCATTTGCATGCTGAAAATTTCATATAGGTAATAACAATAGCTTATTATTTTACACTGCGGCACTGAAAATGTATATATCCATACTCCATCATCATATTACATTGCTTTTACTAGCTTAGACTCTTCACCATTGGAAAAATGTGATAATATTTTTCTTAGGGACCAAAAGAAAAATCCAAAAATATTTTAGCAGCCATTTTAAAATAGCAAAAAATTTTCAAGAACAAAATACAAAAGAAAATAGGGCCATAATCAAGAAAAAATTTAAGAGGTGGCAAAATAAAAAGCCAAACATATTCTATGAATCAAAAACATATTTAAACCTAATAATTATATGGATAACTACCCAATGCTACAATCTTGGTTACAAAATTCACCAATTAATAATAAGATAGTCCATTACAAAATTTGTGAAATGTCATCACTGAAGTAGACAAATACAGTTTACAAGTAAATAGTAGCAAGTTGTTAAATGTGACAACAGTATTAAGTTATAGATGTAAAACAGAACACTAGCACTAAACTGTGATGAAGTGTCAAACAAGCATACTGCACTAACCTTATGTCTGATACAGAGAAATATGTATGGTATGCAAAGGTAAATGAAAATGGTTTTCCCTCGCTGTTTGTGTTCCTGATCCGTGATGTCAACATCAGATCTCCTCCTGGTCCCAAAGCTATGCGTAGACGGTATTCGAAACTACAAACAAACAGAAAGGTATATAATAACATAAGGAAACATAATATACACAATTCAAAGTATGAAATAAGCAGGTTTGAAAAAAATAGGTAGATAAATAAACATAGACAACATATTAAATATTTGTTATACCTGTGAGGCCAATTTTTTGAGTCTTCTTCAGAGGTCTTAAGTATCAAATCAACAAAGGCTTTGCTCAACGTGTTTGTTGGAAATGGAGGAGGATCATCATCAACGCTCCACAATCGATTTCTAGCAAATCCATGTTGGTCGAGGGTGCCAAGGCCTCCAAACTGAAAACAGAGGGCAATTTTCCATGATCACATCATCTGAATGATATGATAATAACACAGTATTTTTGTAAAATCCATTTACAAATTAGATGATATCAGAAATAGACTGTAGAAATTTAAATTACTGGATTTCAATTTTTTATTGATCTAGTATTTATTTATCATTTGCAGATTGAGTTTGATCAAAAGTGTAATAAAATCTAGAAGGAAAATGGATTTTTAAATACAAATTACTCTTTTGGTATTTTATTTAAAGAAGTGGTGTTAATACGCCACTGGGGATTTCCACCCAGCATGCATGATCAACCACGTGTAAATATTTTTAATATTCTTTCCAAAAAAGTGATCAAGCGTAAATGAATGTGATTGCATACAATTAGGATGCCTCACAAGCAAATAATAGTGTTGAAATGTTATTCAAATGTCTAATGATGATTAACTTTTCCTCCCAAATGGCTAAGAGTAAACAAATCTGTGTGTAAAATCATCAACTTTAGCATTAAGTAGTCAATAGTATCATGAGATTATGAAAAGCCACAACTGAATCCATAGTATTATGAGATTATGAAAAGTCACTAGTGGTTATCTTTAAAAAGGTATTAGTCAATTTTAGAACATCAATCCTTAAGTTTTAAGAGTATGAGCCATTACCGATTAACCTCGCATCCCTCTTCTTCCTTTCCCAACTTTTTTTACCTCTTCTAAATACGCATTATGATGACCAAAACAATAATGGAAAACAAAATTATGTAAGAAGTACATACTTGAGGAAAGCAAATTGGAATCCCTCCCCGAATTGCCTTTGGAGGCTTAAATACAGCCTGCATAAGGAACAAATTAGCAGTAAATAATATGGATTATAGCTTATCTAATCAACACAAACACTCAACTTGAAAGTATTCAAAACCAGACTGACATGGACAAATTAATTTGCTCAATATGATTTACTGCTATTGAAGAAAATATTAACATAACAAGGAGTTCCAACATTTTACATAGTAGATTATAATCATGATAGAAATTCACACATTTCTTAGCCAATTTGGAGAAACTAAATCCACCTCGAAATCAGGGTTTGCTATTAATGTGCCATAAAAACAAATCAATATCTTGAACCATAGAAAGCTCCTACACTTATGAGAAGTCAAGCAATTACTTCCGATCACTCAATGTACAAACGAATTCAAAGGATAACAAGACTTAACAAACCAATCCAGATCTATAGCAGAAAATTCGTATTTTATCGTCTTCATTCGGTCACAACAGCACATAAAGGAAAAACAAAAACAAAAGCTATTGAAACTAAAACACGACGGCGTAAATAACGAAATAAAGAACTGACAACAAGAGATGAAATACAAACGCGTTCCATCATAATTTACACACACACCTTACTACTGAGAAAAAGCAATTCCTCTCCATGGTCGTTCTTCCACGACGTCACGTGTGCACCGTACAGATACACCTGAACAAGATCGCCACGCAAACGTCAGAATCAGACAGAGCCAGAAACAGAGAGAGACAGTTTTTCTTCATCATTCCCCTATTTCTACAATTTATATAATCGAAAACCAGTGCTCAAAACCAGATCACGCATCCTAAGCTACATAACCGCGACAACAGTCCACAAAAACCTAAAACTCCAGATCCGAATAAATTCTCACGAGATCAGCACTCCGCAGAGCGAAACCGCAAATGAGAATCGACGAATGCGACGCGAGAAGTGGAAAAGAACGAACGGAATCAGATCAAGGAAGAAAAACAAGAGACGCGTTTTGAAAGGAATAATTAGCGATTACCTCCGCGGAGGAGCCACGCGATTCGCGGAGGATAACCTTGTCAAGGCCATTGACTCCTTTGCAGAACTCAACATAAGGCGAAGAAGAAGGTGCAGAGGTTTTTTCCTTTTCGCCACTCATGATAACGTGACAATAATAATAATCACAATAATAATAATGTTAATGATAGTACCTAAAAGTGCCTCTGTTGATGCTTCGCTCTATCGATTCTGAATATATATATATATATATATATATATATATATATATATATATATATATATATATATATATATATATACTAACAGAAAAAAAAAATAGTAAACTCCCTTGATTTCACGAATTTTGGATCGCGCGTTCTCAACTTCACCGCCACTTCTCCTAGACGAAGCTACGCTTTTTTGTTTCGTTTCTCGGACACTCCCCCGAGATCCTCTCACATTGGGTGTACGCGCAACGCAACCACACCTCTAAACTTTGTTTTGAAGTAAATAAATAAAATTAAATTTAAAGGTCCTCACATATTACAATTTAAATATAAATGTTTTTCTCTTAATTCCATAATAATTACCTTCTTATTTTATTGCATATTTATGTATATGACTTATTACTATGTTTGACAAATTCATTTACTTTTAATTAATATAAACATTTACATATGCTATGTTTGGGTCTCTATAATTAATATAGTTAATTTGAAATGCCATGGATACATAGGGATAAAATGATTGAGATGTATTCCTAACATTACATGCATGATATTAACATCACGAATGATAGGGACCTAACAGTATGACATTATTGAAAAATGATTATATATTGATGTAAATGCTACTTTACGAATTAGATTTTATTAATACGAAATTATCTAGGGACTTCGAATCACAAGACCATCATCAATCCACCAGATTTGGGTTCTGTCTCCTTCAAACCCTAGGATTTAGGGTACAACCCCTTAGAACAGATCTCATCCAAAGGTTGTAATGATATAAGATTGAAAATCAATAACTTTTATAAATAATTTAAAATGCTTAATAATATAATATTAAAAATAAAAAGTTGTATATAATTTAAAATAATAAAATAAATTATTTGGATAAAAAAATTAAAATAAATTGAAATTCTAAAATTTAATAAAAATAATTAAATTAATTGAAGTGAGATAATTTTAAATCCTGTTTAAACTAAAAGTTTGTAAATTTTCATATTTAAAAAAAAAATTATCTCCTCAATTCGATTTGAATTCGATTTGACTTGACTGAAAGTAAAACAATATTAATTTAATCACTGTTTAAGCAACAGGATCTTAACATTGTTTATTATTAAACATCAATGAAACTAAAGTTGTATTTATTTTTTCTCTTACCAACATCATAGAGCTTACTTTAATGTTAATGTAAATCAGAGCATGCACTTTTTTAATTTATAGTTAACGTCAGATATAATTGTTTTTTAATATCAATTAGAATTATTTTTTAGATAAAGTATGTAACACATCTCATTTAGCGAAAACAGATAGATAGAAGACAAATATAAAATATTAATACAATTATTTTCAAAATAATTATAAATATATATAAATCCCAACGCATGAATCTTTTAACTGTAAAACATAAGTTGCCTCAATTCTATCACACTGTATTGCTGCTTCACTGTTAGTCAAAAGACAATATTCTCACTTGTATTCTTTTATGTTCACACAATTAAATAATTGTGATCATTGTAAAAGAAATAATCACACACATATATGCAACAAAAAACAGAGTAAGCTAATGTAAACAAAAGTATTCATATAAAACCATAAACATGTTACATGATAACACATGCAGGTATGTATATAAACATAAAAACAATTGACACTAAACTCGATTATTCGGGTACATACATTTAACATCACACTCACTGGTGGTGTATACCCGTAGTAGTTTTCAATTTCTGCAGAGTTTGACCTCAAGGGTTATTACCCAACCATTCATAAGGTAAATCACCTTCGTGACTAGGACATGATCAAGTGCAGTGGCTAAGACCTCCTTCTTCTCTTCGACATAACATATTCTACTCTACTTAAGTGTGAGTTGTTATTAGAGAAAGGATACCACCATATTGAATCATTATGTGCATACACTAAAATACCAATACTTAAAATTTCTCCTTGAAATCCTTTCAATCACCATCACAACACATGCTAAATCATCTAATCAATTCAATTTATAGCAATCACAACCACGAAATCTAGTTCAAGCCTACTTAGGACCTTCAAATAAATAAAAATAGTAAAATAGGACAATCTGGTGCTCAACGCTAGTGTTCAACATCATATGCCTCGTAAAAATTAGAGCTCAACGCCAGAGGACACCACTTAACGTCCTAGAGCTAAAATGCTCCAAGACATGCACAGGTCCCTAGCGTTCAGCGCTACTTAGGTAGCGCTCAACCCCAGAGGGTTCATCTTTTTTAGCGCTCAACAGTGAAGACTACCGCTTAACCTCACACCATATATGTGTACTTTAAATTTTTTGTTCTTGAGCAACCTGGACTTGTTTCATAGTTCCAATTGGTACTTCTACTACTACAGGTTTAAAACAATTTTTAATTCAAAATAGTTAGTATCAACTGAATCAATGACTAAATTTCCATTTTCCTCGATTGCCACCACATTATAATATATATAGATTTTAATTTGATTAATCACAAATCCAACATACCAGCATAGACATCAATAATTCACCATAATAAAACAGTTAAATCATCAAATTCAGGTAAACCACAAGCATGCAACATCCAACTCACTCACTCTAAAAACTATTAACTCCCCTCCCTTTACTTGTAAGAAAACTCAAACAACTTAAGGAGTATCAAATCTCCGTTCCAGCTATTAAAATGCACAACTCAACCTATGAACATCAGAGACATGATCAGGACACATCATTAGAACTACTGATCAATAGAAACCCACAATGAAAACTTAGAAGTCACATATGAGCTATAGTTGCTCACATGCATGCACAAGAATAATTGACCAGAAAAAAGAATAAAAAATCAACTTACTCAATTGAGGAAATTAATCGTAAAGATGTAAAGAACTTACCACAAGAATTACTCTAGCGACCTCCGATCTTCGAAAAAGATGAATTTATAATGAAAAACTTTAGAACAAAAAGTTCTTAAAAAGTGTTTTTAGTGAGATAAAGTGTTTACTAATTAATAAAATCATTTTATGAAATTTATATTTATATGTAAACTTTTTATTATTAAATATAATAAGATCTCATTTGTTTAAAATATTGTCACTCTTAAAACATAATTTTCTAGATGTCACAATATAGATAAGAATTATTTATCAAACAATATTAATTAAAATAAATAAATAATATTCGAAGAACTACTTTTTGTTTGAATGAAGTCAACTATTTTTACTATTATTATTGAAAAAAATTATTTTATATTTATATTGTTAGAATTATTTTTTATTATTATTCACTATTATTATTTCATATAATCACGGTCGTGGAAACTTTATTTTCTCTACACGTTTAGCAAGACCTCTTCAATTGACACTTACTCGTGATTAAAAAAACATTAAAACATTTCAATACATCCCACATCTTGAGATATCTCATATCCAATATCCAAAGAAATTTATCATGGTCAGAGTAAGAATACATTTGTCATACATAAGTTTAATAAGCAAATTTAAAATGAAATAAATTACGAGAAAGATATATCATTCGAAGTTAATGGATATGTCTCCGATCCACTAAATTTTGTCCATGTCTCAATATTATCAAAGCAACTACACCTTTGGTAACTTTTTCTTCCAAAGGTGACCTCTTCCTTAGGATGTCTAAGTGAGTCTAAGGAATAGTGATCTTCTTTCGAAATCATGCAACTAGGTACACCTAAGCTATTATCATCTATTAATGACATAAATGTTCAAACATAGACCACAAAATATAATCTCAATATTTTTTATATTTATTTCCAATTTTTTAACTTTTTATTGTGTAACCGACCTTTAAATACAATATAATCTAATATTGAATTTCTAAGAATTTACCAATGCTAACAGAATGCCAAAAGCTTTATTATGAGTTGTTGGTATACCTTAGAAAGTCGAAACGGGCAACCCTTACAGTTTGGTTGCTCTCCTCCTTCCTCATAGCAGCACCTATCCTTATACCCAAAATTCATCACTGCTTAACTTTTGGAGAGAAAAACAATACGGGTAGGACAACTCAAAGGATAACTCTAAGAAAATGGAACAATATGATAAAAAGAAAATGAAAGAGTAGACGAGACAGACGCTCGACACCTTATCCGAGTTTCAAAAATGTCTCTTTTTCTTTTCTCTTCAAAACGTATGACTTCAAGAGTTTAAGTTCTGAAGTTATCCTTGTTTTAACTTTCGACAGAAAAAAAAAAAAAAAAAAACTCAAGTATAAAAGCGCTACTGGAAAAAAAAGTTGACAATAAAAATGGGGATTGGTGTAAATAACAAAAACGGAAGGTTCATGTTCCAACAATTATTTGATCGAGTCAAGTTTCTAATCCCCTGAAATCAGGAAGTACTTTTCTTTCTGTGTGAGCTTAGGGCACTTTTATTCATTTAAAACTCATGAAATGTAATTGAGTCCGTAGTAAGATTAGTCAAACTGAGGAATTTAGATTAATTGCGGGAAATAAGGAAATTGGACTGTATATATGAGATTGAACATCAAGTCTAAAGCTACTATAATACCAGATAAATTTACAATGCAAGTTAACTTGTTACAAGTATATTATTAAGCTGAGGGAATCTGGTTCGAAAGTGCAATTGACAAAAAAGAATCACACTTTATTTCCAAAACAAATTACGAGTTGACTGATTGTTACACTCACTGTACACACTTCATCCTCAATATCAATACAACCTAAGTAGACCGAATTTGCAACCCAGATTGCGTTACCAAAACAATTTAAATTAAAAAATAAAATGAAGACTAACATGAGACCCCAAAAATAACAAAATAAAAGCAAGCTCACAAACAAACTCTGGCCTATAAAATTAATGCCACACGCTAACTCAACAAAGAAATAACCCTAAACATTCAAACCATTGGAAAGAGATGGGAGAGAGGTGGAAAATCTCTAGTTTCTCTTCATGAAAAGTTTTTTGGGAGCAGATGCAGCTATGCTAAAAAATACACTGATGCTGTCCCCTTTTACTTCCACATGTTTAGTTCCTCACTGCAAAACAGAATAACTCCTTTAAGGTCTAAGACAAACACTACCAGAAGTAAACACAAAAATGTCAACCAAAGAAAGAATAACTAAAACTTTATAATCAAAATTTCTTCTACCTGCAACTTAAATAAACTGCATGGAGCTGACAGAAGGCTAAGTAAACTTTCAAGAATCAGAATAACTGAACAGCCATTTTGAGTTTGTTTTGTTTCCATTTGGGCAACTTGTAAAAGGCATCCTTGGTCATCGCAAATTTCTCTTTGAACTCCGCAGATGATAGATAAGTCTGTATACATCATAGCACAAAAAAATGAAATAAAAATTATTTTTTAATTGCAACTACAAAGAATAAAGTAAACAACAAAAGGATGAAAAACTAGGGAAGAGATTTTATAGCCAGATAATCCCTTATACCTCGCGCTTAGTCACATCAATACTTGTTACAGGGTCTGTCGCTGTTATTTTAAGGCGTTCATACGGATGAATCACAAGCCCTTCCTCATCTTCAACTTCATTCTCTTTCACATCTTCCTGTATGGTAAGAGATTCAACTCTAGTGCCCACAGAATTCTCCTTGTCAATTTTATCAGGGTTTGATTTAGGCATTACTGGACTCACTTCACATTGCAACAACCAAATAAACAGAAAGCATATTTTTAAGTAAATTATAACACTAAAAGAATTACTCAAAGCAGGAGAGGGAGAGGGACGTTTAATTATCTTATCTATTGTTTACCTTTAAGTGACCGAGGTATCATAGTTTCACGTGCTGAAGGTGGCTGTTCAAAAGAAGAACTAAGTGCAGCTATGGCTGCAGATTTTGGTGCCAGTATTGCAGAATCTGGTGTCACGGATTTTGGATAGAGCTTCCTAACTACTGGAGGCGGGGTTGAAAGGTTCCTAGCATTAGGATTCTCGAAAGTAGCTGCCAGAGCATTAAAGGCTGGAGACCTGCCCCTCACACGAACACGATCAGGACTGACAGACATGCTGCGGGATGAACGCTGCTGGGATTTATCTGGCACACTACTTGACCTTCCCCCATAAGATACCGGTGTTCTCCGTTTGGGTTTCTGAAATATACAAGGTGTTCAACAACCAAAAAGAAAAAAAAAATGCAAACAGAAACAAAAATACACTGAAGTATTTTTCCCTCCAAAGTAGCAAGGCAGAGCGGATTAAAACATCAAGTACATCAGTAAGATCAGAGGTAAAAATCCAAACTAGTTACATTACATCTATATCATGAAATAAGTAGATCTGAAAACCACTCAAGCTTGTATCCATACTTAATCAAGGAGCAGAATACACATGTCCCAAAATTAAAATAATGTTATATTTTCTCAAGCATGTGTAGCTCAACCGGAACTGGCTGAATCTTTCATTTCAAATCTTGGGGGCGATATTGGTGTCAGACAATTGACCCACCCAATCATTAATCAAATCATCTTTCCTTCCATAAACAGTAGATATACATAGATTAATAATTTTTTTATAAGCATACACCTGTGATTTTTATTTTCTTTATAAGCATACACTTTGATAAACCTGTGATTTTTATTTTCCAAACAAACAACCCACCTAACTCTAATCTTTCCAAACATCCTACATTTATTATGTAGCATTAGGAAAGTATGTATAGAATTTCTAATAGGTAAAATATAAGATTGGGCTATAATTAGCTGCAGAAAAGAAACAGTCTTTCATAAAAATAATTTTTTCTGTTCTTTTTTTCTAGTGGAACTACTACAACATTTTTTACGACCCTTATGAATTTAATTTATTTATATGATAGGCACTGAATATGCAAAATGACTACATTGTATTGACTACAACGTTTTCCACAAAACCTAAATTAGCAGCAGTTATCATGGATCCTTAAAATTGAATGTGTTATTATGCCAACAATAATTTACTACATAAAAGGGGTCACGAAAAATCCATTTTAAGTTGAACCAGAATACCATTCCCTGTTTTTCTAACAAGTTAATAATAGTGAAAAATTGACTTTTGGAGTTTGAATAAATATTTTAAGCAAGGAACATTTAATTGGTAATTAGTTATTGTAAGAGGGGGGCAGGGGGAATGTGCCTTACATCCAAAAGGGGAGCACCCCCACTTTTCACAAGCGTTAGCTTCCTTTGGAATGAGTTTCCCAGCATCTGCAAAGTAAAATGAATTGCCAATAGTCAGGATTTTAAAACGACCAGTAGTCATATCAATATTACATGAGAACTTACTGCAGATTTTGCAGAATCCCATTTAAAGAAGCGTGTGAAAAAAGGTGGCTCACTCCCTTCCATGATAACATATACTGGAGCTACACGAGATAACTTTTCTAGAAGAAAATCATGCTCAAGAAATTTCTGTTCAAAATCAAAAAGAAGTCAATAAATCAGCGCATGACATGTGATGTTTAAGACACAAGAATGCTTAAGCAAAACCTAACACTTTTCTAATGATACATATCGAAGTCTTCAAAACACTATCCACTAAATTATAGTGCATGTTGATGGCTTCCAGTAAAACCAGTCATACCTCCCCAATTGTTAGAGCCTGCAATCTACTTTTGGAGTCAACCTGCTGTCCAACCCAGACAAAGATTTCCGAATGACAATCCAAGATGAAAATGTCTTCTGTCATCAAATCATCCTGGGAGAAGTTGTATACTTCTGTCACCTGAAAATATTGCTTGGGATTAATGCATTTTAGCAGAAAATAATCCAAGTAATTTATCTTCATAAGTAGCACAGCCCACTCGAGTAAATTAACCCTAAAGAATTCATGAATGTGCTTCTAATATAAGCTGAGGTATCAAAAAAGTGTTCAATAGCTCATTGGCCAGACTCAACCTTCGCCAGAACACATTCTAAAGGAAATGTGAACCACTTTGAAGTGATCAAGCATATGTACTAACTCCCTAAAATTTTATATTTACGTTGGTTTGAAGTATTTGCTCTATTTTGCTGCTCAAGTGCTCATTATACAACTAGTAATGTAAATTTGACTTCGAATTACATTTGCTGCAATTTCATAAACTTGTCTTTACATTTTCATCTTCAACTCTTACTTTTGTAACAGTAGCAATGCTCCCCAATTTTCATACTGATCATTCATTGATATCATCACTAATCACTTTTCTCAGAGTTTGTGTATTTCAAACTGTATTTAATCCCTGTCTGGGTCTTATTGCTTACATTTTCCAACAGTATCAGGCTGATCAACCTAGCATCTATTTTAATAGAAATAATGTGTCGCTTGTGTTTATGAAAATTGTCACTAAGCTTTTACTTATGACAAAGCGACTAGACAAGTTATAAATAATATATTTTTTGAGGCAAGGTATGAAGTTCTAGTTTAATGCACCTTAATACACCATTCAATCTCCATAAATTCCAAAAACATGTATGCAGAAACTAGAGCTTAAGATCAGTGCTTACACTCACCTTTAAATTTCCTGCACATTTCCCAGTCAGGTATTGGAAGAAAACCATCAAAAGCAAGTCAGCTCTTTGCCTTCAGAAGGGGGATGGGAAACACAGATAAATATCAGTTTAGCAAGCAAAAAACTTTGTCTTACCTTTTGAGAAGTGACAAGAAAAAAGGTGAGGATCACTTTCAGCCTCTCTAAGGATCTTCTGACTGGGATATTCTGATTTTCCGCCTAACAAATCCCAAAACTGTTCAGATTCAGAACCTTCCCTCTGTGGTTTGGATTGTAAATTTGGCTGCAGAAATTGGTAACATATATAAGAACCAGATAAACAGATAAAAAATATATTTAATGTGAAGGAAAATTATACTCTCCTCCCTTCAAAAATCCCACAGTTACACACTGTCACCCTCTCTGATTTTAAAAGCTACACTCTCTTTCCTTATGAGATAAAATATGCTACATTGTAGTCCATTTTAAGGTAAACATACCCTATGGTGAAAGTGAGAAACTAGAAACAACCCTCCTAGGGACATATTTCCTCAATGAAACGTTTAATGTCACTAGCAACTAGTTTAGAACATCCTATTATTGGTTTAGTATATTTAGAAAATGAAATAAAGTTTTAAACATTTCTGAGCTTTGAAACTAAACCTGAAATCAGCATTTCATCCTTCAAAATCTTGAAGTTGAAAGATCGGAAACTAATTGCCAATGATGTTGAGAATCACAAAGAGATAAAAGGCTTTCCTTAAGCATTTATCAGGGTAGGAAGAGTAATTTAGTCAATTAATCCCTTTAAAAATTTTGAAAGTTTAGAAACTTAAATTTCACATAGATGAGTAGGCTAATATAATATTTTTTTAGTATCAATATAACTTAACTTCCAAGAGTTGGTATAAATGCATCACAATTTTCTCACTAATTATATACGCAGAAAGTAGATTAAGAACCTAACTCAACCTTACAAAACCAATTTGCAAAGAAAGATTTGTAGCCACTCCTATACTATAATTTAGCCATCTTTAGACAATGTGGGATCTACAACAAAACTCTCATACCTAGGACTGTAGATAGTTGTGAGTGGTCCAATAGCAAATGGTACAATAAGTCCAGCAAACCTTACTAAAATAAACTCTAATATCATGTTAAATTATAGCGAAGATAGAGACATGGGCTGAAATCGTGTTCATGAGATAACACTGATGGTTTATTTATATTGAGAATACAGAATCAATATAATAATTACAAAAGATTTTATATCCTCCAATGTGGGAATAAATAAAAATGTTCCAGATAATACATATATAATCTAGATATTTCTGATTATATAGGATTTGATTTCTATGACTATAACATATATCTTTGTAAATAACAAACCTTTATCAAATCCAGCATCCTCTCAACAAGTTCCTGGTCTTCTGCGCTTGTAGAGTTTCCAGACCAAGTAAAGACAGCTGGCCCATTATGAAGTATGTAACAGTAAGAGGAATTCAAGGAAGACGCAACCTGGTTTATGAAAGAATATGAAAAAAAAGAAAAAATGAATAATATAAATAAACATGTTCATTCGAACGTGTGTATTGCTGAATATATAGCACTACTACAAAGAGAAATCAGGGCATACTGGTTCAACTTGTATCGCTTGCATATTATCTGGTCCAGAGCCTTGGATGCGGAACAATGCAACACCATTTTCATTGTATGTCTCATCAGGAATTTCCTTTCCAGCAATGTAACCCTTGTATCCTTCACCAAGCCCACCCTAATAATTAAAGGAAAGAAAAGTAATATGGTCAGTAATTTACACACACTCACTAACAAGAGTAATTCAGTTCCCAAAAGAAAGAAGAGTAAAATGAACCTTAAAAACAATGAAGCTTTGAAGGATAGAATGAAATTGAACTGGTTCATTGCCTTCATATATACGAGCCTACAGTTAATTAGACATGTACAATATCAGTAAAGACAGAAATGAGCACAAATATATCTCTGCTAAAAGAAAAGGACAATTTACAGAAAATTACCTGGCAAGCAAGAAACTTCATTGACTCAACCATTTTGCTTGCCAATGAGTTAGCTGAAGCTTGTTCTTCCTGTTTTTGACTAAAAGAGCTTGTAAACAATGCAGGCAATAGATTCACAAGACTCCAAAGGCAAATATATAGCAAGACTGAAACAAATTTCATATGCATTTATTTAACATTTTCTAGTCCTAGAACAGTTATCAGTGTTGCAAATAGTATAGCCATATTTATAAAATATAGATTAAATTAATCCACAGACTTCAATACTTTGAGAATTATTGATTCCTGTCTAGGACTATCTCTCATAAAAGCATGAGATGTTTACATTTCTTAAAGTCCCTACGATTTAAAATGACAAATGAGGTAATATAAATTTTCAACAGGACCACTGAAAACAATAATTTGTTAGGTTCCAAACACAGATTCAATCGAAAGAATAAATAATATATGGACCTAATTATAGTTTTGAACTATAGGGACCAATCTAAGAATACCCTAAACATAAAGAGGCGTGCAGATTAATTTAACTGCTACTGTATCTTTCAGCTACAGTCTATATGTGAGCATTTTGCCATCGGATTATTTGTCTATTTGATAATAAAATCACATATAAGTGGAACTGGAATCAAATAATAAATATTTTACCTCAACACTATTCTTTCCAATCCACGTTCCAATAAGACAATCTTCTTTATCCTCTCCAGGATATGTATACTGAAAGATGTAGCAATCTCCACTATAAAATTTTGACTGATCTGAAGCTTGAAGAAGAATCTTTTCCTGACCGTTCACGCGCCAAACCTGTGCAGTTAGAGTAAAGTAAACTATTGTCAACAAACAGAAGAAAAAAAGTAACGTTTAGAACTGTATCACACCAAATCACCTCTTCACCCTAATAAAGAGAAGTATAAAGGAACCCTAAACTGCAAGCAGTAGAGGAGGAGAAGAACAAACCCTAATAGTCTTGAGTTTTGTTTATTCACACACAAAAACAACAATCAATGGCACCATTTTCGTTTAAAAAAATACCCCTTTGAACTCGCCAACTCAATGGCAAGCTCGCAAGTTTGGTTGAGATAACTGAGTTTGCAGCGAGCCAACAGATCCTGCTCCAAAATCAAGTTTGCTTATGATTTAACTCGAGCAAATTATGGGAACATAAATTCATACGTTTTCAACACTCGATTTTGATAATCATGTGTATACATTCTAATTTGCATATGAAGTGGTATGCTTCCAATACTACACTAACTCATTTTCATAATCTTAAATTCACTTTTTTAAAGAGGATATCAAGAAGTTACTTATTTATTTCAATATGAATATCATGTAGTCAAAGTTTAACATATTCCAGATGTATGATAGAATGAAGCTCTTTTGTACAGAACCACTGGGTATTCTGCTTCTCTTCTAGATTAGCGATAGTGCTTTCAAGGATCTCACAATAGTTCTAATAAATTCTCACATTAGCAAATATAAATTAAACGATATAAAACCATTAAGAAACTGATCAAATTAAAGTTACATCAAGAAATATCAGTTTTGAGAGATGATTTGCAACTAGCAGAGTACCTGCAAATGCCCTGTGCAATCAATGTGGGGTTGAGGTTCTTCCCTCACTGGATCCGTTTTCAGCAAACCCTTCACATTTACTCCTTGGCGTTTTAGAAGAGCTACAAAGTCAAAAGCAATAAGGGGAAAAAATTGAAATATATTATTATAACATTATCAATGATGCTGCTGATGACAAAATTTATTGTAAAAAGGATCACTTTAGGCGCAATAAGCTAATAGCTGTAACATTACTTAACACTTACCAGCTACTTTGCCACGGCCATCTTCAGATACTGTTACATCAGTTGTCTGAGGCCAAGAATCAAATTTGGACCTGAACATTACTGTTTCAAATCCTTCTATCACACGAATTATTTGGGGTTTCAGTTTATCAATGCCGCTGACTAACTCCTGTTTTGGGTGAAATGCAACAATAATCAAAACTTCCACCAAAACTAAACCTTATAGCAAAATGTTAAATGATACTATTAAAGAAATGGGTTACATCTGCCACTCCACTTGCACTTTTTCTTTCATCAAGAGAAGTATTTCTACCCATCCAGACAAACACTTCAAACCCACAATCAAGAATATAGCATTTATTTGTGTCTAGTAATTCTCTTTTCAAAGAATCAGCAGCCTCCACAGGTTCTGCCTGTCCCTTTTCAATGCTGCAAAATTGATAGTCTCGTCAGAAATAGAATTTAATACACCAGATGAATTCCATCAGTGTACTGTCAAATAATTAATATTACTTTTAAAACTCTCAGTATTATCTCATTTAGACCAAAAGTGTTGCAGATTTGCAAGTATTAACAATAGATTAAAATACGGTCTCACAAATCGCAAATGCATTAAAACATGGGTAGATTCTTCTTTGATCCTTCAACTTTGTGCCACGTGTGGATAAAATCAACCTTAAAGGCAGATAAAATATGTATGACTTCGTATTTATGTGTGCAAAACCACTTGCATCAAGAAAACCATCAAAAGATCATAGGAATCAGGAAATGTCACGTGAGTAAATCTTACAACAACAAAACAAGTTTAAACCTCAAGCAATACCACAAATCTGAAAACTAACCAGGTTTTTCCTAGGAACTGTTTAAGATTTTCATTTGATCATATTATTAGACGTTAAAAAATATTTTAATGGGTATCCTCTGCACGTGCGTGTCATTACAACCTTACTTCTTAGAAGTTTACTTGACATCAGGGTTTTACGGTCAAAGTGTGAAATAAGGGGAGTCTCATTTGGAGGAGAGGAAGGGGGCGTTCCATTTACACCTTTTCAAACTCTAAGATACTAAAAATTAAAGAGTGTTACAAAAAAATTACCCAAAAACAATAGAGGGAAGGAGAAGACTAAATAACATGTAAGCATCAATTATCTTCATCCAAATGACATTTTAACTAAAAAAAATGGAACAGACTGCAAGTTAAAAAAAAGAACAAATTACTAGGGATAAAACAGAAATAACATATTACCAGAGCAGCTTCGGAGGGCGAGAATCAGTAGGCTTATCATCATCACCAGCTGTTTTTCTTGGAAGAGGAGCAAATCCCCCAAAGAAACCCCAGAATTCACCAGTTTCAGGATCAGCCATCAACTTTCCATCCTCTACATGGAAGTGCGAGTATAGATATTCATTCAATTCATAATAATCAGTAATAACCTTTAAATTTTAAAGCATCAAAATATATTTGTTCACTTACCAACAGCAGCTACATCACATTTTCCATCATGGTAGGTATCCTTAATATACTGTACAACTTCCAAAGCTTTAGCCCTTTCTTGAATTGATGAATTGGAACCATTAAATTGGAAAATTTTTGATTCGGTATCCAGAACAAAAATATCATCATGATTCAGTGAAGCTCTAGCAAATGGAACCTATAACCAGCATAAATTGTTACTCAACAAGAAGAAAACAATGTCTCTATATATTCATGCATCTCATTCAATGAAAACAAAGACAAACACTTGAACCTCCATGGCAAAGGAATAATCTCAAACTTGCCTCTTTGACATGTACAACATGTTTTCCCCTGCATACAAACAACCGTGTCTTATGCTTTTCAGCCTCGGGATGTTTGAAACCAGAAGCAACTCCACCTTCTTGAGGGATAATACATGGTTTGAAATAAGACAGGAACTTTTCAGTTTCATGGCCTTGCACTTCACGATACTGAACAGCACGTCCTCCAAGAGCTGCATCCAGCTCAACTGTTTTGATGGCTGCAGCACCAGCTTCATCCTGTTTTAAATTTACACTCATTAGTACAACTAGCTTTAAACCAGAAAAGTGTGTGTGTGTGTGTGTGTGTGTGTGTATATACATATATATATATATATATATATAAAAGAAAAATGTTACCTGACTGGTGTCTTTACCAAGCCAGTAATGGACGTCGTGGCGCAAAGCACCACTTTTTGATGCAGTTGTCTACAAACAAAGTATCAGAAACAAAATAATATTCATACTAGTTAAAAACTGATTCATATGCAATGCAACTTTTTGAAGCAGTTGCATACAAACAAAGTATCAGAAATAAAATAATATTCATACCAGTGAAAAATTGTTTCATATACAATGCAGTAAGCACAAGCAACTAATGTAGCCAAAATAAGTTCTACTGAATAATATGAAGAGATCTGAATCAATGTTTTCCAAAGAAAAATGAAGACGGAATTGATCCACATGTCATTACATAACAATATTGTGTTTGTCATGCCCCAACAAAAATTATTTTTAAATTAAAATGTTCATACAATACAATAAAATAAACAGAAATAGTAACTTCCTAAAATAGAATATACCAAGATGAGTATAGCATTGCAAGAATGAATAAGCAATTTCAAAATGGCTGACCTTTAAGATCACATAGGAGTCACCAGTGAAAAATTTCCCATAAGAGGATTTTGGAACAGGAACTGGATTAAAATTCTCAATACGCCATATCTCAAGTCCCCTGTACATGGTTAAGGAAAATAATGCACTGGGTACAGATCCAGCACCAAAGCATCAAATTGAAAAAACATGGCAGAAACCTTGAACAAATCTTCTACATACGAAAATTTGATAAATAGTGAAAAGCACAATATGTAATCAAGAAGCAGGATACGCCTTTTGTCCAGCTCCCTGAAAAGCTGGATCCAGATCTCTCATGGAAACTGCCATAATACTCTTCTAGTAGCTAGAGTAAATATTGAAAAAAAAAAATTGCCCTGAAAAGAAACCATAAATAATATAATGAGTGGTTAGAAATGTGAGATCAAAGTAACAATTTTCCGAAGCTCTGACAATAGAGGATGAAAAAGGAAGTGCGAATGCTTCCCTAAACAATTTCAACAAAGAAGTTCAGGCACTACAACTACTTATTCAAACAGTATAGAAGTTTCTCAGCAATCGGAATAGTTTATACACAAGATCAGAACCAGTAACTGATTTGCTGGCGATAAGCAATAAAAGAAAAGGGAAAGAGCAGGCACGGCAAATTGTAGCTGTTAGATATTTAGTTCCCTCTACCATTAGGAATTCCAAGTAAATAAAGAGCTTATTTACCTAAATACATGTTTACAAGTTAAGAAAGATGTATCACAACGAAAGAATAAGAAAAGGTACACATTCTTAAGCATGTCATTGTCAGCAACTAGACACTGCCTTCGGGTTGTTCACAAGCAGGTAAGAAATTGCACTTTCAATAAGTACAAATGCCTTTTCATAGAAGTTTCTTAAAAACAGACAATAGCATAACAGAAAAATGCATCTTGTGTCACTATGTCAATCCTGCATACCTATTTAATAGCGCTAATATTTTGATAGCCATCAATTGATACAAGTTTAAGTTATGTGATACGTACACGAAGAAAACACATACATCCTCACTTTTGCAACCAAAACAGCCTTTGCACTGCACTGAGCAAAATTTCACTAATTCGAGGAGAATTGCCATTAGCAATTCTACTATTCTGAAATAATTGCCTGATAATATCAAACAAGAATACAGACAGAGAGAGGAAGTGGTGAAATGAGCTAATACCCACCATTCAATCTTACATAGAATAAATTTAATTAAAATCAATTTCGATCATCCAAATAAGAATGAATGGTCAAGATAAACTCATCATACTATCACTCTCCCTAATAAAATATATAAACCACATAGGATAACTGATCCAACGCCAAAGCAGCTTCAGAAACAAAGGCATCCAATGTAGAATTTTGTCAAAACAAGAGAAAGAAACCAAAATCCCGGAACCCTCCTCGTAGACGACACACCCCACCGCATCCGCCTGCCACGATATGCACACTCCCATGACAGATACCCATTCGACAAAACGCCACCGCAGTAACAATAAAGCACAAAGAAACTACCCGTATCCCTAGGTAGTAGCTGACACGTATACCAAAAAATAATACGCCACACTATCACTTGACTGATCCCGAAAACACGATGACGCTAAAAACGCTCAAACACTTCCCTGCGATGTCGTTCCATTCCCCAAAATCTCGAATATCAATATCTATGAATTTGAAAAATAATAATAACAATAATAAATAAAGAAACACACAGAGGCATGCAGGCATACAAATTTTTCGGCATCCGAAAAACAAGAGAGAGAAAACGGCAAATCCGATTCAGGAAAATCAAGTTCAATCGCACTTCAGACCAATCAGAAACAGATCGAAAACCGAGCAGAGTAAAAATAAATAAAAATCAAACACAAACACTGTCACTGAAAACCAAAGTAACGAAAACGGATTCAAGGAGCTTCATACCTGGAGAAAGAAGAAGCAGAGATACAACACCAATCGATTTCGTCGTAACAAAAAAAAAAACAACTAAGAAAAAGCACGACCTCAAGCTGAGAAAACTGGAATCGCGAAATTGAAAAAACAATTTAAGAAAAAAATAGTGAATGAATCGGAATGAACAGGAGGCACAGATCCAATAAGATGCGCAGAATTGGAGGGTTTTAGCGGCTGCAGAAAATGGGAGGAAAAAAGAAGGTGGCGGAAAGTGAGAAGAGGAAAGTGGGGACTGAAGAAGAAGAAGAAAAGAAGGAAGAAATTTAGAGAGAGAAAGAATATTTAGGGGAAAAAGAAAAGAAAGTGAAGAAAAAATCAAAAAAGCAAACAAATGAGGTGTGAGAGAGAGAAAGCGAGGGAATGATGAAATGCCAGGCGTGCTTATCACTAACGGCAACATAACCCCAACCCCACACTACACCACACACATGAACTGTAAAACTGAGTTTTTAATATTTTTCTTTTCCAGCATCCAAATTAAATAATTAATAAATTAATAATCTCCTCTTTTTAATTGTTTTTTGGTTTCTGTTTCTGACTCGTCACACAAGTAAGTTGAATAATTACTTTGTGGGACAAGGAAGAAAAATAAAAAGCTTGGTATTGTAATGGTGATTGTTGTCTTTGTTGCTGTTTCCACAGTCTGTGTTTCAGGTGTTACTTTGTCGCATTTCTGCTCTTGAACGCGATTTTTAGCACTGTGTTACTGTTGGTGAAATTTGAACTTTTCCTAAAATAAGTGATTTTTTTTTTATGTAGTGGTATCGAGTTAGATAGTAATTAAATGCATATAATTAGTTTAAACATTGGAAGTTGAGGTGGTTTAGATAAAGACAATAATGTGCTAATTATGTTCTGATGGCATTACAGTAAAAAAAAAAAAAGTCAAAAAACTATGACTTTTTATTTTAGTGTTAAAAAATAAATAAAATGGGAAAATTTAATTTTAGGAAGAAAAATATGAAATTCTTTTCCTTTTATTCTCTCCTAAATTTATTTATTTTTATTATAAATCGAATGGAGCACTTTGTTTATATCATATGAGATGTGGTTGATTTTTTGTACAAGTTATTAGGTTTAGGAAGAACAACCAAAATTAAAGAACATTTTAAAAGTTGACAGTATTTATAAAATAAAATAAAAAATACATGGAAAACAAGATTTGAAACCGTTGAATAAATTTTGTTGACCCATGTGTTACACGCAACAAAATCATATTTTTAGATGCATTCATTTAGTGTTAAATAAATGTATGAAAAAAAAATGTATGTAGTGCCAAATAGAAATAAATCTCCAATCATTTCACTTTATTTAATAATACCATCTAAAGTAATTATTCATTTAATTAAGACTTTATTTTGAATGATTACCTTTTTCATATCAAATTTCAATAAATACAATCTAGAAGAGAAAGTTCGGTTTTTAAAGTGTCATAGTTAAATATATGTTAACTAAATTATTTAACTAATATTAACTAATGTGATTTCTTATATTCCATAGCAAATACTTAAAACTTAATAATTAAACATTTGAAAAATTTATAGTTAATTAATATTTAAGCATGATTAAATAAAGTATTTTTATCAAACTAAAATGTATATATAAATGTTAAAGTAAATTTTTAAATTCTTGAATCGGTACATATTTTTTATAAATATCAAATTTACATAACTTTATAAAAATAAATTATTTTATAACTATAAAATAAAGTGAAATAACTCAATTGATTTATAAATTAGATGAATTTGAAGTAAATTAAATTAATGATTTATCTATAACATCTCTAACAATATATAAAAAGGATTTTATGTGTTCACATTTTAAAACTTCAATTTTACCCTTTAAAATGTAATTGTTTATTAATTTTTTAAAAATTGACCGTTACTTTTACAATTTTTTTATAAAATCTATCTTTGTTTCTTTTTTATTTTTATTTATCAATTGTTATTCTCTCATCTTTTGTAACGTCCCATTTAATTAATAAACATAATTAAAGAAACGCCACACACAAATGATACTATATAGCAATCTTGGGGTCCTTAACCCAACCCCTACAAACTAGACACACCACGATGTTGAAAGAATACAGTTGAAAAGTCTAATCCATACTGGTAGAGAAAGTAAAGCATGGCGTGATACATGGGACAAAGCTCTAAAGGAAAACCAAGATCCAGCACATGCAGATCATGCAGCGGAATCATCACCTCCCTGTTGTCTGCGGTTGTTCCTCGCATCTGCTCACACCAACAAGTTGATGATCATCGCAAGAGAGAGTACCACACAGCAGAACACACAATAACAAAAATAGGGTAAGCTAAAGCACAAAAGATTTCATCCATCAAGTCCGATATAATTTCACAGTATCATACACTCACTTCAACCAAGTATGTTATGACTCATCAAGCAATACACTACGACTCGACTCGACTCATCTGGATACATATAGCTTGGTCGGATTCAGCGGATGCTTGCACTTGTGGTGGATACCTCTGCTCACCCCCGAGCTATGTGTTACAGTGTTACAATAAATCAATTTCCCTCACCACAAGGTTAGCCCTTAGAAGATTTCATGCCTCCTGCTACTCTCACCACAGGAGTCAGTCCGCTCTAGGTGAGACTAACTGACTCCTTAGAGTATCAGGATGCAACCTTACCTTGAATCCTTACCTAGTTATACAGATGGGGCACCACCATGGACACCCATTAACAGGGGCCATAGAATTACGTCCCGACCACTAAAGCGCAACCTCAAAGGTCTCACCTAAAGACCCTAAGGAATTACACGTTGACACGGACCAACAATCATAAATCAACAGTATGGGAACATTAAATCATGGTTACAATTTCATACCAACCCCTGGAATTAATTCCTCATACGTATCACATTTTGAATCCATATCACTGGTCATCACCACCCCATAAGTCTAGGGCCTCATCTCATATCAACACCATGTTACTTTAATTCCAATCCACGTACATGAATTCAACTCGTCTCGTTATCATGCCACATTAATAATGCCCATCTCATTTAGTTCACATGCCAATTTTCATATCAAACCAATCATCTACAATTCATGAATCATGCTACGCATACATAATACTCCATTACATACATGTCTCTCATCACAACATTCATACCCAAACCAATACCAATCAGCCAAGAATAAACAAGGATCTAAATACAGCACTGTCTCGCCCAGCACCTCGCTCAGGCTGAAGGGTCTCGCTCAGGCGAGACGTGCTCGCTCAGGCGAGCCCCCTTCGCCCAGGCGAGGGCTAAAAAAGCATCCAGAAATCAACGCGAGATCTCGCTTAGGCGAGACCTCTCTCGCCTGAGCGAGATACTCGCTCGCTCAAAAAGAATAGTGGGTCGCCTGGGCGACCTTTTGCGTAAAAAAGGTTTGGGCGAGTCCCTGTTCATCTCGCCTAGGCGAGACTGGCCCGCTTGGGCGAGATTCACAAGTCTCGCCACTGGTTTCCTACAACAGTTCCTCGCTCCAACCCAAACAACATATTCATACAACAATTTCAAGCGTTCAGAACCAAAATAGCAACACACCAACCACACAAACTCGAAATAACAGCCAAACAATGAAGGAAACGGGACATATGAGTAAGGTCTTAGCTTCCCTACCTGGAAAATGACAAGCACGAGATCTCGACTCCTAAACAGCGGAGAACGACAACATAAGGGGCAACTCAAGGTAATGGAGTACAAGTCCTCTTAGCTCAACGTGACAGTGGAAGCAAACCCTAGCGGAGGGGGGTTGACGGCTGCAGTCTTAGGTTCTCTAAAATGAATGGAAAATGAGACTTACGACAACTAAGATTGATTTTTATCAACTGGACCAGCCCTTAGGCCCACTTACAAGGGCAGCCTTTTAGTTTAGGGCTGAAAGATAAGGAGCAATCTTAACGGACCTTACATCTTTTCTGATATATTTTATTTTATTTTTAATAAATATAATTTTATTTTATATATTAACTTAATAACATTACACTATCATTACCTACTAATATAATATCATGTACATGTATATATAAAAAATATGTACACAGAAGCGCGATATGTGTTTACGCTAGTTTAATTAATATAAATTTTAAACTCCCAAAAACAACATTAATAAATAAGTAACTAGAGTGAATAGATGTTAATTTTACTATAATAAATATATAAAAGAAGTGAAAGTGTGATTGACAGTGAAATGCAATATATTTGTGAGTTGGCAATGGAGAAAGGATTATAAGGCAAAAGAGAAAAAAAATTGGGAAAGGTCGGTCACCGGCTAATGCTATTATTATTCATGGAAATTGTCATAAACCCTAATGTGTGTGGGTCTCTATGCTTCCTACTCATTTTAGTATCAAAAAAGTATCATGCCCCTCATTCAACTTTTTCTCTTCTTTCTATCTATAGAAATAATAAATACAAAAATTAGTTTCCAATTAATTTTTATTTTTAAATCTTTAAATGATTTGTTTATATTGCAATAAAAGTTGCATATGTATTAAAAGATGAGATTGTAGCAGTAAAAATGTTTCAAAATTAAAATATATAGAGATATTATTTCTAATGAGTGTAAAAAAAGTTGTTGACATGCACATAAAAAATAACATTGTAAGATAGTTTTGCATCATGTTAATAGAGGTAAGACAAAACTTTGGTGTGTGAAATTTCTTACTTTATACAGATTATAATTTTTCAAAATTCATATACAAATTCCTATGGTTTATGTTATTTTTTGTTAATTGAAAATAAAATTTCAGATCAATATTCTTCATGGTTATTTAATATAAACAATTATTACAGATAGTATTGAACTAAACCTTTATTTTTTTTAAAAAAACCTCCAAATATTTAAGTAATTATATTCAAGTTCTACTTAACAAGTGGCTTATAAATATATTACTATATTAGGGTTCATTTCTTTGATAAAAACCCATCTTTTTTTTATAATTATTCTTAGTTTCAAAATCGTTACATCATTTTGAATATATTATTGTGTTTCCTAAATTTTGGATTGAAAATAAAGAAGATAAAAACAATTTTACCATTTTATGTACATATATTTAAATACAGCAAATAAATTCAAAATCATGAAGCAATTATTTAAATGACAGAAAATTTTAAAAAATAGAAAATGTTTTTTCTTAAAATAAGCATTTTTTTGCTTGTTTTGTATTCTCAAGTTTTTTTAAAGTAGTTTAAATAACATTTTTAATATAAGGTTTCAACTCAGTGGTAGAAAATTACTAAAAAAAGTTTCATTAAAAATCAATTTTAGTGATAAAAATTTATTAGTCAATATAGTGATCAATTTATATACCAAATTACAAAATAAAATAAAAAAATCATTGGTTACTAAAATAGTAACTATTATGAGCAAGAAATTATAATTTTGTCTTTAAATTGATTTCTAAAATTTATCTACAAGGTTATAACTACCAAATGGAATTGGTATTAAATATTAACTATCAACGTCTTAGTTACCAACGAAATTTGTTTATAAATTAGACTTTTATTAATTAGTGATCAATTTAACGATCAATTATAATTTGTTATTCATAATAGTATTTTATTAAATGAATATGTTGGTAAATACCGACGGATCTCAAACATCCGTCGGTAAATTGTTACTGACGATGCGTTATCTGACAGATTTCTGACCGTCATTGATATCAATTTATTGACAGATTTGTGTCGTTACAAACAGATTACTGCTCTCGATAATTACGGTTTTTCTTATAACGAGTGATTATTTTAGTAAACATAATTTTTACTTTGTAAATTGATATATAAATTAGACACTATAATGACTAACAATTTTATTCACTAAAATTGACTGTTAATGACATTTTTTTTAGTGAAGATTGAAACATATGAATTATGAAGGTTGATATTTTAAATTATTACAAAATACGTTAAAATAGAAGATACAAGAAAAATCTAAAAATAATATATATTTTATAATAATATTCACATAATAATGATGAATGGATAACCTCTCTACCGAGAAAAGCTTCAGTCTAATTCTCATAATAGTAGTAATAAACAACACTTTGTGATATGTAAGATGTTTGAAATGTAGAATTGCATCACTATATTTAATGCTTCCATGAGTGTGAACAACGTAAGTCACACATCACATGAGAAAACAACACTCCAACCCCGACACATTGCCAAAACCCCAGGACTTTGTCATTGTAATATCAGAATATTAATTTTAGCAGTTATTTGAAAGAGAATACGAGGAAAAAAAATAGTATTAGGTGGATTAATAGGAAAACAAATTATACATTGTTATAAATATAAAATGCATTTTTCCAACTTAATAGTTTATGATTATTCCAAAACTATTTAAACTTTTTATTATTAGTTTCACAACTTTGAATATCATTTTCACCCAATTTGTGGTAGTAATTATCATACTATTGTTACGTTTGCGGTTTATTTTTTCCATCTTGTAATGTAGTTTTAACTATTGCCTTTTATATCTTGTAATCCATAATTTTATGAATTTAAGTTTAATTAGAAGGTAAAGAAAACAACACATATAGTGAGATACGTCGAATAATTTGACTATAAATGTTCTCATTTTCAAATAAAAGATTATATTTATCTTCTTTTTTTAATTATATAAATTTTATCTCACTTTCACATTGCTTTCAATAAGATAAATTTATTTTATAACATAAACTTATATTTATACTTGGGAATAGTTTAAATGTTAGTCAAAAAAGTCTTACATTGAATAGAATAGACAGAGTTAAATACTATATAAGAATAAAGACTCATAACACTATTGTCTTAGGATTTTGGGATTAAAATGGTGTCAAAGGCTTTATATATGTAAGACAAATGTCATATAATCATATGGAATCACAATCTCTCAATGACTATAACCATAACCCATATGAAAAAATATATATAACCCAACAGTGGTATCAGAGCCGATGGTTCGGAGTGATTAACCGCATAATCATAACCATAACAAAAAAGGGGTCACCAAAGTGACTGACCGCATAACCATAACCAAGAAGCGGTCACTCATACAACTGAAATTAAATATATCATATGAGAAAAAAACAACAACAAGAGACTCACCCTTGAAGGGAGGTTTTGGGGTTAAAATGGTGTCAAAAGCTTTATATGTGTAAGACCAGTGTCATATAACCATATGAAAATACAATCTCTCAGTGACTATAACCATAACCTATATATGAAAAAATATATATAACCAAACACATTTACGATATATATTTTTTGTAAAAGATAAAAGTTAAAGAAAATAATACATTATATTGCAATTAATTTAATATGAAATACCAAATAAAAAATAAAAAATTATAATGATATCAAATTTAGAATAGAGTAGAAAAATAAACTGAGATTACTCTAGGACTTTAAAACAAAATAAAACCATGTACATCATCGTTATTGTACCTTGTTTTTAAAAGTTGGATATTATTTATATTCATATTTATATCTAAACATATATATATATATATATATTAATTTATTTAACATCCTTATTTATAAGCAATGAATAACAAAATGTTTAAATTTACTTGTGCTTAGCTAGCTAGCAAAACATTTAGGCATTAAGCTTCCTGGGCATTTCTAATGGAAGTTACTTATAAATATTTTCTAAAAATAAAAAATATTAGGTTAATGTGGATTCCACAAACATAAATTGCTTTAAGTTATAAATAATTACTTATAAATTAGAACTAATAGTTTATAGAACTCGATTTTTCAATAAGTACGAATCTTTATTAGATTCATTCACAGAATAAAGTTATATTTAATATCGGATACTAAATATTTACAGTAACAAAATATTTCATTATCAATTACTTTTACTGATTAAATGTTGATTGATTTAGGTATCAATTTAGAAAATAATTAAAAAATATTAATTACTAAAATAATCATTATTATAAATATAAAATTATAATTAATTTTTAAAATTTAATTATCAAAATTTTAACTATTAAAAAAATTAATCATTAAATATTAATCGTCAAGATTATTTATGAAAAAAGTAATTTATAAATTATTGTCTAATTAATTAATAAACAATTATAATTTTTAATTTGTAATAATAATTATATTAATATTTTTTTATTTTATAAATTAATATCTAAATTAATTACTAAAATAAAAAATTTTATCATTAAACTGATTGTTAATAAAGCTCCTGTAATTAATTATATAATAAAATTATTTAAATTGAAATAATACTGCACCAAGTTAAATAACAAGTCACGTAACCTTGAAGAGTGAAATAGCTGCTTATGTTTTTAATTAGAATAAGATAAAAATTTGATTCCACGGTAAAAAAAAAATGATAATTGAATTGGAAAAGAGATACATTATGATTTGAATGGTTACCTGTAAAGTAGGTGACAGGCACCGGCCCACCGGCAAGCGCAGTCATCGCAGCCATTCAGAAGTTGGTTTGGTTTCTTCTTCGATGGACAATGATGTGTTGGGAACATTTTTACATAAATCAAAATCAAATCAAATACTTCATTTTCTTTTTTTAATTTGAGATTGACCAAAAATGTTGGTTCATTACAACGTGCAACTAAAAAGTTGCACGTATATTATGTCATCATGTTTGATTATAGTATTGATTTGCAAGTTATCATTTTCTTAAGAGTGAAGTGCTGGCAATGCCCACTTAAGAGAATCTTCTGGGCTGTGGCTAGGATGGTCTAAGAAAATAAATATGAATATTTATTAAACTCCCATTTTTTATACGATTTTTTACTCCAAATAATACACTTTCGAACAAAAACATCCCCTAGACTTATAACAACTTTATTTCCTGTAGTAACACTTAACACCGTTTATTTAATTGCTCTAATCTACCGAGTTTGTGTGTGAGTAGGGTAAAGTATGGACAATTAATAAAATTGTTTGATTGATATATATGTGATGTAAATGCGGTTATTTTTAGTGAAGAAATATTACTTGTTTTAGGGTGTGTATTAAATAGTAAATTTTTTATGAAAATTTTCTAACTATGTTAGTTATTATGCAAATTTTAGGAAAAGATTTTTACAATTTGAGTTTGTGTGAAAGATAAGAGTTTCTTACCAGTTGAAATTTACCTTATTATACGATATATCGATTTTCTACAAATTATATAAAATTATCATACGATAACAAATGAATATTTGATTACCTTATTATATATATATATATATATATATATATATATATATATATATATATATAAAAGTGTTAATGCAAGTCGATTCAATCTGTAATTGATCCACATAAAGCTAGTTGAGTTGGTTTACCGTACAGATTAAAAATGAGTTGAGAATTATAATTCGGTCACATTTTTGTGACCGACAGACTATTCCGCTTCATTTCATATTCACTGATGATTATGCAGTTAATAAGAGTTTCTATGGTGTTTAATAAATATATTTTAACTTTAAGTGAAAAATGTTAAGCCAATTTTGCTTTTAGACAATAATAATCATCTTTTGAATGTTGGTGTACCTTAAAATCAATGATAAAATATTGAAATTTAAGGTAAATGAAATAACCAATGATTGAAATATTAAATTATAGATTAATTGGTGGGTGATATATAATGTTTTATGAACATAATTCTAATGTAAATATGTTTTACTACTTTTGATCAAAACACATTCAAGCTCCTATTCTCTTACACTTTTGGAAATAATATGTTTCCATTGTTGTCCATAATATTATCAGGTTGTTTATGTCTCTTTGTTAGACACCTTTTGAGCACCTATATGATACAATATCTTTTTATTCACACATTTGAGTTTTTGGATGTCTTGCTTTTGTTGCTAATGTTCATATTTCTGATAAGTTTGCTCCTTGTGCCCAAACATGTGTTTTTCTTGGTTATACTCTTGGCCATAAGACTTACAAGTTATATGATCTCAAACTCAGAAAGTCTTCACTAGTTGTGATGTTGTCTTTCATGAAGATATTTTTTCGTATGAATCCATTCACACTTCTTTCACCATCATAGACCCTGTCATACCTAATGTTGTCCCACATAATCCTTCGTTTACAGCTTTTCCATACACTCGACCACCACCTACAGAAAATACATTTGTGTCTCCCACTAATTCCCCACATGTGGTTCCCTTGCATCGTTCGCGGGTTGAAAATCCTATCCCGGCCCCCTTTTTTATGTCGGGTTGGTGGGCTGACCCGTTGAGTCAGACCCTTTTTGACAATCCCAAGTCATTTACAATTTTGTTAATTTATGTTGATGATATTCTTATAACTAGTAACGACTCTATTGCAATATAGTCTTAAACAATTTCTGCACAATCATTTTCGGATAAAAGATTTGAATGATCTTAAATTTTTTCAAGGTATTGAGATATCTCGTTCTAAAAAAGGTATTTTCATATCAGAAAGAAAATACACTTTAAAAATTATCAAAGATGGTAGATATCTTGAAGCTAATGGATTTTTTCACAAAAAAGTTAAACTTTCCAATAAAAGAAAATTATTAAAGGACCCGTAAAATATATATATATATATATATATATATATATATATATTATATATATATATATTATATATATATATTTTTTTTTTTAATAAAATATAAAAAAAAATTTTTTTTTTTTTTTTATTTTACAGGGGAGATGGGCGTTATGGAAAAAGAAAATAATGGAGGTGAAACAGCGCCACAACGATGCTGGTGACATCTCCGATGAACAACTCCGGTTTTGATCGAGACTGGAGTAAGTATGAGTGTGTTAAGGTTTATGTTGGTATTGTGCGAATGATGAAGAAGAAGATATTGATGCTTCTATTAAACAAGTTAAAAAATAATAATATAATATAAAATAAATAAAACGATAATAAATAAATGATGAAATGATAAAGTAAAACCCCAGTAGAAAAAGAATTGGGTATGAGTTTGGTTCATTCTAATTTGCTTTATGTACCCCGTAGCTGTTAACCTCAACCCCTTTTATGCAGTTTTTGTTACTGTTGCAATAACACTCATGTTACCTCACCCATATTTTGGCATTGCACTTCTACTTTACTTGGATCCCTTATTTTAAAATTTACACTCTTAATTATTAGTTTGATATACAAATAAAAATACATTTATATATTTTTTTTAAAAACACTCTTATCAATCAAAACGAGACAACATATATGTGAAGATAAATGATTTAAACTTACATCCATATTTTAAGTTATATACACATAAAATATATTAAAATTTACGATCGAAACAACATTTTTAAAATGCTAAGGGACAAAACAAAAATATTATATATTATAGACATTACAATCTAAAGTTATTTACTGATAAAAAAAAACCTAAAATTTTGTTAGGGTTAATCTTGTCTTGTTTTTATATATACATTTTATTTGTTAAGTATAGTTCTCTTTTCCGCGCCCAAACCTTCATCATCCAAACTTTCCTTCCTCTCCTAAACGTTAAGGCAACAGAGACGCGGCAACCAAAAGGCGGCGTGACAGGCGGCGGTGCAGCAAGGAGACGCGATCGCACAGTGATTAAGAACGAACATAACAGCGGATGCAGAAGTGAAACCCTACTTTAGGTGAGTTTCCTTCAGTTTCTCACACTAAACAACTATGGTGGCTGCCGTTTTGGGGTTTACAAGTTTTTTCCTTCGGAATTGCCAACTCGGTACCAAACTTGTGAGTTTGAGCGAGTTCACCGAGCTCACATCCACGCTATTCAGTCTTGAATCCCCTCCCTCACTGATTGACTCCTCCGAGAAATTTCGAATAATAGGAACAGCGGAAGGGTGAGATTCTTTCTTCAGCGGCGGATGGAGAGGCAATTCTAACGCAACTGTTAGTGGCCGAGCCTCTTTTCTTCTTGTTGCCTTACTTGCGATACTTTATACTTTCTACAGCAAGAAAAGTGCTTGCATACAGTAGGAGCGACTACGTTAACTAACCCGCGAGTTTGACAACTATATATGCTGTCATTTCACTTTCAAAATCATCTCTCTGGTCTTGTTCGGTTTCCTCGAACCTAATTCTCTTTCAATGCCATTGCCATGGTTTTGAAATTTCAATGCCAAAGTGATTTTTGCTCTTTTGTTATATCTCTTTTGTTTTGCTCGCTGACACCAACTCAGTGCAGATAAATCATCCAAACGAAAATCCCGAACGGTATGAAGACGCCACGACCCGCTTCTAAATTGAAAAGGTAATACTATGACTTGTTTGTTCTGATTTGGGCTCTCTTTCATCACATTCTTAGCTGTGTCTTTGTTATTTGAGCTTGTTACTTACTTGATATTGGAATTCCTTGAAATAATCTTTTACCAAACTTCACTTATCATGTGAAAGCTCTTTTAATTGTATGTTCATGGTGAAATAAACCTGTTGCTAAAAATTAGAATTTTGCTTTGCTCTCTGATCACTTTTCAGGAAAAGGGAAGAAGGTAAAGGCAAGAAAAAAAAGAAAGTAGGTAAGAAAGAGGAAAAAATCAAGGTTGTAGACATCCGGGAACCTCATAGCATGCTAGAGGATGACCATGATGAAGGAGAAGGTTAGATTAAGCATATTGTGATTATACGCTTGAAATTATGATTGTTATTGCTTATCCCCATAGTCTATTTTGCATCAATCCTCTGGTCTCCTCATACTATAGCAAAAGGACATTGCAGGGAGGACGAATACACATGTCATTGAAACTGTACACTCTTCGATGTGGAATACAAATGTTTTGTATATCACTAGGGAAATGTTATACTCACTACCTGTGTTTTAATAATTAATATGCTTTCTTATCTTTTTAATCAAATTTTTTATATCCAAATGAAAGTATTACATATTTATGTGGAAAGCAAGAAGCTTTGATATCTGTGCAAAGCTTTACCAAACAAAATCCTTTTGTCAAGGCACTGTTACATAGATGTAGTTATTTGTTTCTGATTTCATGCTCCGCCACTCTAATTAATTATTTGTTTTGACATGAGATGATTATGTGATTGTTAATTATCTAATTGATGCGTTGTTACTATTTGTTTGCTAAGGGTTTGGCAATGAGTCTACTAAAAGCAAAGTTGTGGAAAATTTGAGGCAAGATCCTGATGAAGATGATTCTGGATTAACAGAAGGTTCTGAAACTGAAGATGTTGGGTTTCATTCAGATGAAGAGGATATTGGAATTAATAGTCAAACAGCTTCTGAAGATTCAATCCATTTGAGGTTTCTTAATGCTATTTATCTTTTATCTTTTATTTTTAAATTTGCTTTATAATTTTGACCTCTGTTCCATGTTGTGAATTTGTCGAAATGAATCTGGTTATTACTGACTTGACTAGTTACTTGGCATTATTTGTGTCACTGGATCGTTCTACATCAGTTGCATATACTTTTGATTTTTATTCTAGCTTAGCCATCCTTTAATCTGACATTTTTGTTCCATGCAGCTCTTTTGATTTACATTTGCAACATAATTTATCGAAAGAAGAAATTGACTGCAAAAGTAATGTGAAATTTAGCTGGGAGACTGCAGCTGTTGGTATGAAAAATTGCAAATGGATAGGAACTGGAGAGAACATTATGAAGGTATTTCATGTTAAAATATTCTTTTGGTATATTGAAGATTTCATGTCTTCCAACCTCTGAAAATGCAAAATTTAGCACATTTTCATTGCCATTTGCCAGTCTGTAGCCTTAAGGAATGGTTGGCTCTGGCACATATCTTGGCTTTATTGTAATTCTGTATTATGTATAAAATCCACCCACATGCACAAAAGTTCATAATCTTTGGATAATAATAGATATTCTCATCCTTCATTTGGCTGTATGCTTGAAGTACATATTACATTGTTATCTCTTGCTTTCTTGTGTAGGATTTGGATATCAATTCTTGTCACGGTCTCAAGGCAAAGTTGTCTGAGAATTGGATGGATGTCTACAAGACATCTGGGGGCAAAGATATCAGTTCACCTAAACAAAGCATGTTTTTCTCCCTTTGTAAGTTGATTGTGAATGATAATGATCAATTACAATATGTTGTGCATTTGCAATCATAATCGTTAATGGCCTAAATCTTTGCACTGTCTTCCCCTGAGTGTAAATTCTGTGTATTTAGAAAATTTACTATTTCTTCTATTTTCTATTGGACATCTGGTCTGATGGGGGATTACATTTTGGTTGTGGAGGGAAATTAGCAAAATGCTAAACCAAAAAGAAACAAATGACTTTTGCACTTTTAATTATTTTTTATAATTTTGTTGGCATTGACTTCATGTTGACTTGGTTTCAGGCAGCAGCTACCGGGATGTACTTTACTGTAATAAGAGGCCTTTCTATTTCAAAGGCCTCGAAGATGCAAGCATTATGGATGCATACATAATGCATTCTGTAAGTATATTTCTGTATCATTCTATATGAAGTTATGGACTTTCTGA
>Ga0214542_1002275_pt1 | contig 39789 bp, 25 predicted proteins | sample CNSS1metaG_FD_160096 | JGI IMG/M metagenome (GOLD analysis project Ga0214542, IMG submission 160096) | Root nodule microbial communities from cowpea collected in UCLA plant growth center, Los Angeles, California, USA - CNSS1 | ecosystem: Host-associated > Plants > Roots > Nodule | place: USA... | reverse complement strand
TTATTGGAAAAGTGAAAACACATAATTATATTATTATTATAATTAATAAATATTAAATTGTACATTATAAAGAGTATGGGAGAGACTACTTACTTGTTGTTTCAACCATCTACTAAAATCTCTATCTTGAGCTATGAGTATTTCATCCTGAGATATATTAGGATTTCTTTCCTTTAGTAACAAAATCATTAATCATAATTAATTAGCTACAACTTAGCTACCATATTATGTTGTGTTTAATTCCTAACTAATTAGCTACAACTTAGCTACAATATTTATGTTGTGTTTAATTCCAAACTAATTAGCTACAACTTAGCTACCCTATTATATTGTGTATAATTCATAACTAATTAGCTACAACTTAGCTCCAATATTTATGTTGTGTTTAATTCCTAACTAATTAGCTATAATTTAGCTACCATATTAGGTTGTGTCTAATCCCTAACTAATTAACTACAACTTAGCTACCATATATTGTGTTGTGCTTAATCCCTAACTAAATAGCTACAACTTAGCTACCATATTATGATTTGTATAATCCCTAACTAATTAGCTACAACTTAGCTACCATATTATATTGTGTATAATTCCTAACTAATTAGCTACAACTTAGCTATAATATTTATGTTCTGTTTAATCCTTAACTAATTAGCTATAATTTAGCTACCATAATAGGTTGTGTCTAATCTCTAACTAATTAACTACAACTTAGCTACCATATATTGTGTTGTGCTTAATCCCTAACTAATTAGCTACAACTTAGCTATCATACTATGTTTCGTATAATCCCTAACTAATTAGCTACAATTTAGCTACAATTTTACTTTCTCGCTAATCCTTCGCTAATTAGCGACAAATTAGCGAGCAAAAATTTCCCTCGCAAATTAGCAAATTTCTTGTAGTGCTAGATCTGAAATAAAAAAAAATCAAACAAAATATTCCGAAAAATATTTTCGAATCCAAAACTATCTTTAAGAATAATCATTCAGGAATATTTTTACATTTCAAAATATCATTTTCAAAATATAAAAAAAAATTCACCAAAAAAATTTTCAAAACTGGAAATATCATATAGAACACTTCAAATTTTTTTTTACGAAAATGACTTTTTGACAAAAAATTAATAATGTCGGCATGACAACACTAAATTGGTTTGGTTTAAACACTCAACTAGACCTGTGCATGCATACGCATGGTTTTTTTTTTCCAAATAGTTTAATATATATTTTAGTCACTAATTAATATTTCGTCAGATATATTTTAATATATATTTTAGTTAGTAATTAATATATGGTCAGATATTTTCAGGTACATTTTTATATTTTTAGATATTTTTGATATATTTGTAAAAGCAATAGCTTTCGTTTTCAGTTTGAGCTTCAGTGTTACAATTTTTTCGTTCTGTGGTGGGCTGGTTTTGTCGTGGAAGAAGATGCCGTCTTCCTACAAATACAACTTCAAGAACTTGTTCCAAAACTTCATCTGTTTGCTAACTCCGGGTGACGTAAGTAATTTTTAAGTTTTGCTGTTGATCTGCGTTATCAATATTTGTTATATATGTTTTTCGTTACCTTCCATTGTTTTGATGAATACTTTCGTTGTCTTTCTAATGGTTCTGATAATATCATTGATGCATAGTTTGGTTAATTTTTGTGACATGCATGTGCTATATGGCTATGTTCTTGCACGTACGGGGGTTACATGGATTTGGGGATTTTGAAGAAGGTTTTATGGTTGAATGGGGAAAGAAATTGGTTATTGGAACCAACTATTTCACAGATCCAATGGGAAATGTTTTGAACTTCGAGTTTGAGGACGACTTGATTAAGAAGGGGATTTTTCGAATTCCATATCATTTTGAAGAATTCTATGAACTGGAAGATTTGCACTATATTTGTACTTTGTTATGTGGTGATAGATATTTCCGAATCAGAATTTTTGACACATACTGGACTGAGATCGAATACCCTGGGTTAGGAAATAGTTACATTACAGAGGAAGATTTAGTGTGGTCCAGGTTCTTGTCTTCATTTCGAGTGAAGTTATGTCCCACAGAGGTTAACTTACGAACCTTATTAATTTCTTTGTTTATAAACATACCTTTTTTATCAATGGAATTTCAGAAATGCTCTTCACTAAACATTTATAAACAAACCTTTCAGCATCACTATATTGGGAGGACTGAGTCAGTTGACTACCAGATTGACTCATAATTGTTAATTCATGAGCAGAAATTCTGAAATATAAGTAATCATAAAACATTTGTTTAGAATTGTATTATTATATGACTCATACATAATCATGTAAATATTTTACAAAAATTTGAAACAAAGATACGATAATTACTCATTTAACTGTTGTTTGAATTGGATAATTTCAGGAATATCATCATCCATAAGTAATTTGGTCTGATTCCATGTATTGGACACAGACACTGGCCATTCCCCTATTCAAACCAAAATTGATCAGGAACATAATTAAGATCTTTTGACAAAAAATTAAATAACAACATAACTACCTGTAGCTGCTTTAACCTTGGCTTGAGTAAGAATCATAACCAACTTGTCTGTATTCGGATTCTCATTATATCTTTTCTAAAAATTTCTTGCAATATTCATCCCATAACGTACAAGAAACTACACCACCACTGCATATGAAGAATTTTGTTAAAATAAATAATATGTGGTGTAAAAATAATCATTATGACGAAATTACCTCAGATCCATCAAACTAAAAACAACATTTTTAGACTGCGTCTTAGTTTTGACGTTATCTACCCAACCGATCAAATCTGAAATCATAAAGATTACAAATTGAAAGCAGGAATAATTACAACATCATACTTGCCTAAATAAATCAAATAAAATCATTCTAATTGTACATACCAATCAACAAATCCGGAAACAAATTACTAGCCACTACCTCTTTTATACTTCGAAATTGGTAAACGTTTTTGGGTACATTTGCAATAGCTTGGGGACAGACAGAAGTGGCTCCGATAAACAACAATTTAAAAGAATGTTCACACACTCTATACTGACCATCATTTTTCACAATTTTGAAATTGTGTATGATATATGTATCGCCTTCCTTCAACTTCCCATCCCAGATATCAAATTCGTCCTTCTTAACTATGCAATGTATCTTGTCCCCCTAACAAATGATATGGCAATCCAAGAACCGATAAATACAAGATTCTCAAAGACATTAAAGGATAAAACAAAAATTACATAATTATTACCTTTTGATCAATCAAAATCATTTCAAGGTGCACATTGGAATCACAGTTATGAATATATCACAAATCAAGCACTCTCACACCAAGTTTCAGGGTCTCCCTCCTGCCATCAATATCTTTAATCATATCCAACTTCTTTGCCATTAAAACCTAGGAAAAATGACAATATCAAAAACAACAAAACATATCATCAATACAAATACCTTCCAGTATCAGACAAAACATATACACCAAAGCAAATAACAAAAATACCACCCACAAAGGAGATCCATAGTAGAAAAAAAGGTAAAAGGGAAAGGAAAACCTAGACTTCGACAAAAACCTATAGGGTAGTCATAAAAACGAAAATTTTAACGAAGATCAAAAAATAATGGTCAAGAAAAAACAAAACAATGATAACTAAACTGGAACTACAACAAAATAAACGACAAAAACGGCCAATGGAAAAAAAATCAAAAAAATTACATCATGAAGAACACAAAACAAAAACAGTCAACGTAAACTTGAACAAATATCAACAATATGAAGAAAGAAGACAGATTTAAAAACAAAAAAAAAATTACAAAAACTAAAGTTCAACTTAAAATAAACCAAACGAAAACCTAGAGCAACGAAAAATAAAAGAAAAAAAACACCTGATGAAGTAGAGAAAACACAAAGGTGAACGAAAAATTTGAATCATACAGTTTGACGAACTAGCATTGAGAAACATTATCAAACAATGTTGAAGAAAAAATACAACTTTAACATGATGAAGCCAAAAAGAAAAAAAAACTGAACTCACCATGAACCAAACCATATATAAACCAACGGAAAAAAAAACAAACACATCACCTGATCAACCAAACGCAACCCAAGCAGTAACTTCAGAACTGAAATATGCAGTGATAGACTTTGAGGAAAAAAAAAACAGAACAATGATAGACTTTGAGAGAGATAAGCCACTGAAACAATGAAATGAAAATATGAAATGAATAAATTAGTAAAGTGTAATGGAAGCTACCGAATAATAAAGTCTGACTTGAAATGAAAGATTTCAAATCAGCTGCAGTATTAGGCGACACTGCATTTGGACGTAAAAGATAAATCCGGAAAATATGTAAAATGTCAAAAAAATCAACGTAATGGACAACTGTCGAGAAATTAAACATGGGTAGAAGGGTAATATCCATACCAGTTTGGGTTCTTATATTTATAGTAGATTGGTTTGGAAAGAGAAGAGAAAGACACTCAATTAGCTTGAAAAGAAAAGTTTGTCAACAAAAGTCAAAATATCAAAATCATTTTTTTAATTCCGAAAGACCCTTTTCAAAAGCTATGTATCAACCTTCCTTTTAACTAGGGTTAAATATGTTTTTGGTCCCTCAAGTTTAAGTGAATTTTGGAATTAGTCCCTCTTCGAAACTTTACACCAATTTAGTCCTTCATATTTAGAAATGTGTGAATTTAGTCATTTTTACCAATTTTTGTTAAGTTTATTTGATATTTTAAACGCATTTTATGATAATATTTGAGTTAACATTGAAGCAAAAATGTGACAAACGGTATAAACAATTCAAATACTATCATGAAATGCGCTTGAAACGTCAAAAAAACTTAACAAAATTTTGTTAAAAGGACTAAATTCACGCATTTTTAAAGATGAAGGACTAAATTGGTATAAAGTTTCGAAGAGGGACTAATTCAAAATTTCACTGAAACTTGAGGGACCAAAAACATGCATTGTTCTTGAAAACACCACCATCCTCTTGATCCTTAGGTTCGTCAACAAGAACAAGGACTCCGAAATCAAATACAACAACATTCACTTCTCTTTCAAGGTTTTCATCGTCAACACCATGCATCCTCTCGGGAACGCCACCATGGAGTGCTTCTACCAACGCCGCAACAAGAAGGCTTCCAAGCTTGGCTCCTTTAACGACTATGTAACCTCAGTGCGACCGAGAAGGTGGTGTACTTTGTGGACTTCTCTACTACGACACATTTCGATTTTTGTGATGGAGACATAGAAGATGAGGTGCGTGATGGAGAATAGTCTGATGGGGATCCAATAGTGGCAGCATTGGAGGCACCAAGACTGGGACTGGGCGAGGAAAAGGAGAGCAAGGAAGATGAAGAAAATCTGGAAGAGCTAGTGAAGCTCTTTCTTCTGAAGCTTATGGTTTATTTTTTCTCCAAGGTCTTCTCGAAGTGAAACTAATCAATGTGCTCACCGGTTGTGTTTGGTGGTGGTTGGGGTGGTCGTTGGTTTCGTAGTTTGCCATGGATGCAAGTAGAGGAAGAAAAGGTTGGGCCATGAAAATATTCAATTCCACGTGTTGCTTGGACTACAATAGTCACCCTTCTTATCCAATTTAATTGCTCTCTCAACGCTTGGTTGTTCCATGCAAGTGTTGGTGCAAAGAGCCATGTCATAAATAAGAAGTCTCTCTTTAACTTCTTCACAATAGCCTATTCACAATAGCCTATAAGTTGAAGCCAATTTGGCCCGACCGACAGGAATTAGTCCTGACCCATGTGTGCTGGGGTCAAAAAAATCTACAGAATAAAAAGTCCCCCACTAAAAAAGCCACAGGAGCAAAAAGTCCACAAAGACCGTGTGAGGGCAAGGCCAACACATGGACTGTTCTCTAAACCTGTTTTTTTTTAAATGGACATATGAAAAAATTACATTCCCATTTCAATTTTTTCCTATTTCTCATAGGTAATATCTAGTATTAACTAAATAAAATTGAAACACAATCATGAATTTTCAATTCTATAAAATCTATTACATTCTTTTGGACTTGTAATCTGTGTAACAAGGTGGTACAATTTGTATTGGCATCACTTTGATATGATTCTCTACCAGTTCAAACTCATAATTCAAGATGTTGTTCTCTACAAGTTCAAGCTGCCAGAATATAAAATATCCATTTCAATTTCATGTTGAGAAGATATAAGTTGAACATTGGAAATTTAGTAAAAAAAAATGTCCTATGCAATCAAACTTGTTCATGTGAAGCTAAAAGCATGTCACATGAAGTAGTAATCAAACATGTCAATCTTCAACATCTTTAGGAAGTTTATACTCATCAATGATTCCCTCCTGGCAAAAAATATCCCTGCTAGCCAAAAATATCATGCACAACTTCATCTATCTTAAAAACAATTGAAATACAGCCAAACTACTAGTCTAGAATTAATTATTTAATGTAAAGTAATTTCAAAAACAATAACATATAAACTTACCACTAGGATTTTCAGAAAATCTGTATAACCAACTTTGAGTATAAATCAACATTTGCACGTGATCAGGAAGAATGGAGCTTCTTATTTGGAAAGTACACAACCACCTTCACTAAAAGCTGACTTTGATGCCACAATAGTAATGGGAATACTAAGCACATCTCGAGCCATTATCGACACTGTAGGGAATTTTTTCTCATTAGTCTTCCAATACTTGAGTACATCAAAATCTTCACTTTTTTCATTATCTATTGTTGGTTCATCTTAGTAAACATATACCTCGCTATTGCCAATTATGGATTTTAATTCCTTTTGATACATTTTAAAATCCTACAATGTGTTACATACATATTAATTATCAAAACAAAACAAAATAAGAAAAAAATATAAAAACAATGAACATTAAGTATGAAATGCTTACCGAAATAATCCTTTATCTTTTGGCCTTACTATCTTCGATATTGGATTGAGACATGAAGAGAAATTCTTTAGGAGATTGGGAAAGAGAACCACTAGGGATAATAGGCAAGTTCTTCGCATATTCTCCAAACAACATCTTAAACTTTTCTAACACTTTCTTAGTTTTATTTTCGTAAGTAAGAAGATCCATTTTTTTATAACAATACCTTATAAAATCAACCTTTAGTCGTGGGTCAAGAATGGCTCCAAAAGCTGACACAATAATGTACTCCTTCCAATACTTTCAAAACTTGTCCTTCATATTCAAAGCCATTGTCTTCAAAATGACATCTTCATTCATCAAATTCTCTTCAATAATTAATTGAATATTCCAAATTTCCATAAAATACAAATTTGAAGTGGGATAAGATGAACCAAATATCATGTTTGTGATCTCATAAAATGGTTCTAAGAATTGATACATTTTCTCTCTCCTATTCCATTTCTCAAAAGATGGAAAATTTTCATAACTTCTATCAACCATTTGACAACTTAAGAATCGGCCTTTGGAAGATCAAGAAGACCTTTGCTGAATACTTTTGGATGACTTTTGGCTGCCACAATTTCAGTTAGCATCAACAATTAAGTAGTGGACAATTATTAGCATGAGTGGATTATTATTAGCTCTTGTGGGATATAATGGCAATTAATGGGTCTTTTGTAATTCTAATAGTTAAAGCTCCTATATAAGCTGAACCATTTTTATCAATGAAATCAAGTTAAGTTTTGTTTAGAAATTCTCTTTTCTATCTAATAGTGAGAGTGATTCTCCTAGTTCTTGAGTGATTTGAGAACCCTTTATTGTATCAAATGATTTTTTTCATCCTTAATGTGTTGCCTCCTTTGGAAAGAGTGATTCTTTCCTTCAACTTTTATATTCACCTCTATTTCTTTATTCTTCACCCAATTTTCAGAAAGAAAACCCAATTTTGCCCAAAAATATCTCGTGGTCATAACCTACCAAAAACTACAACTCCCCATTAAGGCTATGGTATCTTACGACGAGCCCATTTACGGATTTTTTGGTGAAAGAGTATGCAGGCGTGTGTATATCAACCTTCATACAGTGTTCTGCGAAGGGAACCAAACCAAAACCATCCCTGTTTGCTTTCTGGTCGTCGAAGCACACACATCCTACAACGTCCTTCTAGGGAGACCTTCCCTGAACACACTAGGTGCATTTAGAGGTGTCAATTTGGCCTCTAGCCCATGGGCCAGCCCTGGCCCACTCTTCATAAAGCTCCCTTTTAGGGGCCCCCGAAATGAGGGGGCAAAAAAAAAGCCCCCCACGACCCGGACAAAACCCGACGACCCGAACGGGCCCGATGAACTAGAGAGGTCCAACGACCCAAATGGGTCCAACGACCTGGACGGGCCCTACAACGAAAACGGGCCCGATGACCTAGGTAGGCCCAATGATCAGAACGGGCCCGACGACCCGGATGGACCTTACGACCCAGACGACCCGGACGGGCCCAATGATCCGAAAAGCCCCGACGACCTGGACGAGCCATACGACAAAAACAGGCCCAACGACTCGGACAGGCCTGACGACACGAATGATTGTGTTCATGTCGTTGGGCCTGTATGGATCATCGGGCCCGTTCGGGTCGTTGATTGCGTCCCGTTCGTTGGGCCCATCGAGTACATTGGGCCTGTTCAAGTCATTGGGTTTGTTTGGATCATCAGGCCTGTCCAAGTCGTTGGGCCCGTCTAAGTCATAGGGCCGGTTCGAGGTTGTCGGGCCTGTCCATGTCATTGGGCCCATCCTGGTTGTCGCGTCGGGCCCACCCGGGTTGTCAAGCCCATCTGAGTTGTCGGGCCCGTCTGTATTGTCGAGCCCATCAAGGTCGTTGGGCCCATTTGGGTTATTTGGCTACTTCAAGTCGTCGGGTCTTTTCGGATCGTTGGGCCTGTCTGGGTCGTAAGGCTTGTCCGGGTCGTCAGGCCCATCCGAGTTGTCGGGCTTGTCCATGTCATCGGGCCTGTTTGGATCGTCAAACCCGTTTGGGTTGTAGGGACTGTCCGAGTCGTCGAGTCCATACGGGTCCTCGGGCACGTCCGGGTTGTCAGGCTTGGTTGGGTCATGGGGCCCGTCCGGGTTGTCGGGCCCGTCCATGTCGTCGTGCTCGTCCGTGTTGTCTAGTTTTGTCCTGGTTGTCGGGCTTGTTCGGGTTGTCGGGCCCGTTTGGGTCGTCCGGGTCGTCAGGCCCGTCCGGGTCGTCAGGCCCGTCCGGGTCGTCTTGGTCATCGGGCCTGTTTGGATCATTGGGCTCGTTCGAGTCGCCGGGCAGGTTCGGGTCGTTTGACCTATTCGGGTCGTCATGCTTGTCCGGTTCGTTGGGCTTGTCTCACAAATAGTAATATATTTTAAAAAATAATATATTTTTCATGTGGAGGATGAAAACCCATGGGCTGGCCCTGGTCCACATGGCTTTTGTATGGTTTTTGGTCCTGTGGGCTTCTTTGTTGGGGGCTTTTTTTCAATGTGGGCTTTTTTGGCCCTAGTCCACATGGGCCAAATTGACACCTCTAGGTGCATTAGTCTCCACACCCTACCTAGCCATGAAGTTTTCGTCCTCATCCGACGACATCATTACCATCCATGGCGACCAAAGAATTGCATGCGAATGTTATATTGCAAGTCTACGGCCTAAAGAGCCCATCCTCACCACCAACAACATTGAATGACAACCCGGAACAGGCCTGACCCTAACCGGTGAAGATCTTGACCCCAGAATAGGTTGTGACTTGCACATCGAATTGGTAGAAGATACCAAAACATTGGAGCTATTAGTTGGGCAAAATCTCAAACTAGGCACGAGTTTGAGCCATAACAACCAAGAGTTGATTGAAGCAACATTGAAAAATAATGCGGACTTATTCGCGCGGTCCTCCTACGACTTGCTTGCATTGATCCTCAGATAGCCGTCCATAGGGAAGCTAGGTACATCCCCCAGAAAAAGAGGAAATTAGGAGAAGAACGAAGGCTGGAAGCTAAGGTAGAAGTCGCAAAACTCCTAGAGGTCGAATTCATCGTGGAGGCCCATTACATAACCTAGCTGGCTAATGTTGTCCTCGTTAAGAAATCCAGCGGCAAGTGGCGAATGTGTGTTGACTATACCCATCCAACATGATCAAAACTGCCTTCATAACCGGTGACACCAACTACTTCTACAAGGTCATGTCTTTCGGCCTCAAAAACACCAGTGCCACCTATCAAAGGCTAATGGATAAAGTGTTCAGCCACCTAATGGGCAAATGTGTCGAAGTATATGTGGACGACATGGTTGTCAAATCCCTAAGCCACCTACAGCATTCAAAAGATTTAGTCGAAGTGTTTACGACGCTACGAAAGAATAACCTCAGACTTAACCCTGAAAAGTGCATCTTCGGTGTTAATAGCAGAAAATTCTTGGGCTTCATGCTCATACAATGAGGAATCATAGCAAACCCTGAGAAATGTAAGGCCATAATAGATATGCGCAACCTAGCGAATGTAAAGGAAGTGCAATGCTTGGTAGGCCGCCTCACGACCATATCAATATTCTTACCCAAGTTGGTGGACAAAACCCAACCCATAATTCAACTCCTCAAAAAATCCGTGAAATTCTCTTGGGGTGAAGATTGCGAACATATGTTCCAAGACCTTAAGAAAATCTTGGCATCCCCTCCAATCCTGTAAAAACCAAACATAAACCTTCCACTACTAGTATATATTACGGCCACGGAAGGAACGGTCAACGCCGCCATTATCCAAGAATCTGCTGGCCTTTAGTACTCGATATACTTCTTCAATCGATCGTTATAAGACCTAGAAACCAGATATCAAATGGTTGAAAAATTGGCACTATCTTTGGTGAATGCAGCAAGAAGGCTTCGACCATACTTCTATAACCACCAAGTCATTGTAAAGGCAGACTATCCTATCCAGAGAACCCTTCAGAAACCCGATTTAGCTAGACAAATATTCGAATTTAATATCCGCTGCGAACTGCATGGACCAATCAAAGCGCAATGCCTTCTAGACTTTGTCAACGACCTCCAACATACGCTGTAAGAGGAAGATTGGACCTTGTATGTTAATGGTTCCTAGAACCAAAGAGAGGCAGGCACCGACATCGTCCTAGAAGTCCCAAACCAAATACTCATTGAAAAATCTTTGTATTTCGCCTTCAAAACCTCTAAGAATCAAGCCGAGTACAAAGCCATCCTAGTCGGACTCTCGCTAGCACGAGAAGTTGGAGTACGTGTCCTGACAAGTAAAATCGATTCTAAATTAATAGTAGGCCACCTCAACGACGAATTTCAGATTAAAGACACGATACTCCTGCAATATTACCACCTAGTCCGCAATGTCATAAAATCTACATTTGACGAGGTAAAAATAGAACACATACCAAGAGGAGATAACATACGAGCTAATGCCCTATCCAAACTAGCAAGTACAAAGCACAAAGGAAGATACAAATCCATTCAACAGACACTAACGACACCCTCAACAATGAACACATATCTAGCCCTAGGAGGAACCGACAACTTGATGTCATCGTATGAACATTACTTAAAGACCAGAAACCCGCCTAATGGCACCGACAAAGGATGATGGTCAAAAGCGGCACGATACACGTTGATTTGTGATGACCTATACAAGCGCGAATATGGACCATTATAGCTTAAATTTGTCACGAAGGATCAGGCCCAGTATGTAATAAAAAAATTCACGAGGGAATATATGGATATCATTCCGGATCACAGGCCATGACGACTAGAATCCTAAGGGTTGGCTACTACTAGCCAACTATGGAAGCAGACTGCCATGCCTTTGTCAAGAAATGCATGTCATGCCAAAAACACGACAATTATATTCACCAAAAATATGAGTTACATTCCATACTCTCCCCATGGTCATTTGCAAAGTGAGGGATGGATATCTTGCAGCCGTTCACTCCTAGTAAGGGGGAAGTCAAGTTCCTTATTGTAGGGATTGATTATTTCACTAAATGGATTGAAGCCAAACCTCTAGCTACCATCATAGCACAACAGGTCCAACAATTTGTCTAGAAGAACATAATATGCCGATATGAGGTGTCGTACACCATCATAACCGATAATGGATGACAATTCATAGACATGGAGCTAGCCAAATTCTATATTGGCCTAGGAATCAAGTATATCACCAGTTTAGTAGAACATCTGCAGACTAATGGATAGGCAAAAGTCGTCAACAAGGTAATATTGATCGAGCTATGCAAAGTATTAGATGGAGCAAAAGGGAAGTGGTCGAAGGGATTATTTGATGTGTTTATGGCTTATACATGTACCCCGTAGTCCGACACCAATGAGTCTCCCTTCAGCTTGGTATATGGAACGAAGTCTATGATACTAGTCGAGATTGGGGAACCATCCTTAAGAAGACAAATATACGATGACAACACAAATCAAAAAAATCTACGTGCCAGCCTTGAATTACTAACAGCACTTCGAGAAAAGACGCAGATCAGAAACATGGTGGAAAAACAGAGAGCAGCAAGAAAGTACAACTCAAAGCTTCGGTCACGAGTATTCGTGAAAGGGGACTTAGTTTGGAGAATGGCTAATACCACAAGGAAGAAAGACAACAAGTTCTTTGCTAATTGGGAAGGTCTATAAGGATACGCAAAGATGCAAGGGGAGACGCTTACAGGTTAGAGCAATTATCAGGAGAAGATATACCTAACACATGGAACGTATGTCACCTCAATTTTTACTTTAGTTGAAATCAAAAGTGTAAACATATAGACAATTTGTAACCCTGGGTGTACTCTTTTTCCTCACTCAACATTTTTTTTCTAAGGAGGGTTTTGGCCGGGAAGTTTTTAATGAGGCACCCCAAGATGAGTAGTAAATCAAGGGTTCTTTTCAAATTTGTATCAAATTCTTAAGTTCTCCACCACTTACCAAAGTAAGCAGTCTGGGTCGAACACTCTCTCAACAATAATAAATTCTTAAGTTCCCCACCACTTACCAAAGTAAACGACCAGGGCCGAACACTCTCTCAACAATAATAAATTCGTAAGTTCCCCACCACTTACCAAAGTAAGCGGCCTGGGTCGAACACTCTCTCAACAATAATAAATTCTTAAGCTCCTCACCACTTACCAAAGTAAGTGGTCTAGGTCGAACATGCTCTCAGCAAAGTAATTATTTCTCAAGTTTCGCACCCTTAATAAGCGACTTAGGTTGAACACACATGATATATGATCCTATAACTAAAAAGCATACGATCACAACTCACACATACAAGATATCTTCATAGAAGTTTTTGACACCAAGAAAAGAGCGAAGATAAGAAACAATCGAAAATGAACGACATCCCATAACATACACGCAAATATATGAAACCAGCTAATATATTCAAGAAAGCAGCGCAAAGGGTCAAACGATGTTTGAAAGAGTAATAAATGTACAAGTTATTGTAGACTTGGGCTCATAAGCCAAAATACAATCATATTAAAAATAAGTAAACAACATGATCGATTTCCACTTGTATCACAATATCCTCTTCACATGTAGGGTCCTTACCATCAGTGGCATGCACCTCTTTAACTTGCTCTGCACTCGAATCCACCTCATCCACAAGGTGACCATCGACGATGTCTTTGTTGACATCATACTTTGAATCTGTAGCGTCCACTTCTTTGAAAAAGAAGGTCACCTGCCTCAAACCTTTGTAGAAGCAATTTATGTGCTCCTGGATGATGTGATTGTCTTCAAGTTCACTCTCAAGGCCGCCTTTTTTCTCCTTCAACTCTTCATAGTCTTCCTCTAGTTCTTTGATATTCATACTCATTTTTTTCTCCGAATATAGGCACCGAACCTTCCAGGTCCCAAGGCGTTTCTTTTCGGACACCCATTCCTCACGTTCTTTTTCCCAAGCCACCCTCTCTTCTTCATGTTTGACCGCTTTAATTTTCAGCTCTTCTTGAAGCTCCTCTACTTTGGCTCTCCCTTCTTCTTTCAATTCCTTCTATAAAAGAGTGCCTACTCTACGACCCATAAACAACGCCTTAGTGTTAAATTCAAGAATGGTTTTAATCATGGCATTGGGCTCCATGTTGTCCATGTAAGAAATCACTGATTTTGGGAGATGTGTATCAATATCACAGTGCACGATCGTTTAAGGCAACTCTATTAAGTAGGCATCAGGCTTTTTCGTCCCAGAAGTAGATTTCGGTTTTAACATCATGCTCCTGATCTTCTTTAGCTTCTTTCCAACACCATGCTTAAAAGGAACGAAGGCCTTCCTCATGGACTTTTGCAAATTGGGAACTTCAGTATTCCCTGCATTCTTGGCCTTCTCGGCTTCTCTTTGTGCAAAGTCCTAAACAAGTTTAGGTTCTTCTTCCCCAACTGAGCCATATGACCTAAAACACAAACACAAACGATTATCTCTCTCACATAAAGCATAACGATAAAAATAAAAAATGATATCTTCTAAATCAACAAGTGAGTGCACGGATAAATAAACTCTAACTAAGCCCTTAGTGGGCAACTTATTGCTAAATCTCTCCAAGATCTCTACAACTCCTCTATCACTCGCCCACAACTCCTCCTTCTTCATATCCTTATATCGCCAAGGATTGTCAGTCCAACTAAAAGTGAACTTTGTACTCCTATCCTCATTATCAAAGTGCGAACAGTCCGGCTCCTTCACAACGACATTAAAAAAGTCGTCATTCAAATGTTTGAATGACTGTGAAAAAGTGTCCAACATGCTTATACTCGGAGGGCTTACTAGAAATAACTAGGTGACCGAACTTTTCGGGTGAGTATCATAAATATATAGGAAGCACTGCGGAGAAGGCTAAAAATATAGAGACCTACACAACACACGAAAAGCTTGGAGATAATCCCAGCTGTTAGGATGCAACTGGGTAAGCGCGAAGTTCAGTAGTCGGAGCACCCCCATTGTAAAATCACCAAAAGAAATCTGCATATGCAATTACAAGAAATGACACATGTACATATAAAAGAACCCCTCCTCAGCCCCCTTTGATCATGGTAGACGCACTCAATTGCCCTCACCCGCTTCAATGATACTTGTAAGACCCGAGAAATTTAAATAATTAAATAAATAATTATTTAGTAAATGCGGGTAATAGAAGCCTTTATGGCATTTAATGTTAATTGTTGTGACGTGGAAAAGTACTAGCTCAAATGGTTGAGAGTACTTGATTGTGTGAGAGGACTTGGGTTCAAGTCCTATCTATGCTATTTTGTGTTGTTTGAATTGTATTAATTTTAATATGCATGATTATGTTGGGTGATAACATAATTATAGAATTAGAGGAATTAACACAAACATGACTTGGTTGAATTGGTTGTGCCTTGACCTTGGAATTTCAGGGGTGTGTGTTCAAATTCGTTTTAGAACGAAATTAATCCCTTTACTTTTGCTAATATCATTGTGGCTTGAATGTGAAAGGGCATAGAAAACCCTAGCAGAATGGCAGCCAAGAGGGGCTGAAAAATCACTAAATAATGGGCCTTAAGTAGCAATCAAACCACCATTAAGCCTAATTTCGTTTGTTTTTTTCATTAATCACAATTAGGGGTTATATAAAAAGGCAAAATAAAGCAATTAGAAGGGTTTGGAGATTGTTTTTTTCATTAATCACAATTAGGGGTCATATAAAAAGGCAAAATAAAGCAATTAGAAGGGTTTGGAGACTGAAAAATTGTGAGAATGGGGAGGAGCACGAACTTTGAAGGGAAAAGGTGAGTTGGGAATTGAGAGCAAAACTGCACTTTGTTTTGGGAGAGCAAAGGAAGGTTCTTAGGTACCCTAGGCGAGAGCAAAGGAGTTGAACAATCATTAGAAGCAAGGATTTCCAAGTTAGGGGAGCACATTTCCATGCATTTATATGATTGTTAAGGAATTTTGCGTATTCTGTAATATGCAATTATTTATGTACCCTTGCCATGTAATTTTGTTGATAATATGCTGTGAATTGGGGTATTGGATTGTTTTGTTGTAATGTGATTAAACCCTTATGAGATAGTATGAAAATTTTGAGGTTTTACGGTACAGTTCATGGATTATGGTTCAATTTCGCATGGTTGCGGATCAATTTGGTGTCTAAATCGTGCTCTTGATATTTGCATTCTGTGATGAATTACTTAGCATAGTGGAGTGCGGGTTTTGGCAATTGGTTTGGTTTCTTTGTGTGCGTGACATGGAGCAGGTCCGCTATTCTCGCTCAAGCTAACTAGGTTCACCTAGGTGAGAATAGTAAGAACGAAATTTTGAGTTGTGTCTGCATATCTCGCTTAGGCGAGAGCAACTCGCTTAGGTGAGGATTCACGAAAGAGTGAGGTTGTGCTCGAGGGTCTCGCTTAGGCGAGGAGCCCATGTTTTGAGCGATAGAGTACCTCGCTCAAGCGAGAGGTACTCGCCTAAGCGAGAAATCGGCGTTGATGCATGTGTGTTCTGTTGTTTTGCTGCCTAGGCGAGAGATGTTGTGTTGAGCGAAGAGAGGTCTCGCCCAAGCGAGATGAGCTCGCCTAAGCGGGACTTCGTACGTAACTTTGGTAGCACGCTCGCTTAGGCGAGGAAGCTTAGCTTGAGCGAGACAGGCCCGGTCGCTTAAGCTAAGGCTTCTAGCCCAAGTGAGTTTAGTGCAGCTTATGTGTATTGTTTGTACGCTTTGATGTAAATGTGGATCAGGAGATAATGTGCCATGAGCGGGTAGGTTCATGGATGGTGTTTGGCATGTGATGGTATGAGCGGGGAGGTTCATACTCGATTACTCTCCTGTGGGGATACGGTCGAGGTAGGTTCGTATGTTCCGTGCTCACAGTTTAGAGATGCTGCGTGCGGGGAGGTACGTAGCCTCTAGATCACATGTGTTGGACTACAAGCGGGTAGGTCCGTAGAGTAGGAGTACGAGCGGGGAGGTTCGTAGGGGCATGACCACGAGCGGGCAGGTTCGTGTGAGCATCATAAATCCTGAGTCCATGGCTAACTTTGTTGTTATGATTGGAAGTTGAAAAGCCTTGGGGTGTGTTGAGAATGTAACCAAGGTCTAATTATGATAATATGATTGGGTGTTTTATATTATTTCATTTATGTGATTGCTTATAATGTCGAGCTCACCCTTTCTATTTGTGTTTGACGATGATCGTGTATTTCTTTACACGGGAGCAGTTGATGATACAGGTGATGCTGCTACCACCTGAGATGGAGAGAAGGCTATACTGGGGATTTTGAGTTAGGAAATTCTTAGGATTTTCATTGTTTTGGCAGATTTTGGAAATTGTAATAAAAGTACTATGTTGTTTTCTTTAAATTATGGCGCTATTATTATTGTGTTAAATTTTTTTTCCCGCGTTGTGGGAGTAATAAAGTGCGACGTTTGAACTTATTTATTCTTATTTATATATTGATTTATTTTAATCAAGTAATTTCCAGTAGGGATATTACAATACTATATCTGGCGAAGTGCCTTTCTCGAGGACAGGTATGGAATTCAAACATGTGTTTAGTATTCAGGACCATCTGAATAGTGAATATTGGATTCTCACGTGTGCGGCCACCCACTCGTATCCTGCCTTTGTCGATCAATTGCTTTTGACTACCTCTTCAACTGGATCTTCCCTAGCATTAGGAATAACCTCCATTTGAACCCCTCCCCTCGTCGGCCAAATGGCTACTACTCTCAGTCCCTGACTCTCCACTCCTACTACCCGACACCAATGTAGACAAACTATCACTATCACTAGACATACCTTATGAATAATGAAAGTTGACGGCACAAAGAGGAAATATATCGGACAAGACAAGTGCAAATGATGTAATTTCTCAACACCAAGCAAATGATACTGGACATAAATCTTTTTCCAAAACCCTTATTTATAAGACAAAACTGCATTCCCAAAAACTTTTCATGCTCGAACGTTACAAAGACGAAGTGTCAGAACTAATGGTGACTATGTAACTTTTTTCGATGTGAACCCTGATATCATAAAGTATCTTCACCTGCTCGTATCACCTTTGACAAGTCTTAGCAACGTTTTCACTTCTCAAGATTGTGTGTTGGATCACCTAGGTACTTGGAGTGATATGTTGTCATTGGTAGAGTTCACGTATAATAACAGTTACCATTCCAGCATCGGGATGGCACCATACGAGGCATTGTATGGTCGGAGATGTAGGACTCATTTATGTTGGCAGTAGCATGGGGAGTCAGTCGTACTTGGGCCAGAGTTTTTACAGTAGACCACTAAGAAGGTGAAAGTAATACATGATCGGATGCGGGCAACTCATAGCAGGCATAAGTCTTACGCAGATAACAGGAGAAGGTTGCTCAAGTTTGAGGCAGGTGACCATGTGTTCCTCAAGTTGAAGAAGTTAATTCCTCGATTCATCGGTCCATATCAGATCACGCGGAGGATTGGACCAGCAGCTTACGAGATTGTCTTGCCACCTCACCTGGAAAATCTACATAATGTCTTCCATGTATCACAACTGAGGAAGTACATTGCGGATCCTACTCATGTGATGGAGGAGGACGATATTCAGGTGCGCGAGGACATGACGATTGGAGTTGGACCAGTGAGAATCCTAGATTCTCAAGTCAAGCAACTCAGAGGGAAAGAGATTCGAACTGTGAAGGTCCTATGGGACGAGGCAACTCAGAAAATGACGTGGGAGATGGAAGATATCATGAGGAAGTCGTATCCTCACCTTTGTCCTGATAAGTCCTATTTTTGAGGACGAAAACTTTTAAGGTGGGGGAATGTATGTAAGACCCGTGAAATTTAAATAATTAAATAAATAATTATTTAACCAATACGGGTAGGAGAGCCTTTATGGCATTTAATGGAGATTGTTATGACGTGGAATAGTACTAGCTCAATTGGTTGAGAGTACTTAATTATGTTTAGAGGACTTAGGTTCAAGTATTATGTATGTCATTTATGTGTTATTTAATTGTTATTATTTTATTTATGTGCATGATCACTGGTAGAATGGGATTCGCCAGGTGATAGTTGCCAAAATAGTGGGCTCATAAAACGCGTGCGCCTGGCGGTAAGGGTAGTCCCACTAGGCGGTGTCTACAGTATTGGTGGTTCAGAGGCGTTACGTGTCTGGCGATACGTGTCCCCTGCCAGGCGGTCTGGAAGCGGGCAACGCCTGGCACCTCGTAAGCAGTGCCAAGCGATTTTGTTGCAACAGAGTTGTGTCATGGTTGTTGTGTGGTACGTGGTCTACAAGGCTTCTTGGATATCTTAAAGTTCGACTTGCTGGTGTTCCTTGAGTTGTGGCTCAGAACGTATCCTCTGAGTTGTGGCTTGGGATAGGGGTTAAGCACGTGGTATTCCTTGATTTGTGGCTCAGAATAGCATCTCTTGAGTTATGGCTCGGGATGGCGGATGAACACGAGAAACTCTTGAGTTGTGGCTCGGGTTAGCGAGTGTTACCGGTGTGAGTGTGCACGTTATGGCGTGTACGGATGGGTCCAGATAGATTGCCCTCCTCAGTAGTAAACTGACGAGTTTGGTAGTCTTAGGATTTGTAGCATGGTTTCTTGCATGTGCTTTATCGATTGTGGCCGATAGGTGTGATAGCAAGACATCTTGAGATATTCATCAGAAGACGTATAACACGGTTGACATGGTAGTGGCCATGTGTTATGGAATCAAAGGATGGATTTCCTTTGGTGTGGTTGTAATATATGTATATGCTTGTATATATATATGTTTATTCTGTTAGCTCACCCTTTTTGCTTGTGGTTGGCGATGATTGTGTACGCGGTACACGTGAGCAGATGTTGTAGCAGGTGGATCAGGTGAGACATAGAGTCGGAGCGTGGCTGGTCTGGGAAAAGAATTTATCAAAGTTTTGATGACTTTACTATGTTTTGAATAAATTGTAATCTTTTACATTACTAGACTTTTATAATTATAATGAAGTTTTATAATTATGGATTTTTGGACTATTGTCGATTTAATAAAAGTTTTAAAATTTCCCGAATTTTTGGGAAATGAGATTTAATAAATGAAGTTTAATCATTATTTTGTTATTTATTATTTTAAATTTGTAATATCTGGTCGGGATGTTACACATAGCGGCTAAAGTTGCAAGTAAAGGCCGATTACTTCAGATGGATACATACAGGTAAAAACCGACTACCCCAAACGATTACATACAAGTAAAGGTCGCCTACTCCAAAGTTAACAATTCAAACCCCCATAATCAATCACAAGTCTAACGCTTGGGCCCTAGTCAGGCCTATACAAGCCCAAAAGAGGTCCAACGAGCCTTACAAAGGCCCAGCCCATAAGCCAGGTAAGCGATGATTAATGCTTTATAAATATAAGTGGACCCCAAAAATTAAAGGTACGCAATTAATTAATTCTCTAATCCGTGATTTGACCTTTGAGATTTTATTGCTAACTTGATCGTCAAAGTCTTTTCCGCAAGTAACCCAAAAAACGTTCAATCCGCCTATTCTACAAGAAGACATACCCAAGCCAAAGATTATAGGAGTAGCCATCTCAAAGGGTCAAGGATTGGGTAAGATTTGATTTGTGCTCCCTAGTATCTTGTTATTGTTTCCGTAGGAATAGAAATCAAAGCTTCAACCAAGGGGGAATGGTCCATTCTAAGTGCTTGAAAGAATCAATGACAATGCTTACAAAATTGATTTGCCTAGTGAATATAATGTTAGTTCCACCTTCAATGTGTCTGACTTATCTCTTTTTTATGTAGACGGAGAATTTGATTTGAGGACAAATCCTTCTCAAGAGGGAGAGAATGATGGAGATGTGACAATAAGCAAGGACAAAGATCCATTTGAAGAACTCTAAGAACCTATGACAAGGTCTAGAGTAAGGAAAGCAAAAAAAAAAAGCCTTGTAGCAAATGTTGTCCATATTATTTGAATACAAGCTCAAGTTTAAAGGAGAAAAAACCAAGGTTATAAATTGCATGATGGCCCAAATGGAGGAGGACTAACGCGCCACATTGATGCATTTTCTTTTATTTAAATAAGGGTATAATGCTTTGTAAAATTGGCTGACCAAATTATGTTTTGAGTTAACCAATTAATGGGCTTTAGTTTTGCTTTAATTTCAAGTTGTAATAAGGGTCCATTTGACAACTTAAGAACCAGCCTTTGGAAGACCAAGAGGACATTTGTTGAATACTTTTGGATGACTTTTGACTGCCACAATTTCAGTTAGAATCAACCATTAAGTATGGACAATTATTAGCTTGAGTGGATTATTATTAGCTCTAGTGGGATATAATGACAATCAGTGGGTCTTTTGTAATTCTAATAGTTAAAGCTCCTATATAAGCTGAACTATTTTTATCAATGAAATCAAGTTAAGTTTTGTTCAGAAATTCTCTTATCTATCTAACAGTGAGAGTGATTCTCCTAGTTCTTAAGTGATTCAAGAACCCTTGGCTGTATCAAAGTATTTTTCCATCCTTTTTGTGTTGCCTCCTTTGGAAAGAGTGATTCTTTCCTTCCACTTTTATATTCACCTCTTATTTCTTTATTCTTCACCCATTTTTTCGAAAGAAAACCCAATTTTGCCCAAAAATATCTCGTGGTCATAACTGGTTCTAACCCTAAAGATCCTAAGTCAACCCTTGTGCAATGGGATTCACATCAACTTTTTTATATCTTGTGGCACCTTCAAGCATCAAATAAGCGAATTCCATCTTGTAATCACATCTAATCTCAAACCAATGCTCATATTTATGCCAACATCACTAACACATTCTTAGAATTTGAGAGTTCTTCCATCTGATGATTTAACATACTTAACACTCTCTCTAATATTATCAAGTGTTTTATCAACCACCTTTAAACCATCTTGAACTATCAAATTGAGAGTATGAGCACAACATCAAACATGAAAAACCTCACCATCACATTATAAATTTCTTTGAACACAAAGATGACTTTCTAAAATATCTTGTAAGGTATTATTAGTAGAAACATTGTCCAAGGTAATGGAGAAATTGTTTTTATCAGTACCCCCATTGCTTTAGGCAATCAAATACAACATTTCTAGTTCAACACCCGTGTGTAGTGGTTTCATTTGACAAAATTTAAGTATTTTACTTGTCAATTTCCAATTTTTAGTAACAAAGTATGCAGTTAGGCAAATATAACCCTCAAAAGTAATTGCAATCCAAACATCGGAAGTTAAACAAATTCTATTAGGAATTCTAGACATGATTTGCTTAACTTTATCATTTTCTTCAATGTATTCCTTCTCCACATCTAAGTATTAGGATTAATGTATTTTATCCACTCCCTGGTTCCTTCCTACTCAACGAAATTATATGGAAGATCGTGTTTAATTATGGCTCTCGCAAGTAACTTATGATGAACCTTTTGATTGATTTTTTATGTCCCAAACTTTCCTTCCTGATCAAGACTTAGATCCACATCTAAGTTTGCAATACTTCTATATGAATAGATATGCCGACTTAAATGTGAAGTCCCATAATTATTTTTGGTTTTAGGGTTTTTGCCAACTTTGTAGTTATGGCCATAATACTTACACAAAGCGTTTTCAATTCCATCCTTGTCTTTACCTATTATTGTGAAAAAATTTCAAACATTTGATATTTCTTTTTTTATTTGTGGCAGCACTTTTAGATGGACCACGAGTTTCATATACAAGATCATCATCCAAATTCAAAGGGTTACTCTTAGAGTGGTCCATATTTTAAAGTTATTCCACACAACTGCATAGAATATTTTAGCAAAAATGATTCAATCCTCATTGTAATGATTAAAATTGTTAGAGAATATAGGTGTGGCAACATTTATATTCTCCTAAAAATAGTTATGTATTTGATTAAACAAAGCTATCTAATTCAACCATGTGATTCTAGAACCAACTGAGCAAACAAACTAGATCAAGAATATTTTAAACAATAGAGAACTAGGCACTAACCTCAACCTTTGTATCAACAACCTCATGAAACATATAGGGTACCAATGAATTAGATCTTTGCTAGATTGTCCTAATTGCATGATTTGCTACATCTTGAAACTCACATAAGGTTTAAACTCACTACAAATATAGTATATAAACTCACTACATAATATAGTATATGTAAACTTTAGGTGAACACTTTAAAAGTCATGAATTCGTTTTGAGAAATCAAGCACCATAAGAAAGACTAACTGAACAAATTGCTCAATCATGCTCGAAATGAATTTAAATACCTTATAATTGACATTCTATAGTATAATAAACCATTTTATCATGCATATACTTTTTAATATTTTTCTTTCATGATTGAAGAAACTGGATTCATGAATGTCAGAAATAGAATTGATAATGAAATAGAAAGAAAATAGAAAGTAACATATTCAAATCTAGACAAACCAAAATGACCATCATATAGTAGGATTCAACCTTAGTAACACAATACACAATTTTAAAGGAAACAAAAATCAAACAAGTTATGAACATTAGTATCCCAAGATCCAAAAATTTGGGATCATGATATAAGAATATTATATCCATTACCAAGGTTTTTAACGTCAAAAGCAATAATAGTTGGTTCAAAACCATAAAAGTATAAGATTCAAAAGATCAAGGAGTTTATTGATCACTGTCAACATACTTCAACAACTGCATACAAACCTGCTTTTTGGTTAAAGGAAAAGTGGCAACTTTTATAAGAACTGTGAGCAATATAATTGCAAAACCATAAGCATATGGGACATGCAAACCAAAAAGCCCATCCTTGAGTATCTGAGAAATGCAAATTACTTTCGCTCGTAATTACTGGACAATATGTAGAGGCAAAATTAAATCAGTGTGAACTTGTTCTAGAAAAACTTTGAAACAAAAATAATTATCTAACTCACATGTAACGGTAAATCACAAGTAAGCTATGTCCTCGTGTTAATCATCGTAATACACTATAACTTTTTAATTTCATTCCAAGAACATACCTTAATGGCTACTTTCTGCCCCTTCTTGGCATAATCAATAGGTTTGTGGTTATTTTCAATGGAGGAAAGGTAACCAATATCAATGAACTCTCTGGAAGGAATGCAAATTGGAGTCCCGATCTGTCAAATGGACAAATATTAGATGCAACTTAAGGAATGAAAATAATTACCTTTGTGCATTGCACAAACATGCTTCATAAAATTAAACTAAATGTTGCTTGTAAAGGTCAAAAGTCACATTAAGCACATTTTAATGCTTCAAAGTGGCCAAATTTGTAGGGTGGAGAATAAGTAAGTTCATTCCATTTTCACTTTTCCAACACTTTTGTTGTACCAACTACCGAGAATGTGTGCAACCAATTTCAAGCCTAAGTTTCCACCTCACCATATTATAATCACTCAAACCACAACTTAGATTATACATGGGACAAAGAAATACAATTAATTCTTCTGTTAAAAACATATTTAAAATGGGAACTAAAACAACGAGGTGCATTCTAGCTAAAAAAGACCTTGTCCTTGTGTGAAGAAAACTGTTATTCGCCAGATAATAGAACCCATATAAAATAAATCCCCAAATAAAAAGTAATAATACCTTTCCAAGTGTTTCTCTCTGGACATAAAAGGGTGAACTTTGATATCATTCTTTCGTTGATTCTCGATTCTCCTATTCTATCACTCAATCTTCATCGTTGTCACACTATCCTGTACCGTTGTGTGTTGTCGTCGAGCTTCACTATAGACGGTGGTAGTTAGGGAACATAAGGTATGGTTTGAACGTGGATGAAGAATATTTAGGGAGGAGAAGAATTTTTGAACGAGAAGAAGAAGATGTGTTTACGATTTAAACAAAGATGTATTCACTGAAAGGGTAACCCGACCCTAGCCTATCCCAACCCACTACTTGGGGGTTTTGGGGTCTGAAGGCTTCCGATCTTCATTGTTGCCACCACTGCCATGTACCGATGTGTGTTGTCGTCGAGCTCCATTGCAGACCGTGGCAGTTGGGGAACGTGAGACATGGTTTGAACTTAGGTGAAGAATATTTAGGGAGAAGAAGAAGATGTGTTTACGATTTAAACGAAGACACGTACCTCGAAAGGGAAACGTGAGGTATGGTTTGAACTTGGGTGAAAAATATTTAGAGAGGAGAAGAATTTTTGAATGAGAAGAATAAGACATATTTATTATTTAAGCTAAGACGCGTTTACCGAAGAGGCTAATCCAACCCTAGCATGTCCCAACCCACTACTTAGATGACTTTGGCGTTTAGGTGCTTTGAAAAAACCCCTAATACATGGACCACAAAAATGGGATCTAACTCCAAAGAGGATCAGGACTAATACATGAATTAAAAAGAAAAATGATAATTCTACCTATAAGGTTGAGCAAATAAGCGTGGTTCATATTGAGAACAAGTTAAGTTCAATGTGAAACTCTTTGGAATCTTCTCCATGTTGGGAGACAGACACAAATGAAAGGGGATGTGTGGGACATGGAAAATTATGGGAATGGAAAAGTAGGGTTAGAATTTTGATTTTGAGCGAGGATAAAGTTGGGAATTTCTTAATTTAAGGGTGTAGGAAGAGAAAAAAAGGGTAGTGCACGAAAACACATAAAAAAAAATTGAATCCCGCCGTCCGGAAAAACAACCAACCGCCAAGTTAAGCATATTAATCATGACAGTTTCTTCCTGCACCTCTATAGTTTCAATCACTCGTTGTAAACTTTAAAATTTTATATTTACCTTTTAGTTTATAATTTTCAATTTTAGTTTTGGATTGTTTAATAGAAGATTTTTCAGAATATACAATTTAAAATTAAAATGAAAAAATACAATCCGGGATATTTTTCATTAAACATACACAATAAAAAGAAAAAGAGAAAAAAAGAAAAGAGATCTGGAACTGATGTAAGAAGAAGAAGACGAAAAATGGGAGAGAGAAATGCGGGGCTATTATATAAAAAGAAAAAGATGATGTGTAGGGAAAAGAGGGTAGGAAGAAGATATGGACTAATATGAATTTTACAACTTTATGGGATGTTCATATTAAAATGTATCGAGAAACAGAAAGAAGGTGTCATGAATAAGATTATGAACAAGTAGGAACAAAAAAGTTAATTGAGTTTTTAATTTCTAAAAACAATTAGTTATTTTAATTAAGTTTAATAAAACTAAAACCTTTAATAAAAATTCAACATGTATAAATTTGTGAAAATTTTAAAATTTAATTGATAAAAAATAAATAAATATGAAAGTAGAGGATAAATGCACCAAAATAAGCTGGTCCCAAAGCACAACACAACCAAACATCTCTTAATCTTCAATAAATCACCTGCCACACAGTAAATGCATCATATTTAAACACAAACCACCCATCTCTGCCAAATTTATTAAGCAAGCAGTTGTTAAATTATTATTTTTTCCATGGATTTTTACATAATAGTATAGTTACATCATGAGATATTATGTAAGTGGTACATATAGAATTAGATTAATCTAATTTTAAACTTAATTTAATTAAATATCAATGTATTGAGTTTAGAGATATCAACGGGACGGGTAGGATACGGGTAGTAGCTCCCCCGTACCTTACCCGTTGGATAAATATCATCCCCATATTCGTACTCAAATCTATTGGGTATCCGTTATGCGGGTACCCGCCTATTGTTTTCATATCTGTGAGTATCCACGGGTACCCGCGGATATTTACAAAATTATTTTAAAAATAAATATTTAATCATAAATTCAAATAAAATAAAATACATCATTATCATAAAGTTTAAATAAAGTTCAAACAAACTCAAGTTTATACAAGTCCAAATAATTATAAAAATAAATATAAAATGACGTTCAACACAATGGAAATTTTTTAATTAGTGCTTCGATCAACAAGTCCACTCTCTCCAATTGATTCCTGACAAATAATACAATAATAAACCTCAATTGCCACGTGTCAAGTATTCTTATTTTGATTCCATCATTTGACAACAAGCATACCATAAACGTCACTGTTTATATAGGGTTTGATGTATATGCTCAATTTCAAAGAAGGGAAAGAGAAGAATGTCAAGGGGTGTACTTAAAAGAAGACAACGTACCAATACTTGAAGTTGGAAAAATGAAGACAGAAGACAAGACAAGATGTGCAATTTAGAAAAAATTAGGTCTGAATGGTTTTTTACTAATATATATATATATATTTATATATATATATATATATATATATATATATAAGGGTATTTTTGTGAATTAAAGTTTAGCAGGTACGTGTATCCACGGGTATGGATACTATGATACCCGTACTCACTCCGTTAACATGCGAGTATCAAAAATACTTCTACCGCGGATAACGGTATCCATTTTTTATCTATTACAGGTTTTATCCGCGGATACCTGCATGTATGGATATTTTTGACATCCCTAATTGAGTTTATTTTAATTTAATTTAATTATAATTGAGTTGGATGGAATCATATTAAATTAAAATTTTTTTTTTATCCTTTAAAAATGCTACATCAAAATCAATAATTTTTAAATTCCTTGAAGTAGCAATACATGAACAATAACTTTCATAATACCGAGACATTACAAACAGTGATTGTAGATTTATTTTGTAACTCACTAAACGTTAATCCAAAAAATAGGCGTGGGATATTTATTCATAATAGAACAATACTAATTTTTAAAATTACTAGACAAATATTTATACTAATAAAAATACATGCACCACTGTGTTACATGATAAAAAAAACATAAATTATTATAATTATAAACTTAAATATAAACACTTTTTGTAATTTTACTATAAAATTTTTTATTTATTTTTTAAATAGTTTTATAATTAAAAAATAATTAAATTTTAAAAAAAACGATTGGTTACTAAAATTGATAAAATAAATTTTTTTATTAAAAGGAAAAATTAGAAAATAATTGTGGACAAGATTTATATGTAGGTATAGATTATGTAGTTGAATATATAGAATTTGAAACTTACAATTGGTTAACCAATAAGTTTAATTTAGTATAATTGTCTTGCACACTCCTAATTTTTGTTTAAATTTTTTAGTATTTTAATATTATTTTTATGAAACATTTATTTGTCACCCCTTTAATCATTCATCTTAAATTTCTTGGCCACTACTTGTTGAGATGAAAATATAAAAGAAGTTGTTACGCATTTATGTAATTTTGATTGTTTTAATGCATGTAATGGAAAAAATGAAGTTGAAAAAATAAATGGAAACTAGTTTTTTTCTTCAAATAAAACAAAAAAGACTTCCCAAGCAATGGTGTTGAGTGGTGAGTGAGTGTGATTTCTTAAACCTAATTCTAACCTCAAGTGATGTAGAATAATTAATAATTGGAATTAGATGTACCCATTTACAATAACACCGTCCCTAGTTACCATCTTTTGCCTCCCTTCATTATCTTAAAAACTCTATTGACACTAAAAACTTCTAAGGTCTACACGTGGTGCCATGGGAGGTTGCAAGGAGCCAAATAAATTAGCTATTAAAGTATTTGAGAATCATATTAATTACAACACATCAATTTCACTTTTCTCATTCTTACTTTCTCGATTTTCAATTTTCCTTCTCTATTTTTTTTTATTTTTTTTATTTTATAATGTGGGTCAACTATAATAAATCAATAATAGAGGTGGTGATGAGTTGGTACATTGAAATGACCTTTTTCTTTTATCTTAGGTTCATGGTGATTAAATAATTCTAAAGGTGACTTTTTAAGAATTTACACTTCGGTTTCCTTCACATCGACTATTCTCGAATTTTAGCCTCTTTGTTTTTTATTTTGCACGTGCATATCAATTATTAGTTGCGTGTCAAACAGGCAATAAAAATGATAAGGTTACATGTAATGTAACATTACGTGGGGTGATTTTTTTTTTTTTTAATATAAGTTACTGTTTGATGAAAAATTATAGATTATAGGTTACGATTATCAAAAGATCATCGTTGTTAATGGTTATGAATAAGTTACAATTTTTTTCATTCAATCGTGTCTTATTATAATTTTATTTTTTTAATTATTTTTATTTTTGTAATTTATGTATTTTATTAAATAATTTAAAACAAGTACCAGATAACATAGTTGAAATAGAAACAACAATATTTGGTGAAGAAAAAACTTGAATTATCATAAATTTTTTTACCATTTACTACCGTTTTTATTTTATTTTTTATGTGTTATTCTATTTTTCTAGATTTTTTAGATTTGTTTCATTTATCTACTATACTAAAACAATTATTAATTTTTTATTGTGTTTTTTAACATTAAATAGATATTTTTGACGCTCTTACATTTTACATACAAGTTTTAAAGCTATAGGAGGAGCAAGGGGCGAGACAAACACGAAAACGCGAAAGGAAACGAGAAAGAAGATGCACCAATAAGAAACTTTTTTTTAACTCTAATCATTCCTCACCCTAAACATATATAAACCTTCTACGTACATTACAATATGAATATCTTAATTTTATCATATATTTCGTCACTTGTTATTTAAAAAATAACCTCACTAAATAAGAGTTACATAGTTGCACCAATGAAGTTTATACTAAACTATATCGAACATAAAATATTATGTATTGAGCCACTTTATCTTCATTGAAGACTTCACCTTGATAAACACCAATTTTGTTGCCTCTACAAAGTCCGTGATATAGTAAATAAAATTTCCCATTCCGTTTTCTTTAACACCTTTTGTGTAGAGAAAAGTTGGCATAAATGCAATTTTTAATCACATGAGAGAGAAATAGAATAATGAACCCACTTATAATATGTTTGCCATATATTGCTAGCTGTGGGACAAGACCTACAAAATTTGACACTTGTTGATAAAAGGACATGTCATTTCCTTCTATATAAGTTGTCTCTAGTAGACATCATGTTCCACAATAGTTTGTAGGTGAAAGATTGAACTTTCGGTGGTGTCTTACTATTCCATACAACCTTAAACATAGGATCATGCTGTGTTCAAATTTGTTTCTGGATGTGTTTATACGAAGAGTTTGAGAATAAAATAAAGGGATATACCAACCAACATTGAATCAATTAAAACATAATATTTGATGGACGTGGAAGACGAAATAGATGGAAGATTATTACTGATAAAGTGTTACATTTATTGTTATTATTATGATTCCATTATAATATTAATATATCGAATTTATGACCTTAATTCTAATATTATTATTAATCAAGTGTTTATTATTAGGTAGTTAGGATATGAATAGTAGTTAGGACATAACAACTCTAATATATGTTAAGTTAATTTGATGGTTTTCGCATGATTTGGTGAATGTCTTACACAAGGTGCACTTTTTGGTTATTGTACCGGGTTGGTGTTATATGTAAGGTGGAAATTGTTTGAATAAAGTTATGTGACACAAGATCAACAAGCCATATAATTCAGTCGAGTCGTTCTGGTAGAATTTCGGATGAATTGGCCCTGACCAAATTTTTTGGTCAAGTTAATTATGATTTATGATCAAATTTGGCTGAGTTTGTCTCATTTGAAATTTGGACAAATACGGATGAGTTAGTCTTGTTTGAAATTTAGCTGAATTGGTCCTAATCCAAATTGGTTCATCCTTAGTTGAAGGTTGAGATAGGTTTGCTCGGACAAGCTGAATTAGATCGATGGACGAAACATGTTGGTCCTGTCCAAAGGTCAAGATGGCTAGTCCGATCAAAGGTCGAAAATGATGCAACCCATGCTAAAGGTCGAGATTGGTCAGCTCAACTCAAGCTGGAGGTCGACTCAGCCTGACTCGGACTGAAGTTCGAGATAGGTCAACGTGGACCAAAAGTCGAGATGGACCGACCTGGGTTGAAGGTCAACCTTGGACAATTTAACTAGAGGTCAAGACAAATTGGTCTAAACGGAAGGTTTAATAATATATTAAAAAAATAATACTTTTTTTATGTTCAAAAAGAAAGTCCATAGACTGACCTTGATCCATAAGACTTTTATGGGTTTTTTGGCTCTGTGAACTTTTTTAATTAGAAAAATTTTGGTCTTGTGGACTTTTTTGGTCCTAACCCACATTGGCCAAATCAAAACCTTTGAACCGGATTAAATCAAGAGTTCTCCACAAAATTTTTGAAAGATAATGTTATCATTTGATAAGAACTAATTAGTATTAATGATACAAATTATACTTGTAGGATTATACGATCAATATGAATTAATAGTAACATTATACTTGTAGCATTACACGAACAATATGAATTTAGGAACTTTGTTAAGTTTTTTTTTTCCACTAACTACTTCAAATTAAGGGTAATCATGGATTGGATTTTTAATGATCCAATCCACATTCATTTTGGATCCAAATAATTAGATTAGATTTTCGATCCAAATCCATTTTTCCAAAAAAAGTAGATTGGATTTTTTTTTAAATCCAGATCCAAATATTTGGATCAAGTTTAAATCCATATCCAAATATTTGGGTCAAGTTCAAAATCCAAAATCCATTTTCATAAAATACATTTAAATTGAATTTTCTAAAACGTGTGTCCATAAGGTCGACATCATAGAATTTGACAGATTTTTTGTCAGCGCCAACGAGACAAATTTTCAGCATGGGACGAACTCGACTGACTTTCAGTCAGCCCGACCGAATTTTTGTCGAACTCGACCGAATTTTGGCCTGGTCGATTTGGCTGAATTTTGGTTGGGGTCGACTTGGCTAAATTCGAATGAATTTTGGTCGGGGACGATGTGACCAAATTTGGGTCAGGGTCAACTCGACAAAATTTCAGTCAAAATAGACTTGATTGGATTCGGTCGAATTTTGGCGAAGGCCAATTTTGCCTAATAGGATCAAATTTTGGTCAAAGCTGACTTGGCCAAATATGGCCACATTTGGGTTAGGGCCTGATCATTCAAATTTTGGTGAGGGTTGTCTCAACTAAATTCGTTAGTCGGGACCGACTCGGTTGAATATGGCCAATTTTCGATCACGACCAACTCAGTTGAATACAGTAAAATTTCGTTTGAGACATACTCTACCAAATACGGCTAAATTTGGGCTAGGGCCGACTTGACCAAATTTTTGTCATGGCCAACTCGACTGAATTCGGCCAAATTTAGGTTGGGATCGACTCGCCTGAATATGACCAAATTTCAGTCGCGATCGACTCAACTGAATACGACCAAATTCGGGTCAGGACCAAGTCAGCCAAATTTCGGTCAAGGCCAACACGACCGAATTTTGACTAGAGCCGACTCGACTGAATTTGGCCGAATTTCGGTCGTGGCCAACTCGGTTGAATACGACCAAATTTCGATCGTGACCAACTCATTTGAATACGGCAAAATTTCATCCTAGGCCATCTCAACCGAATACAACCAAATTTGGGTCACGATCGACTCAGCCAAATCTCAATCAGGGCCAACTCGATTGAATTCGACCAAATTTTGACCGGAGCTAACTAGGCTGAATACGGCCAAATTTTGGTCACAATTGTCTAGGTCGAATATGGTCAAATTTTGTCTAGGCCGACTCAGCCCAATGTAATCAAATTTGGGTCTAGGTCAACTCGATTGAATACTTCCAAATTTTGTCCAGGACTGGCTGGGCCAAATTTTGATCGGGACCAACTTGATTGAATTCGGCCAAATTTCGTATAGAGTCACGCCAACTCAGTCAAATACGACTAAATTTAGGCTAGTCCGTCTCGACGTTTAGCTTAACCTAACCAAAAATATAAATTGAAAATTTGGATTGAATATTTTGGATTATCAATTTTCAAAATCTAGATTTAGAGAATGAACATTCAATCCATAAAATATATAAAATGTAGATCAGATTAAAATTCATATCCAATAAAATGGATTTTAAATGGATTGAATTTTTAATAAAATGGATATTAAATGGATTGGATTAGAAAAAAAAATGGATTAGATCATAAAAATTGGATTTTTTTGTACACCCTTACTTTAAATAGTTCATAAATAGAATCAGGTGGGAGTCCAAGAAACATGGTTCAAATTTAGTTAACACATTTGGTTAGTTGGATAAGATGAAATTTAGACTATGTATAATGTGAACTTTAGGACCACATATTAGAAAGAAAAAAAAAAAACACCATAAACATTGAAGCTAATCACGAGCTACCCTATCCTCCAAATTTCCAACCAAAGACTCTTAAAACTTCAATAACTATTTGTCATATGACATTGAAACTAAAAACAGACCTTTTTTATTGTTATTGTTCTTATCTTAGACTTATTTGAGAACGCTGGTGCGGTAATCAACAATTTTGAATGTTATTATCATATCTTTATTCTTTTAGAGTTCAGATTGAATAAAATGGTTTGCATGCGTGAACTTTGCAAATACACCAAATCCAACACATTAATTATTTGAAAAAGTAGTTTAAAATCACTTTCAGGTGTTTTATAAAAGAAAAAACAAATCACCATTATACCTTTTTAACAAAATATCCAATGATAAATAATCACGTTCCACCGGTGTAACAGTTTTCTGAATTTTTCCATAAATAAAACATAAGTTTTAAATATTTAAACATAACAATTATAAAAAACTAAATAAATAGTCAATTGAGTACAATAAATAATGAAACGTTTCATTTTTAATAAGACAAAAAAGAAACCTTATTACACAATATTTAACTTTATTAATTTTATTTAAGTTATATTAATGGTTGGAGCAATTGAACACATATTTTATTTATGTTTATGTTTATTGTAACGTCCCATTTAACTTATAAACGCAATTAAAGGAAACACCACACATAAAATAATATAATAACGCAGTCCTGGGGTTCTCAACATCACCCCTACAAAACTAGGCACACCATGATACCAACAAACGCAGGATAACTGTTTAACTAAAAGTTTACAATCTAATAACCACGAATACAGGGGTCATAGCCCTAAAGAAAGCATGAAGGAAAGAAGTAAAAGATTCAGCCCAGATGGCTAAGTAGCGGAATCGCCATTCCCTTGTTGACCACGAGAACCTCGCCCATCTGCTCCAATCAACCAAGTTGATGATCATCGCAAGGAAGAACAACCACATACAACACAACCATGCAACGAAACGGGTAAGCTAGAGCCAACAACATACTCATCATGCAGTCAAATACATTATCATCATCCCATATCCATATAACAACCAAGCATGTTATGACTCTTCATTCAATACACTACGACTCGACTCGACTCATCCGGATACGTATAACTTAGTCGGATTCAGCGGATGTTTGCACTTGTGGTGAATACCCCTACTCGACCCTGAGCTGCTCATCTCCGAGCTATGTGTTACAAGTGTTACGATGAATCAAATCTCCCTCACCACAAGGTTAGCCCTTAATGAATTTCAGGCCTCCTGCTACTCTCACCACAGGAGTCAGTCCGCTCTAAGTGAGACTAACCGGCCCCTTAGAGTGTTAGGATGTAGTCCTTACCTTGAATCCTTACCTAGTTATACAGATAGGGCACCACCATGGACACCCACTAACAGGGGCCATGGAATTACGTCCCGACCACTAAAGCGCAGCCCTAGAGGTCTCACCTAGAGACCCCAAGAAATTACACGCTGACACAGACTAACACTCATAAATCAGCAAGGAAAAATAATCACATACACTATGCAGGGAAGATTTATACCAACATCCATAGACAACTCCCGTATATCACATGTCAAATCAGTACCAGCTCGTATTACCAACCTTGAGGAAACATCTCTCCTCATGTCAATGTCATGCCACAAAATTACCAACCACCAAGGTTCATCGTTATTCATACCCGATTTGTGATCGCATACAAATCTAACCACTCATGTAATATTCACGTAGGATCATGCCACTCTCACCCGTCATCACATATGAATTCCCTCCCCCTCATCATATATATACATGCACATTCAACCCATCAAAACAGATCATCAAAAATAAATACACGTCCCAAACGAAGCGTTGTCTCGCTCAGCTCCTCGCTCAGGCCGAGGGGTCTCGCTCAGGCGAGACGTGCTCGCTCAGGCGAGCTCCCCCTTCGCCTAGGCGAGGGCTCGAGAAGGGAACAAAAGCACTCGCGGGATCTCGCTTAGGCGAGACCCCTCTCGCCTGGGCGAGATGCTCGCTCGCTCAGAATCACAGTGGGTCGCCTGGGCGACCATTCGTGGAAAAAGGGCTTAGGCGAGCCTCTGCTAATCTCACCTAGGCGAGACCAGTTCGCTTGGGCGAGTTTATCAGTGCCCGCCACTGCTTTCACCTGCAACAGATGCGAAGACATACCGCAAGCAACAATTCCACCGTATCATACATCCAAAACAACAGGTAAACACAAAAGAGAATCACCAAGCACACAAAACAGCATACTCGCAACAAACAAACAGAGGATTCTAGCTTCCCGTACCTGGAGGAAGGGTTAACGGAAGCCTTGGCAGCACGATAGCTAGTACTGCTGTCCCGAGAACAGCTAAAGAGCTGGAAAACAGTGGAGGAACAGAACCAAGGGGAATTTAATACGAAGCGCTAACTGGACATAATGCCAAGGAAAAATACATACAAGCTAGAAGGGGCACTTACGCGGAGTAGAAACTGGGTTTGAGCTAGCTCGAGGAGGACCTTAGGCAAACCCTAGCAGAGCGTTCTGTGAGGGGAAAGGAGAGTGACGGCTGCTGGATTTTCTGCAAGAGTGCAAAGTGAGGGTTAGGGCATTCTGAAAGGGTTTTATTAATTGGGCCAACCCTAGGCCCAAACACAAGAGGGCAGCCCTTAACTTTAGGGCAGAAATGGCCGGCCAATTTTGATGGACCTTACATTTATGCTTATGTATGTTTATTTAAATAGAAGTTAATATTAATGCGAATAAAAAAAATAAAAGATCTCATTGAATACTAATTATATATAAATATTAATTTTATTTTCAATAATCACACGTGATAATAATTAATAAATATAAAATATATGCTTAATTAACTTATTAATTAACAAAATTCAAATTCAAACAAAATAAAATATAAATTTTGCACAAAATATTTTTTTACTACAATAAAATTAAAATATATGTCTAATACTTATTTTGTTGAACTAATTGTTAACTCAAAATCTTGGACATATTTATACAAAAAAAAATAAAAATTAGCATAACTCTTTTACAATTGTATTGTACCAACTGCCATAACCACGCCGAAGAAATAAAAAATTGAAGAAAAAAACAAAATGTGAGACAAATGATATTTGTGAATTTGTGGGGCTTCTTCTTAACCCGAAAAAAAATCTTCAACCACTTTATGGCGTTACCATAAATCAAATTAAGAAAATATAAAAAAAACAAAAAAGTATCTTCTTTGAAAAAGGTCGTGTACTCATGTCAATAAACTTTATAGAAAAAGAATATATATTTGATGCATAAGGAAAAAGAAACTTTTACTTCTTCATAAATAAGTTTGCCATACTTGTTGAAGTGATGAACGAAAAGTTCAGTTTCCTTGAATAGAAATTGAAACTTAAATTTTATGTGCAAAAAATAATTATAATAAGAGGTTTATTCCTTGAAATTATTCCTCTTTAATATAATTTTCTGAAAAGAGATTTTTAAAAAATGCCGTACACGTAAACGGTCAAGTCAATTAATCAACCGAAAAGGAGTGTATTTTGGAAAGATTCTTACCTTATCACATAACGGGATAATACTCCTAAAATGTTTGATTTAATAGAGGCGAAACGTAGAACCGTAGAATCGCTTTTGCATAAACTTTTTGACGTGAAAAAGTACTGAGAAACACGAACTAAACGCGCAACCAAACACGGAAACACTTACCTTATATATGTCTCTATATATTAAGTAAAATCCGTTAGTGGATTAAAAAAAAGTAGGGATATTTTTTTTTAGTCTAGTAGTTTTAAAATACAAAATATATGTGGTGCCATAGTATTTTATCGTATTTTTGTTTGAAATTGAAATTATGTTCACTTTTTTTTATCTATATGAAATGTGATTTCCAACCATACAAATACATACAACTTTTCGAAGATTACTTTAAGTTAAAATTCTCTTGTAAATTAAAATTAACCTTCATACAAATTTAAATAATTTTGTGAAGAAATTACGAAAATAATTTCGTAAAGTAGTTTGTACAAAAAAATTAATTTATGAAAAGAAAGTTCATTTATTTATTTTTTCTCCAATAAATACTTGTTAAAATATTTTAGGAAAAGTTGTGCATTTGTCCAAATATTCATGACGCACTTTCTATCGAGACTTCAATTTCAATCCTATTTTACCATTTTATATATAACAATAGTAATAAAATATTTATAAGTTATAGTTTAATTACATAAAATACTTAAAAATTATACTTTAATTTTATCAATCAACTTTTTTCTATTTGATATCTTTAACTACATTATTTTAAAAAATAAAAAATGTCTAGAAATCTCATCTCTTAATATTTCTAACTTGATACTAACACTAAACTTGTGGTAAGTTAGGTTATCTCCCTAATAAATAACCATGTAGCACACAATAATAATCCATTATATCTTCTTTTTTCTAATGCAAAAACATTAAATCAATCATCACTATTCTATATAACCATGTTTTTCATTTATAATTATATAAATTAATTAACTCATTACAAAAAAATTCTTCAAAGTAAACAATTAGAAACTAATTAAGTCAAACATTTTAATTAAAAGAACTCCATTAGATTTCTACATTAGAAACATGATAAAATTATTCAACGGTTTGCTTAAGCTTAATAGCCTATATATCAGAATGACTTTTTTACTTCTGAAAAAGGTTGGAAGATTGGTTGGTTGACCTTAGCACGGTACCTTATGGAAATACATGGCATAAATATTTGGCTAGCCACAACATTAAAAAACAATTTATGTTGTTCAGTGACTAGGCATTAGACTTGCTCCTGAATAGTAAGCTAATCAAGAAAGAAAAACAATTAAAATCTTATGCATTTTAGTAACTAGATTTACAGGGAATGTAGGAAAGATCACCTGGATCTCAAAACAAGAGCTACTTCAATCCACCGAGTTTGATGAAAATCAAATGAGAATAACATGGTTTATGTCCAAAATATTTTAAAAAAGAAATGGAATAGGAATATCATTCACATAATAAGATGTGAAAATATGACAAATAAACAGTTAGTCACCTTCATCACGTGAACAATTCCAAATCTGCAACAAAAATAAATTAGAGACATGGTTTAGTGTGGGAAATAAAACAAAATCCCTAAATTCAAACAAATAATGAAGAAAATAGAAGTATGACACTATTAATATGAACACACCTGACGACGTTGACAAGATGATAAGATTGTTGAGAAGATATTACGAACTTTCATAGAGAATTTTGACTATATCGTGTGCTCTATTGAAGAAGCAAATGACACTGACAAGCTTACGGTTGATGAATTACAAAGCTCGTTGCTCTTTCATGAACAAAAGGTATTAAGAAGAAGAGAAGGAGATGAACAGGCTCGAAAGATTTCATATGAGGAGAGAACATATGGAAGAGGATGAGGTCGTGGGAGAGGAAGAAGTAGTGGAGTTGCAAGAGGAAGAGGTCGAGGTAGATCCTTCAATAAAGCAACAATCGAATGCTTTAAGATTCATCAATTGGGGCACTTCCAGTACGAATGTCCTAAATGGGAGAAGGAGGAAGCTCATTACACGGAACTGGATGAAGAGGAAGAGCTATTTTTGATGGCATATGTGACAGAAAACAAAGCAAAGTAGGAGGATGTCTGGTTCCTAGATAATGGTTGTAACAACCACATGACTGGCAACAAAAAATGGTTTGACAAGATAGACAAAAGATTTATACACTCAATAAAGCTAGGTAATGATACAAGCATGACAATACATGGCAAAAGAGATATTAAATTCCAAGTGCAAGGAAGAACACAAGTAATTAGTAAAGTGCTCTATATTCCAGAGTTACGCACTAACTTACTAAGTGTCGGTCAATTACAAGAGAAAGGTGTAGCTATTGTAATTCAAAATGGAGAATGTCACATTTATCACCAAGAAAGGGGTCTTATTATATCCACTCCTATGTCAGCAAATAAGATGTTTTATGTTGTAGCTTCTGTTGTATTGTCAAATTGTTTGCAAGTAAACTCATAAGAACTTGCTTCTTTATGACACTGGAGGTATGGACACTTGAGTTACAAGGGGCTGTGAACATTACAATACGAGAAGATGGTCAAAGGGTTGCCTTAATTTTAGTCTTTTGCAGAAATTGATGAAGGATTGACCCCAACTAAGGATGGAGCCACATGCTTAAGAAGACTAAGCATTTTTAGAAAGGAAGTTCACTAATCCTTCATCCCTTTCATTTGTGTTTGTTATTTTTGATTCCCTAAGTTGACTTAGTTGAATCAACTTTAGTTGACTTGTTGACCTTTGACTAGGTTTGACTTGTTGACTATAGTTGACTTGACTTAAGCCAACATGCTAATCTATCTTTATTTGCTTTGTAGGTTAATTAGGAGTAAGAAAGCAATGCTAGGTGGCGCATGGTGATTGGAGAGCATAAATGATGTGGAGGAGAGAGTAAAGCAAAGACATAAAGCATAAAGTAAAAGGCATAAAACAAGTGTACCTATATACCTTTGGTCTCCTTTGTTTTTAGCACACTTTGGCCACATTTTGGAGACATATGAGACACATTCTTTGTCTCCTTTTGTGCTAGAACGAAATTAGCCTTGCACACACCATAGTTAGCTCTTTTGTATCTCATTTTTTGTAACCTTATTTGACCTAGTTTCTAGAAGCTAGGGTTAGGTTTTTGTAGAGACATCCTTAGGTATCTTTTATTTGCTTAGAGGCCCCTAAACTCTTCTATATAAGGGGTGCTCCTA
>Ga0214542_1002273_pt1 | contig 39808 bp, 12 predicted proteins | sample CNSS1metaG_FD_160096 | JGI IMG/M metagenome (GOLD analysis project Ga0214542, IMG submission 160096) | Root nodule microbial communities from cowpea collected in UCLA plant growth center, Los Angeles, California, USA - CNSS1 | ecosystem: Host-associated > Plants > Roots > Nodule | place: USA... | reverse complement strand
ACCTAATTGAAGCGATTTTCAAAAGTTGGGATGCAATTGACACTTTTTTAAAAGCGGGTACCAATTTGACACTCTAGTACCAAACTGGGTACCTTACGATTAATTAAACCTTTATTTTATTATTATTATTATTATTATGTTTATGTATAATCATTGTATATAAGATAATGATTTTAGTTATTGAATATGAAATATCTTTTTATTCATTTTTAGGTACATGTCTTGTAAGATGACATGTTGCTATTGTACTCTAGTTATAATCTTCATTATTATTTTTCTTGTCTTTGATTAGGTAAATTAATTGGAATTATTTTGATAGAAAATGAATATAAATTATTATGAAAAAAAAATTTGCTTAACAAAAAAAATAAAATTTACTAATCACAAACGCGGGCCAGCCAACGGGTCCGCGATGCGGGTGGGGCAAAAAAGTGAACCCAATATTAAATTGTGGGACGGGCCAACCCGAATCGCACTTTACGAACCAAAACACAGGACAAGTCAAAATGAGTCGAGCTGTCCCGCTTTGCCTTCCCTAAATAAAATGAAATTAACATGGAGTTAAAAGCGTGAAGACAAGGTAAACCATATAAAAAGAAATCCACCAAATCATTTGGACACTTCTCAACAAAATAAATTTTTAAGTATATTCTTTTCTAATATTATAGTAGAGAATAGATAAAGATGTCCGATGCCTAAAAATGAATTTTTTGAACACTACTTGTCAACAGAAAAACATTGACAACAAAATAAATTTTCAAGTATTTTATTGTTATAATACATAATAAATAGAGTAACACAAGCACGTCTAGACATATTTTGAATATTTAAAAAATATTTAAATTTAAAATAATTATAGATATAAATAAATAATTATTTTTTATTGAAATTAAAAAGTTATAAGTAATATTTGTAAATAGTATTACGATTAATTAAAAATTTGAAAAATAGTAACTAAAATAATAATAAAAATAAATAATTATTTCATAAATATTTTAAATTGTTAATAATGTGCACTATTTTTTAAATATTTAAATTTTAAAATAATAATTAAAAGTGAAAAATTAGAAAAATTAAAGGTATATATAATTTTAGATATATAATTATAGATATAGCTATAAATAAAGTGATTTTTACCTATTGAAATAAAAAAATATTATAAGTAATATTTGTAATTAGTATTACAAGTAATTATTTAAATTTGAAAAAAAAACTTACTAAAGAGTAATTTTTTATAAATATTTTAAATTATTAATAAATTTTTATAAATATTTTAAATTATTATATAATTATTTGAATTAAAAAAAATAGTAAAAAATTGAATTGAAATATATTTCTTATTATGAATAATTATTTAAATTTAAAAAATAATATTTGAAAGAGTAAAATTGAAAAAAGAAATACACTAAAATGTATATCTTCTCTACATAATAAATAATAAATTTATAATATAACAAATATAAGTTTACTATATTTAAATTTAAATATGTAACATTTTTATTGTTAATATATATATTTATAAAAATAAACAAAAAATAGGTTGACATTTTAGCAGTTGGCATATAAATGCGCCTTTTGAGTTGTGCTAATAGGTATAATTTTTATTTACAAATTATATATGAATATTAATGTTAATATATACTTATGAAAAGATAAAAAACAAATAGGTTGAAATTTTAGCGGGTGGGCATATAAATGCCAAGCAAGTAGGGTTTTGAGTTGTGTTTCTGAGCAGCGGCTACCCTAACTTTCTCTTCTTCAATTCGATAACTCTCTCAATCGATTAGGTTTTCAACTCTCCGCTTCTCTTTGTATTTTCTTCTCTCTTGTGCTGTTCTGTTCCTCTTTTTCCTTTTTCTTTTCTTGCTATCTCTAATTCTAACGTTCTATCATTTATGTAGCCATGGCCGAAATCCACGAACCTGGTGTTGTCGCAGATCCCACCCAGATCGATGTCAAGCTTTTCAACCGCTGGAGCTTCGATGATGTTCAGGTACCATTTTCACTAAATATCTATTCTCTGTTTAGGGTTGGGTACTTGTTAATTATATTGTGTTTTAAAAGATCGTATTTTGGGGTTGTGAATGAAATTTTTGTTTTGGTTATTTTAGGTTAATGACATTTCTCTGGCCGATTACATCGGAGTGGTGGCATCCAAGCATGCCACCTATGTTCCTCACACTGCCGGTAGGTACTCTGTGAAGCGGTTCAGGAAGGCCCAGTGCCCCATTGTTGAGAGGCTCACCAACTCTCTCATGATGCACGGCAGAAACAATGGCAAGAAACTTATGGCTGTTCGGATCATCAAACATGCTATGGAAATTATTCATTTGTTGACTGACCTGAACCCCATTCAGGTTATTGTTGATGCTGTCATCAACAGGTATTGTTTTTGTATTCATCCATGGTTGTAGTTGTGGATTAGGATGGCTATTCCTTTTTATTGATTTTAGATTGATATAGATGAAATTTAAGTAGCTATATTGATAAAGAAAATTTTTGTCCTCATATTTGTATTTGTGTTCTTTCGTTTTATGGATTTGAATATTGATTTATTAGAGTATATATGGGAAGGTACTTTTTCTCTCGAACGTAATCTGGAGGATGGAATGATGATGATTGATTTCCCTATTGGTTTGATTGCCTGAATGATGGCATTTTGTATTAGCTCTATCTGACCATTCTCCATGTTTTATGCATATTCGTCTATATTTGGTCATTTTTAATAAGACTTTGTTGATCGAATACCATTGCTTTCTGGAATGAAATTCCTCCACGGAGGATCAGATCGTATCAGTTGGTGAATGCCACGATGATTGTTTATTTCTTAGTTGTTTCGATAGCTTGTATGAGGACACTTTTGCATTAGCTCTATCAAATAATTCTTGGTAATTACTTCAAATAGAATTATTGGTTGTTTTGTTCATGTGATCATTACCATGCTGTTTGCAAAAAATGGTTAATTACATGTGTGTGCATTGGGTAGTTGTATTTGCTTGATTATGTCGTATTGGATTATGGTTGCTCAAGCTATTATCATGTAGACAAAGATGTATGGATAAGAAATTTTATGTTTCTTGAACAATTTGTTTATTGTGGACATAATGCACAAAGTTGTATTGTGGATACTGTTTCTGGACAGTAAACTGTTAGCCTCAAATGAACTTATATATGTGAATGTGTGTATGTTACCATAGAGCTATGGAGACTTCATTGCAATATGTAATTCTTGATGTGCATTGTCTTGAATCCAATATAAATTAACTTTAAAATACTGAATAATATATCTGATTTTCTTTTATTGTGTTTAATTTATCTAGTGGTCCCCGTGAAGATGCAACAAGAATTGGTTCTGCTGGAGTTGTAAGGAGGCAGGCTGTGGATATCTCACCCCTTCGCCGAGTTAATCAGGCTATCTATCTTTTAACAACTGGTGCACGTGAAGCTGCATTCAGAAATATCAAAACTATTGCCGAATGCTTGGCTGATGAACTTATTAATGCAGCCAAAGGGTCATCCAACAGGTAATACTTCTCAAATTCCATTGTGGAGTATGGTTGTTTCTATCTTCTCCGTGCCAATTATTCTTTTTCTATTTTTCTTTCGTTTAACTGAATTTAATATTCCTTTTCAGTTATGCTATCAAGAAAAAAGATGAAATTGAGAGAGTTGCCAAGGCCAATCGTTGACCAGCTTGTGGAAACAATATTTGCAGATTTTTGTTTTGGTTTATGTTCTTCATTTAATATATGTGGATCTTTTGCTTGCATTAGTTACTTTTTACCCTTTTTTGACTGCCGGCGTAGCAAGTTATGAAAGATTTTGTTGCTGTTACTAGAGTTTGTGTTCTAAGATCGTGAGTTTTAATATTAGTCTGTTTCATAAATTATACTATGATAATTTCCATGGTTGTTTTCAAATTTTAATGTTTTTTGTTTTCGCGATAATAGTATGTAAATCATTGGCAGAAAGTAAAAAAATTAAATGTCCCCTCGGCGATAATTACCCAGAAACCCAAGTTGACACAGTAATATGGGACTTTAATTTCAAATTTTTGTGATTAATTATTAGAAGAAACTCTAATTGAATTTTATTTGTTATAATTTTGTATTTGGAGTTAATTATGATAATTCTACATGTTTTTTATTCTGTTTGTAATTTTTTCTAATTAAATAATTAAGATTGAATATAATTATATTGTCTTTTTCTAAAATATGATGTAGATTAACCTTTATCATGCATAATTGAGAAGAATCCAGTAATTTTGTGTCATGTTACAAACATCACTATCAATTAATGAATTAGAAAGATGTGTTTGAAAATTCTACCTTCAATCGTTTAACGTATTTCAATTCGGAAAGAGGTTTTGGTTATCATAGTTTTGGACAACAAAATTATTTTTTAATATGTGTAATGTTTTAGGAAATCTATTTAATTTATCTTGATCCCAGAACGAATTTAAGAGGTCTAAAGCTCTAAGTTCTGCCTTACCACAAATCTTATTATTTTACTATTTTGTGAATAATGATATTTTAATTCATTTTTTTATTTACTTTTAACCCAACATTTTAATTTGTTTTAGATTATCATATCACACTTTTAAATAAAAATCAAAATAAACAATTGAAGAGTGCAATATTTTTACGCAAATATTTTCCAAGACTATGATATACAATAATATTTAAATACAATAAAGAAAATTGAAAATATATGAATACATATTTATTAAGTTTCTCACCAAAACATCTCAGTGAACAAGTGAAAAAATAACTTTTCTAAATTATAATAAAAAATAAAAATACAGCATTACTCTAATTAAGACATTTAAAATGACAATAAATTGAATATTTTAATAAAAATAATTCATTACTATTCGAATAAAAAAAATAAGAGTCATAAACCAGAAAACAAATAAAAAAAGTGAATAATGTAATACAAAGTTAACACTATTTTAAGCTAGAAAAATGCAGGGGTTTTAGTCTTGGGTGTGCTTCACTTTCTCCTCTGTTTTCTCTGTCTTTTGCCATGTTCATTTTTTACTCTCATCAGCACTAGTTGAATATAGAGGTGTTAAAATGGGTTAATCCGGTCATTTTGACCTGACCCGTTTTTAACCCATTATAAACAGGTTGGACTGGACTGGATTGGCCTGTAAATGAAAAATGAGTTCGTTTATTCAACCCAGTCCGCAGGTTGACGGGCTGGCGAGTTTTAACTTCTTTTTTTCTTTAAATGAAAGGTCCAAAAATCTTTGTCTTATTTTTTATCAAATCATTTTTTTCATCAATTATTTGTGTTAATAATGTTGATTTTAATTAATGTAATGACAAAATCTGAGATAGTAATAAAGATAGACCTACATGCTTTTACATATGTAAATGGTTTATCGCAAAAAAAAAAAAATTGAAAATAATTCTACCCAATATTTAGTGTAGGAAAAATATTACAATCATTTAATAAATATGTAAAACTTAAGAAGATCCATACTTGCAAAAACAAAAAACAAAACAAAACAAAACTTTTGTTATGATTGTTGGTTAGTATAGATAAAATACTAAAAAACTTATATTTGAACTGAATGTTGTAGTTGTGTACATATAACTCCAACTGAAACGTGTTTCTAAATTTAATTGGCGTAAATGAATATCTATAACATTTTTTGCACTTTAGCAGAGGGTGTTCTTTCTTAATTTGACCCACATGTTGCATGTGCACTTTTTTTTTTTAACTTAGAAGGTTTGCGGGTTGGCCCGTCAAGTTGACGGACTAGACAGGTCGGGTTGACGGGTTCTGTTTTCTAACATAACTCACTTTTTTTTGACGGACCAACGAGCCAGCCCGTCGGACTTGAACTATTTTGTTGTTGCATGATGAGACGTGGCATTTAGGATTGATGTAAAATCTAAGTATCATTGTTTATATTTAAATTATAAAAACATTAATCTCAACACAATTAACTTCGTATAAAATGATATTAATAGTTTCACTCGTATTATATTCAAATCTTTGTTTTTTATATGATTATATTAGTATCACAATCATTTGCTCATTGCACTTTAATCGTTTTTAATATTGAATTATTTTAAACATCCAAACACATTCTTTAAATAGTACAATAAGGTTCAAAACTTTTTTTATATATATACACATAAAAATTCAAGTGATACAAAAAATCCATTGATTAATTACTACTGAATTTAATTAATAAAAATCGAAATTAGAACACAGCATTCAAAATTAAGATATATTATTAGTAAAAGCTGATATTAGAATACTACATTTGAAATTAGAATATATTAATAAAGGGACATATTAAGAATTAATTAAAATTTTACATTAAATTTTATTACTACTCGTATATCATTTTATTGTACTGTATTATGATGAACTGAAAATTCAATCTCATCATCTATAATGAGATTAGAGGATGGTACAACTGAATTACCAAATTACCCTTCATTATTTAATTTTTGTTACATGTGATTTAGCGGTTAAAATCAATACACGTGATAGTTTTAGTTCACTTTCTTAATTCTATGATAACGGTAATAATAATTTGTTATGATTATAATAAAAAATTATTACTTCTAAAATTACTATTAAAAAGAAAGAATTTTTTTTTCATGTAAATTAATTATTTTCCATCTTATATATTAAATTTATTTTTATATAAATATATTGTATTATTCATTTTTTATAAATATTTTTTTATTTTTGATAATTCAATAAAATTTATAAAATAATTTTAAATTATTTATATATAATTTTATATTATCTATAACAATAGGGACATTTTGATAATCTAACTTTTTTTATTATTCTTTTTAATATATCACATCAGTCAATTCAATCATAAACTTTCACAGACTTTACTCTCTAACCCATTTTAAAATCACCTTTGAATCACTTAAAAGAAACAACACCAACTTCATCCTCTAATCCTTTTGATCTCTTCCTCTCTCTCTCTCAAAATAAGACAGCCTAAGGGTCTGTTCGTATCACACAATTTGCAGGCGCGAATGGATTTTATACGAAGATTTGTGGGATTCGTCTTTGTTCGTTTTGAAGGATTTAAAATGAAATGGAAATATGTATTGTGGAACGATCATCTCTCCTGAAAGAGAAGATTTGGAGGATGGTGGTTCAAATTTAATTTTTACATATAATAATAATTATTATATATTAAATAAATAATAATATATGAATAATTATATTATTTAAATAATAATATATAATAATTATATTATTTAATTAATAATAATAATAATAAATAATAATAATAAATAAATATAATAGTATATTAATTTTATCTATCATATCAATTTATTTATTTTTAATTTTTTATAAATTTCACTCTCAAATCCATTTTCCTTACCTCCAAATCTATTAAAAGAAACAACTAAAATTAATCCATTCAAATCCACACAAATTCACTCATATTCATTCACTCACTCTCTCTCAAATTCATTATTTCAAGTGAACACACTCTAAATGTTCATTTGTAAGGGGATGTAGCTCAATGCGAGAGGTACAGGGTTCGATCCCCTGCATCTCCATATTTTTTATTTCTTTCATTTTCGTTTTTGTATTATATGATATAAGTAGATCAAGTGAAGAAAAAGTTTGCAACGTATGACAGACTTAACACCATTAAATGGGAACTTAACCTAAACTAGCTTTTATTTCACAGTGGTTAATTATGAGGTCATAATTTTCCAAAAGTGCAAAGTATTGTAGATTTATCGCGAAAACAAACTGAATCTTATACAAAGTACGAGTTTCTCTTTTGTAAAATGTAAAGTTGAATAGAAACTACTGTATAACAGCCTAATTCATAGAAAAAGTTGACAGAAAATTTACAGAGATATGAAGAGAAAGGAGATAATAATCTGTAGATTCATTTCCACCTAATTTGACTGATGTTGTTTAAAGTGTGTGACTACTGAAACATACAACACGATTCTTTACAAATCGACCACGAGGAGCATCCCTTTCTTTGCTGGCACTTACAAATCGACCACCATTGACAGGTTCACAAGAGACACCATTAATCCTTTTTTACTGACCCTACATTTCTGCATCAAATTTTGTGGACCAACAAACATTATAAATAAAACTGTAGAAAACTCATCCTACAAGCTCTGTTTTCAAATAAATACTCTGAATAACCATCATACTTTCCATGACAGTTGTGTTTTTTCAGGAAAACCAGAACTAATAAATATGATGTTCTTTTTTCTTTTTGTTTTGGAGTGAGACAAGGACTATAGGACTGTGAAAAAAATTGTTTACGATGGAAACAAGTAAATTTAAACATAGGTTAGATTGAATAAATAAAATCGGGTAAAATTAATATACGGTGGATTTGGATAATAGGTTGAAATTTTAAATATTTGACTCAACTTAAATTTATATTTTAATTATTATAAAATTTTAAATATACTTTTAATATGATATTATTTTGTTAAAATTTTATAATACTTGTTATTCACACACAACTTATTAAAATGCCAACTTTAGAAAAGTAAAGTCAAAACTTAATACGAAAGGAAGTGTATCATAAATGAATAATAATATTTTAATCAATTTTTTTTACTCATCTTTAATTCACTTTTCATCATCCTTAAATCATTTATTTGATATTTTTTAGTAATATAATATAATAATTTGAAAATGATTAAGATAATGAAATAAATTAAATAAAAAAATAAATTAAAATATCGTTCTCCATAAGAATTAAAAATGAACTTCTTTGTACCATTAATGGGTCATGACCCACAAACCTTTTAATACTAATTACACGTATACCTGTAATGGTTTCTAAAAGAATGTTTTATAACTTCATATTTTTATACAATTATTTTTAAAAGAAATTTGTTTTCAAGATCTACCATTATCAGATTCCAGCTGGTCCTGAAAATTTATTCCTGTTACCATGGTTGCTACTTCTGCACGTACAGTGATACAGTGAGACTTCCAAGTTTTCCACTTTTTACGGCAATTTGGCCTCTGCAGAATTCTAGGCCGTTGAATAAGCTTCAAATATTGTTTTCAGTTAAATATATTTTTGGTATTTTAGTGAATTTTAAAAAAAATTTAAAATTTTAGATTAATTTAATTCCTTATTTTTTAAATTATGTATATTTAATTTTTTTAATCAAATTTTATTAAGTTTATTTGATATTTTAAAAACGTTTTATAATAATATTTGACTTAATATTAAAGTAAAAATGTATCAAATATTATAAATAACTTAAATATAGTCCTGAAATGCGTATAAAATATCAAATAAATCTAACAAAATTTGATAAAAAAGATTAAATCCACGTATTTCAAAAGATGAATAACTAAATTAGTCCAAAAATTTAAAATAAACTAATTCCAAAATTCACTATAAATTAAAATAAAAAAATATATTTAACCCATATTTTTTTAGTTAAAGCATTTATATTTAATATTTTTTTTAGTATAATTATTTCTAGAACAACATCAAATGGTTCTAAATCATTACATGTTCATAATTTGAACTAACAAAATATATTCCAATTATAGAAACAAATATTAATCAAGACTCTATTAATCTTGATTTGTCCGATAGGATTAAGTTTGAAAAGATCGAAGCAAAACATAAAGAAAGGACCTACCAACTGCCACCTATATATCCAACACGGGTCCCACCCATCAACCAATGCACCTTTTCATTTATTAGCATTACCTAATTCTTTACCATGTTGCTTCACTAAACATCCGCCACCGATCAACGGTCAAGATTCAACGCTTTTCATCCCTCCAAGAATCACACACAGCTACCTTTCCTATAATACCCACAACCATCACCCTTTCAACTAACCAACAAATTGCCTTCAACACTCTCTCACATCGATTTCTCATTTCTCATTTCTCCGCCAAAACAAGGACCAGAGATGGTGTGCTTCTGCTTTCTGGTGGACCAGCGGCGGGAGATGCAGCGGAGCAAGCCGGCGGCCGGAATCTGCTCCCGCTGCGGAGGCGGAGCCAGTGTTGCAGACATGAAGACGGCCACAAGGTTCTGCTGTGTTCCCTTCTATTGGAAATCGTGGAGAGCCATTGTTTGCACTTTCTGTGGAGCCGTTCTTCGCTCTTACCAACACTGAATCCGTTCACATCCGCTAATAACAAATTATTATCATTATTATTTTCTAACACATGCGAGTCTATATATTCATTCTAACTTCCAATCCTTCCTAATTATTATTGTGAATTTATTCTTTGTCTTGTTTTATTTAAGTTTGTTAGATAGGTTTCCTTTCCATTGTTGTCTTAATTAGAACTCTCTCATTGTACTTGAATTCGCATAACTTAATCAGATATTATGAGAAATTTCTTCCAACACTCTGTCTAATTTGTTTATAATTTGTTTATTCCAGCAATTATGATGTTTCTTTGGGTAGTTCATAGGCTGGGGTAACAGAACGGTGAAGAGAAAAGAGGAGGTAGAGAGTGAAAATTGGTTAGGTAAAGGGAAGGGATACCGTGATTGAATTGATATGAAGTGGAGTGACAGAGAGGACATGCTGTGATGCAGTAAACTCTGTTCTGTTCTTCTGAAACTGTACTCACTGCAATTTACAACTGTTATAGAGATACTAGCTTTTCAGGGTTTTTTATTTCACCTTTGCCTTATTTGGAAAGAAAGAAAATGACAATTATTTTTTTACTTTATAATTTATATTTTTGTTCGTTTGACTTGTTGAAGAATTTTTTAACTTATTTCCCTCCATTTAAGAAAGAGGTTTAATTAAGTTGATACTCCAAAATTTACATCCTTTCAATTATTTTTTATCGAATAATTCTTTGTTAGTCATTTGCATTCTAATTTTTATTTTCTCGAATATCTATGGAGTAAAACCAAAGGCAATATAATACGATGAAAAGAAAAGAGGAAAGACAATGGTGGTGTGAAAAGAAATAAATGAAGCAAATTAAGAAAATAGCAGATGGTACACCACCCTAGTTATGAGAGTAGAGTAAAAATGTCTTGAAAGCAAATTAGTAGCTACGCCACAGAGGAGTGAAACGGTTGAGTATTAATGCATATTTTTTTGTATACATCTTCCTTCTTCCTTCTATCATCATGTAACTGACTGTAACTACCAAATTTAATGGGAGAACAGCTATGCATTATTCAACTATTAGTCCTGTTAGTATTTGGATTCTTTGATTTTGGATGCTGTTCCATGAATTTAAAATTTGATACTCAAATTTTAAAAATAAATAAATAAAATATTTTAATAAAATTTCAAGTTCAAATTAATATTTTAACAAAATATGTCAATTTAAAACACGAATTAATGTGTAAAAATATTTAATATAGTTAAAAAAAATATATTCATTCCATTCTAAAGTTTGTGAAAAAAAAAATATATATAAACAAATTTCAATGTTATATCTAAAATTTTAAAAACTACAATCATATTTAATAACTATTTATTTATCTTGAAACTTTAAAACTCTATTAAAATGACATTTTCATAAAAAAGAGTGAGTTAGAGTCAAACAGCTGCTCACAAATGTAGATTTAATGACCATGCTCATGATCTATGTCAAGATTCCAATTGCATTGCTTGGATGACTCAATTTTGAAAAACAAAAATAAACTGCTTTTAGGTTTTCAAGAGTTGACAAACTGTTTTAAAGTAAGTTAAATTGTATAATATCTGGTATCAGTTCTTGTCCATTAAATGCATGAAAAAAGAAATGCAAGTAGAGTTAACAATTCATATATTGAGGTGATGAATAGTTATTTATTATTATTTTTAGTAAAAGAAATAATTCTTTACAATTTGCATAAATTTATGTAGAAAGTTGAATTTAATAAAATTGTGCTGTATTGCACATTTATTGACCTTAGTAGGCTTTTGCTAAACTTAGATTTACGTATAGAAGCAATAATTTTTTTTTAATAATGTAGAGAGATCATTTTAAATGTCATGGTGCTGCTATGAAAAAAAATTCATTCCTTAAATATTGTCATTGGATAATTATTAATGAAATCAATTCACACATATTATACAAATTAAACACCTTTTTAGTTTCTAGTTGGGTTTCGTTATTGTCATTTAAACATTATTTGTAATTTTTCTGTATATGATATGGACAAAGAGATTTCAAATTATGATACTGTGTTCAACTATTAAAATATTTATTTAATAACAATAATTACGCATATCTGCATATATTATATTAAATAGAACATGTTAACATGATGTAAACTGTCTAGATGAATGTTGTCCTTCAATGAGTGGTGATTAGAGTGATTTTTTTTTTATAAAATTAAAAATAAAAAAACTAAGGATTAAAATCAAATTTATATACACGAGAAATCATTATGCCAACATATTTTCACGCTCTAATATTATTATTTAGGGTAAAATATGTTTTGCCCCTGATAAAATTAAAATTAGTTCATTTTCTAAATTTTGGACCAATTTAGTCCTTCATATTTAAAAATATATGATTAGTCTTTTTAGTCAAATTTTGTCAAGTTTATTTGACATTTTAAGTATATTTTATGATAATATTTAAATTGTTTTCATCGCTTAATACATTTTCAGTTCAATATTAACTCAAATACTATCATATAAATATCCTTGAAATGTTAAATAAATTTAACAAAATTTGATTAAAATAACTAAATTCATGCGTTTCTAAAGTTGGAGGACTAAATTGGTCCAAAGTTTCAAAGATGGACTAATTCCAATTTTCACTAAAAATTAAAGGATAAAAACATATTTAACCATATTATTTATATAGTGTACTTACCGGATCCAGTGGAGGATATAGCCCACACTATAACTCAATGCACTTTTATTGGTCAGGTTATTCTCACACCTGTTAATCTCAGTAGCACAATCATAACCGTTTCGCACACCCAATCATATCACACCATTCAAATATTACTGCAAGGTAATTGTCAAGCACATATAATATGAATAACCACGTCCCAAGTTAAAATGACACTATATATATAATGTATTCCAATTAACTTATAAGATTCATTCATATTATCTCCCGCTCTTTGAGCAAACACCCATATTTTCTTATTTACTTAAATATCAAAAGGTCTTTTACAACTGTAACACCCCATCATTTAGATAATGAGAACGAGATTCAGGTCACAACGATGCTCGGATGATTGCTTAGATCTTATCACTTGCACTCGACCCTTTCCGATAAGAACATATAGAAATATTAATATTTATATTTATTGATATACATATGAAAACTTAATTTTGCATTGTGTAGCTATTTAAGTACACTAATATAATATAGTGATACGATAAATTTTCAAGAGAATCTGGAAGATGATGTTTCTTAGAATTGTTTCGAACAGTTATCATTCAACCGTGTTATACGGTAATGAAAATTACTTAAAAGAAATAGAAAATGTTATTTTAGTTACACTTACAAATACTAGAAAATTCATATTTTATATTTATCAGTGGATAAAGTAACTGAAATGATGTTGAGTTGCTATTATTTTAAGGTACTAAACATATCAACGAATTACAGATAACTTAGTACCATGCTCACACTTGCCCTTTTCCAATTCAAAATGTTGACTTGATTCAAATGAATTAATCAAATGATTCTTAATATATATGACAATCATGTATGTTTGTCTGGGAAGAGAACATATATAGTTATAGTATACATATTTTGGGTGTAATATTTGATACATTCAACTATTTTTCTAATTTTATTCCCTTGGAAGTTGGACATGTGGGTGATAATTTAAACTTTAAATGCACATGACAACCATGCATGAGATGTGATATAGAGAAAGGACCACAAATAGTTGTAGAAAACAGTGGGTGTTGAACATGGAAATGCAACAGAATAGTTAATGCAGTCATAGTTTTTCTTGTTTCAAATCAAATAGCTGTGACAGTACCATACCCATGTACACCAAATTGAAAGTGTGTCGGGTTTATGTAAATCATCATCTTCTAAAATGGTGAGAAACAAGGATATTGTAATTCCAACACGAAGACCACACCCACGAGTATTTAGAAATAAAAAATAATAAGTAAATAGTGTTATACCAACATAAATTTTTATGTTTAATAGTGAAGTATTAAATAATAACTTTCTATTAATGTAAAATTTTGAATAAGTATTAACAATTAACGATGATCGATGAATAACATAGTTGAAAGTATAGGATGCTAAACATAAACTTGAATATATAAAAATAATGAGTTTTAAACTGTTCTGGGTATAGGGACCTAACACCTATCTAAACACTCAATTTGTTTTTACTCTTTCTTCATTATAGTTTTTACCGTTCGATCTTCTTTTTTTCTCTCCTGTTTGATCTCCTTTCTTTCTCTCTCGTTCGGTTGTATAGACGATCGGGGTATCTGTCAATAAGACTCCGATGCTTAAGTCAGTACAAGTCCGTTCGGGTGAATGCAATTAATGCTGTAATAAATGCGAAGTAAAAGTCCTTACCAACTTACCTTGAATTCCTATTTATAGTGTTTGACAGGGCCTGTGATTAAGGTTTTCTTAATCACGACCCAATTGCTTTTTAAACTTGATCATTGACTTGTATTACTTTAATTTGTATATTTAGTTTTGATGCAATGGTCCGACCGAAGGGTCGTGCGTGCTGTCGAAACCCCCATAATTATGTTATGACGACAAAGTTCCACTGTCACGGGCGACTATGGCCGCTCAGGTCGTGAGCTCTCTAAATTCACTCTGGAGAAATTGCCACATCAACAACTCATGGGATTATTCGCATGTAGCGGGTGACCTTCGACCACTTTTCCTTGAGTCGCCTAACCAAGGGTCTTCGGCCACTTCTCCTTGAACCGCCTAACCAAGGGTCTTGTTAGAAATGTCAATAAGTCATAGACTAATATTATTATTCTTACTTTTAATTTATCAACAATTGTTCTGACAAGATGGAAGTTTCATCCTGACATGGGAAGAGTTGAACCATCCAATACATAAGTATAATGTCAGATGGAACGATGAGGTTAATGAACAAGATTGGAGACATATAGGAGGAAGAAAGTACATCATGCCAAGAACTATTGATGTTTATGTATATTTTATGGACGGTAGTAGTTTGACAACTGTTACTCACTCTTGACACTCAAATAAATTAATATTTTATTTAGATAATAATATTTTATTAAGGAAAACTGGTGTTAAGTGGGAGTTATTTGTAAATAGTGGTGTCAAATTAACTTTTTCCATATTTTTTTTTATGGAACGGTTAATCACTTTTGACTCACATAATCCATATTTCCGACTTTGTATTGTATCTTGAAAAACTTATCTTTAATGCGAGTGTAACATTATCAAAAAAAAAATTAAAATAATAATTACCATATAAAAATAATTACTCAAAATTATAAAATTTTCTTATCACAATATATATATATATATATATATATGTATATATATATTTTTATATAAACACTTTGGAATTCAATTTTCATTTTTTTGTCCATAAATTCTTATTTTAAGTCTCATTTTCTTTATATTTTTGTATGTGTTTCATGATGATGATTAGTTGATGAGATTTAGAGTGTGTTTGATTAGTATTGGATGATATAATCTGGGTTAGATAATTTATTTATGTTTAATTGCATCAAATTCATGAAAATAAGGATTTGAGATTGTTACCGTTTTCTATGTTTAAATGCTAGAAAAGTTTATAATAGGATGGAAAATAATTGATATGAATTCATATTTGTAGTGAATTATGGTATATTTAACTGTTATGTGTTTGCACATTTGGATTGAATTTTACATTTTTTTATTCATTATATGTTTTTAATTTTGTTTTTAGATCTATTTTTTCAAAAGTTTCCTACTCCGATTACGTAAATAATATTTGATATTAAGACGTGGAATCTTCATAAAATATGATCTCGATTCTTATTTTATATAATCGAGAAGAATTCAGTAATTTGTTGTGTAATTTTACAATATCATTATTAGTTTTTAATGCTTTTTTTATAATCTTTTGTAGTGATGTTAGATAATTGTAAAGGGTATTGATTTCTTTTTTATTTCAATATTATATTTAATCTTAGATAAACTTACTTAGAGAATGTTATATGATTAAATCCAATTGGTTAGATATAATTGTAGATCAATCAATCATCTTTATCAATTTATTTTGTAGCCCTAATCTTTGAATATAGAGATTTATATATAATGAGGACCGTTATAATTAATCATGAGACGGTTATATCTAAAAGTAATAAATCTTAGACTATATATATGGTACAGAGTAAATTAATAATTATTAATACAGAAAAATAATTAATTAACCGCAAGTATTAATAAAAAGGTAGATTCTTTTTTGTTAAACATAGTAATCTTAGAGTAATCTTGAAGGTGTGAGCAATATGATCTCTATTCATTCTTTTTCTCTTTCTTTGCTGTTATAATTGTTATTTCAGAATAAATAAGCGTTATCAAATATATATTAAAATATCCACTCAATTTTTTTATATATATATAGAATATTTTTCATTTTAAAATTACAATTATCAATTCAAATTATTAGATAACATAAAATCGAGCCTGCTAAAGATGAGTAAATCTTTAAGTTCAAATAAAAAACATAAGCCTAAAACAAAATTTTTTATACTATACACTAAAATTAAAATAAAAAATTATACATTATTTTTCACCTATAACTAGGTATATCCATTAACGTCATGATAAATCATTTATAAATAAATATTTAGGAACCCCTGAAGATATGATAAATCATCTCTATATAATGTATTCTTGATATTCAAGAACATTAAAAGAATGACAAATAAACATAAATTAACTATTCATCCAAAAAAACATAAATACTATTCAAATAAGATTTTCATTAACTATGCTTGCACCAATCCAAATATTTCTCTGTTAAATTTTCAATAACACAAATTAAACATAGCACAAACCAAAATTTAAAATTTAGAATACTTTTTATTCACTCATTGTAAAATACAACATTGTTTGATATATACAATGATCTGTTTAGCAAACAAATTCAACAAAATGTATCACAAGTTAAAGTTAAAAAAGTTGAATGTGCATAACACTACTTGAAATTTCCACACGATTAAAGATAAGACAATTTTATAATATACACGTGAAATACAAACTGCACTTTACAAACCAATTTTGTGAGATTGAGTTAGACTTATACTTTATATCAATAAGGTAAATAATATACCTTTTGTGTGCCGACACAAGTTTCTTCCATTCGACCGTGAATGTAAATATCGACATTGATCACCAAACATACAGTAACCATTTATCCAATATTTACATGTAGTCGATGATTTCAAACCAGTCTTAGCAATGTTTGGTAAAAATGGCGAATGACGATATTCGTTGCATCCTTCGTTTAGCCAAAAGAGAGAACTTGATATTGTTTGATTTCCACCGATATGAATCATTGTTACAACCTTGGCCTTTGACACCAGACACAATCACACTACTAAGTAATACCTTCTTGTTTTGTAAGAAAAAAGATTTGCTTCCTGTGGCTTCTCATTAATGGCACATTTCATTTATAGAAGAATAAAGACAGTCAACAGAAATAAAATTACATGAAAAGAAAAATCAAATTATATTATTGATCAAATTCAATTTTGTATTATTGTAGATCAATCATTATTTTTAATCAATTGTCTTTATCAATTTACTGTATACCAAATCTTTAACTAAAATGAGTATAATGAGGTTGGTTATGTCTAAAAGTAGTAAATCCAATTGAATATAGTTTATATCCGGTGTACATTAATTAATAATTATAATTACAACAAATAATTTATTATCTACGAATTATTAATAAAAGTATAGATTGTTTTGCTAATCTTTGACTAATCTTGAAGATGTGAATAATAGGATATTTATACATTCTTTTTTCTCTTGCTTGCCTGATATAATTATTATTTAAAAAAAAATAATACGTTATTAAAATATATTAAAAGATCCACTTAAAGTATGTCTAAATATAGAGTACTTTTTGTTTTTAATAAAACGTAATTATCAGTTCAAATGATTATATTAAATTAAATCAAGTTTACTCAAATTCAGCTAAATGTGACTAAAATTTGAAATTCATGTAAAAAATTTGTAAGAAAATCATGTAGGTAAAATAAAGTTGTAAAATTATGATTCTAAAGCATAAAAGGTTATTTAAATTTACGTGTGTTCATATTTTTGTTATATAATTAAAATAATAATTACCATATAAAAATAATTACTCAATCTTTATCAATTTATTTTGTACCTAATCTTTGACTATAGAGATTTATATACAATGAGGACTGCTATAATTAATAATGAGACGGTTATATCTAAAAGTAATAAATCTTGGACTAAATATATTTATATCCGGTAGAGAATAAATTAATAATTATAATTACAGAAAAACTAATTAATTAACCACAAAGTATTAATAGAAAGGTAGATTCTTTTGTTAAACATATTAATCTTAGAGTAATCTTGAAGATGTGAGCAATGGGATTTCTATTCATTCTTTTTATCTTCCTTTGCTGTTATAATTATCATTTAAAAAAAAGTGTTATCAAACATATATTAATATAACCACTTAAAAAGTTTTTATATGTATAGAGTATTTTTCATTTTTAAATTAGAATTATCTATTCAAATTATTAGATAACATTAAATCAAGCTAACTCAAATTCTGCTAAAGGTGAGTAAAACTTGAAATTCATGTAAAAAAGGGTAAGGTTAAATTATATTTGAAATTTGTAAGAAATTAACTAAGTAAAATAAAGTAGTAAAATTATGACTGTAAAGGATACAAGATTATTTAACCTTACATGTGTTGATATTTTTGTTATATAACTAAAATAATAATTACCGTATAAGAGTAATTGAACAAAAGTATGAAATTTCTTTACCACGGAAATTAAAATATATATAACAGGGTTGAATAAACCAAAGAAAATATATTAACATTTCCAATTACTAGGATCTGAGTAAAACTTTCTTATTACAAATAGTTTATAATTTTCATTTTGTGTTTGCTACTATCCAAATCAAACAAAGTCTTTCGAAACAAATTATCTTCCATGTTATTTAACGAGTTAAACATATCTGATATTTGGCTTAATAAACTGCATTTTAGTAACATTTGTTTCCGCATCTTTTATGCAGTGTTCCTTCAAATTCAATATGTTGCTAATAGTTTCACATTACTTATGACTTAAGGTTTAAGTACTTTTTCTCCTCCTTTCAAAAACAAAACTCTTTTCAAAAACAAAACATTCTAAAGCGAACAATCATGGTGATTGATCCTAAGAATGTAACCTGGTATCGGAACATCGTACAGTTTCCCAGCAAAGAAAACTTCAGATACCAAACTAATATTATGAAGAGTATTTCCAGTACTCAACTGCATAAAAGGCATCAGTGATTACGATTACGTTTTTTATACAGAACATTTTTCATTGGAAAGTTAGAAGCTAGAATGACATCTTAAAGTCAGGTTTTTCTTCTTCTTTTATGGAGATAAACCACACAGTATCTCAAAACTGACAATCAAAAACTAAGTGTCTCTGTTGTGAGAACAATTTTATATGCCAAAAGACCAGGATTGAATGACCTCATATTCTGTTTTGAAACAACTTGAAGTAACTTGAAATTATTTGATCCTGTGAGAAGTCTGTGTAGTATCCCCTTCCCACTGAAATACCATCTTCCCTTGCTATGCTTTCAACTTCTTCTTGTACTCTTTCACCACCAACTTTATTTGGATCCAACAAATTACAAGCCACCTCAATGACACCTTCACCATGTGCAAGTGCCATGGCCTGTACAGAGGGAAGTCCACCACCTCTTCCACTCACCCGTTTGGCAATTCTCCGAACTGCATTAATATCAGAAGACAATAGAGGGATATTGTAGTTATCAACCCAATTGGTGGCTCCAATCACAGCAACACCTTTTGCTGGTGTTACTTGAGAAGGACCACTATCAGGATTCAGTGGTAAAGACTCTGATTTTAGCCCCCCAATCCACTGATTTTCGTTACAATTTGGCTTAAAATAACCAAATACTCTTCTGATTGAATCAAGTGTCCTCCCCTCTTCATGAGCTGCTCCATATAGATAAGTGGGAACTGCACATAATTTTTACGGCCATTGACATGCAAACATATACATTTAAAAACATGATTTGCAGTTCTATAGTCACCTTATCAGCATGTAAATTAGTACTTATCAAACTAATGATATATACAAGTAGGGAAACATCTGAACAAAATGAAACTTGGGAGCTAAGAAGAATTAACAATGAATGCATGATTTTTAAGTAGCATAAAAACAGAATGGGGTTCAGGAAGTTTATTTCTGCATAAAACTAAAGAGGTTATTTGATTCTCCCATGTATAGAAATCTTGAAGATTAACTCTATGCTAGAGTTGGTTATCCCAATATTCCTCACAGCCTGAAAAGGTTCTACAACCTACCATGTAGTGCGTGAATCAATTGATTCATAATTATTCTTGTTTAACCAGTCTCTCGAGTTCATACTAATGGTATTAAGTATTTAAGGGAGAACTTTGACAGAATTGTCTTCTGTGAAAGATAGATTTGGCCTCTTCCTCTACAGAAAACTAGAAAGTTAGATACTATAAACCTACAACCGTTCTTATAGTATTTTTCTCGCAACAACTGGTATGAATTTTCTAGGTGTTCATTCTTGTTCCTTCTTTATATCTGGTGCACATTATTTATTGTACTCAAAATTAAGTAAATACTGTCCAACATCTAACATAACCCTCTTAAGCATCTGACTTCTGATTCAGCACAACACAAGTTAATCAAAATTGAAGACTCTCAACCCATACATTATATGCTACTAACCTTGAAGAGTAGAACCCATGTCCGTGGCTAAAAACCTAGCAGTGGTAGCTGCTTGATCCAAGGAAGCATCAAGCAAGGGGTGAAAACAAATGTGATCCACAACACCAAGTCGAGGATGAGTACCAGAGTGAACCTCAAAATCAATGGTGTCAAAAGCAGCCTTCACCATTGCCAACACAGCATTTGCCAGGTGAGATGGCCCTGAAACACCCATTTCAGAGACAAGGGTGTAGCCAACTCTGTTGTAGGTCACATCCTCGAACTTGTTGATTATGGGAGCCAAAGGGAAAAGCTTGGAAGCTTGTTCTATTGATTCCAACGCAATTCTGTTCCTGCTCTCTGATATGTACACCTTGCAGCAACCCACGACGGTTTTCAACATGTTTCTTCACAATCAACATTCATCAATCACCACTTACGTGGTGTGAGTGGGTGAAACAACAAAAATCTCTTACCTTTAGACATGTTCTCACAATCCATTTTCGACCACAACCCCCAACAACAAAAACAAAACCTTATCTCAGATTTTTTCTTTAAAACACGAGTTATGAGATCGAAGAGTAAAGACACGTATAGAAGGTAATTCTAGTGGATATGTTAATCTCCAACACAGAAAATGCCAAAATCCGAGAGAATTACAAGATTGTACACCCCAAATGGCATTTAATTGAGATTTAGTGTTCTACTAACCAAATGAGATAGATATAATAAAAGGGGAGAAAAAACAACGACAACTGCACCAACCAAACCTTCAAATACCCGTTTTCAGTTCAAGTGTGGGAACCGAACAAAGGAACGTCGATTTTCAGTTCTATGCATTATGAATCAAAGAAACGAAGAATTTTCATTTTTCTTTCGGCCATAAAACCAAGTAGATGTTTGTTTTTGCAGAATATAAGAACTAGTGGTTGTGGGATAATGATAATGTTGAACTATGCCAGACACTAATATTATTTGTTTTCCATTAACACGAACTTTTTAATTTAAAATCAAACATATATAATTTTTATGTTTTAAAATCAATTATACGTTAATCTGACACAAAATCAAACACACTAGTAGTAATCGCACCACAATGGACTCTAAATCTGACATCCAACGAATTCCAAATAGAAGGATGAAAAGTTTAAATTAAATATTGATATCTACTTCATAGTCAATATTTCATAAGGAATGAAATTTTAAGATTATTTTTATTTATTTCAGTAGAACTACAGAAGAAAAAAATGTTGATAACAACTATTGTTATATTGTTATGAAATTAATGTCATACTCCATCTTTCCATTTGTTTTTGCGTTAATCCTTGTTGAATTATAATTTTTGACCTCATAATTCAAACCATTAAAACTAAGTTCCTTATGCACTAACTACGGATTTGACCTGAGTATACGTAAAGGAAAATATTTTTAACACCTTTTCCGGGCGTGAAATTGAAGGAAAGGGAAAAAAAATGAAGATAAAAAATTGGAAAAGAGATATAAGAAAATGAAGTTTTAACAAATCATATTTCTACCCAGAGACGTAGAGATAGAATGCAGAGAGAGTAAAATAGTGTTGTTTTCACATAATATTCTCACAACACATCTTCAAAAGAAAAAAGAGATAGAAAGTATAAGAGAAAAATAATGGAGAAAATATCATTTTTCAGAAATGTATTATTAATTTGGTGTTTGGTGATGTGAAGGAACACTGTTACATGTAAAGAGTGTGCACTATTAGCAAAATTTGTCAATCAAAACTTGTATATTTCTCTGAAAGTCCATTTCAAAATAGAGATCTACAAAGTGATCTCAGTTAGTGGTTGTTGCAGTTCATATTTTTGCTGCCAGACTTCTAGTTGAACGAGATTGCACTTTACACTTCTTTCTTGAACCTGCCAGCACACATTAGATAAATTCAACGATTAAGAAACCAAAAGAATGAATTGCTGGTGGCATAAAATTTAGATAATTTGCTAAGTTTTAACATTATGTCGCTATTGTACATAAAAATGTTATGAAAAATGTTATGAGTACTAGTGTGTGTTTGAATTATCCTTGAAAAATTTAAGTTTAGTTGAATGAAATTAAAATTTCATTCAAACGTATCAAAGGTATTGTTTTGAATGCAAATACAATTTAAACCTCTTTAATATTCAATGAAAAAAAAATGTCAAAACAAGTGGATGTGACTTTCAAAACTATTGCTCTTTAACTAACTTTTGGGTACTTAGAGGTTGATCCAAACATACGTAGTAGTGTTCAAGGAAAAAATGTGAATTTGTATTACAAGCATTGCAAAGTGAAATATGTTTCGTAATTCTTAAATTTAAACACTAAATTGAAATTTATTTATATTTTAAATTTTAATATATTTTAATTTCAAAATTTTAAAAAATAAATTGATATAATCCTTGTAAATTATAAATTGATATAGTCCTTATAAATAATTCAATCGCCAGCCTAAAATATTGTTTCACACCTTAACCAAATTTAACGGAGATGAATTAGAAAGATTATATCTATTCATTCTTAAAGTTTAAAGACCCAATTATATTAAAGTTTAAATCACACAAATCTTAACTTTACATCCAAGTTTACCCACGACCTATTTAAAACTTGTTTAGTTCTAGACTTTAATAAAAGTTGAACTCTTCTCCTCAAAATTAGTTACCTCAAAGACGTATATGGCCTGGAAAAGATCATAGAACTCTTGTAAGAGTTGTTTCTCTTGTGCTACAACTTTTGCTAATTCTGATAGCGTTGCAGCAATCTTATCAACCTCCTGATGAAGCAATATTTGATTTGAATATAATTGCTGAGAGATAATAACAGGACTAGATAGCAGAGTTTTAACAATTGTAAACATACGGAAGATGATAAAGTTGTTAAAATTGGCTTGATGCGAGCCGTGAGATCAGTTGCATGCCGTAGAGCAATAGATGTTGATTGCATGTTAACCTGTCACCATAATTGAATTCAGTCAATACACTTTTCCTATCACTCCTGATATGGTAATATTTTCCACTTTCCACTGTACCTACTTACGTACGTACCTTAGCACCTTCCAAAAGAGGAACTCTGCAAACAACAGAATGCAGACACTCTTTGATGGCGGTTATTGCTTTTAAGTGTTGCCTTTCCATACCTACCCAACATTCTAATAGCTTCATCTGCATAAACATCAAAATATCAGCTGAAAAAAAAAAAAAAAAACATTCGAAATAAGACATGTGTTTAACAAATCTTGATGAAGAGAGATTTACTATGACCTGAGAATACAGAACAAAAGCGACCTTCATTTCAAGCTTTTCTCTGACAAATTGTATCTTCTTTTTCAGAACAGAACGCTGTAACTTTGTGAGAGCATCCCAAACACATATCAAATTGCTCTAAACATATCAAAGTATAGTGTGAGGCATACACGTAGAGACTCATAGAAGAATCATAACCAGATGTGAGAAATTAGAAGAGTTCATCTTTGATAAACAGAAACAAGTAACTTGATACGTATCATATGAACATACTCTTTTAAAAACAATATGTATAATAAAAAGAATGTATCTTTTTGTCTAAAACATCTTCTATAAGTCTGCAATTCTCTTTCTCTCTATTCTATGTAGGTATCTATTATCAAACATTTTTGACATGCATACATATATATATATACATACCTCAGCCTTGTGAGAAATGGTTCCATTCACAACCTGGGCTCTAGCATTTGCAAACCGCCATTGCATCAACCGATTATCAAACAAACGAAGCTTATGAACAACCTCGGAGCTGACACCAAAACCAATGGGCGAAAGAGACCCAAACCCACCGCTTTTCTTACTCTTGAAAAGATCAAAGCCCATGTTGAGCAACTTCTCCACCCCTTTGACCTTGGTAGTAGGACTAGTGGGATGGTGCTTGAAGCCCGAAAACGACATCGGTTTATCCATGCTCTCAACCGACATAGCCGGCGACTCCGCTCTCCCAGGAGACAAAGCCCACGAAGACTTCGAACTCTTGTACGATCCCGCAAGCGAATTAGCCCTCCTAATAGCCGTTTTCAGCGTGAACCGTTTCACAGCCGACGAGTCACCGTTCATGTTCGCAATATTGGACTCTGAAGTTCCCCTACGAGGTCTTCTCAACGTTGTTGTTGCAGCACTCGAATGTTCAACCGCCACGTCAGTTTTTCTCGGCGTTGTTTTTCCCGCGTCAGGTTCCGAATCGATAGAGTTTCTAGAAGAACACGAGTGTCTCCTCGAAGAGAAGGACTTGGCGTTCTCGTCCAGCAACAATCTTCCAGGAGCCATGTTGCTGTAAACGGGTCTCTTAGAAGATGGTGAAGGTGATTCTGAGGGTGTTGCTAATTTCGCCACGTGTCGCGCAGAGCCACCAATGATGATGGGTGTATCAGTTGTGCCCTCTATGATTCTGTCTTCGGTGATGTGGTCGGCGAGAGTACCGGAGTTTCTCTTCGCCACCGCAGACGAAGGCCATAGTTGGTGGCGCGTGGGACCCGGGTCCTCCGTGATGGCATGGCGCCGGTTTGGGCTGGAGGATTTGCGGCGGACAGGGGAGTGGCATTCTGCGGAGTGTGTGGTTGAGTTGGGAGGTGAAGGGAGAAACCGTGAACTTGATTCGCGGATTCGGAGTTGGCGAGGTTTCGGAGATGGACTAGAAACGGGTGAACCGTTCGGCGTTTTCATGGGTCAGAGGATGTTGGAAGTAAAAACCTCGGTGCGTGTTTATTTATGTTTGGTATGCATGTAAGTAAGTAAGAGTTGACACTTGAGAATGGCGCCGTAAAATATTGATCACCTTGCGCCGGCATGGATGAATTACTTGAATGCCCTTGTGGTTGGCACTGTTGGTTTACGTTTGGCAGGTGGAGACAGGAATGGAAGTTGAAAATCATTGGCGAGAATTCAGTTTTTCCTGTTTGAGTGAGGGGTGAAGAATCTATGTATTAGTGCCACATGTTTGAAATTTCTTCAAAGTTGAAATGGCCTTAAGTTTCTCAAACTTTTTCTGTTTGGTTGGAGTGCACTATTTTTTAATTTAATTTATCGTTTTTTGTTGTTGTTGTGATGTGAGCACGTTTATGGAATAATAAAATCATATTTAAAAGGAGCGTGCAGGAATTGTTAATGTGCATGCTTATAACTTAGCTGTCCCTTAAACTAAATATGAAATGGACTAAAAAGATTAATGAATACGAGAAAAAAATGAAATCATTTTAGTTCATAAAAAATTTGGTAATGCTATGTATCGTTATTCCTTCCGTCAACTATTCATTTCTACCAAAGTTTTCTTCATAATCCAACGCATGAAATATATAACTTTTTATTAAAATATTTTTCATGAGTATATAAATCAATATCTTGTCAACCAAAAATTTAAAAAGTAAAAACAGAAACCATTATTAAAATGGTTTAGTTACATAATGCAGTGCCAAAGAGTATCCAGTTGTTATTTATATTTGATGGACCATTTAAAAATCAATCCTTTTTTTTCTTTTCTTTTTAAATCTTTATTTATAAAAAAGTGAAAGAAAAAAATATTTTATTTTCTTTAAAGATGTCTTAAGCAATTAAATTTCCTACCTTCGTTAGAGAGTGTTTTTATTTCTTTGTGCTCAGAAAGAAATATAGCTATTTTCTTTAATTTTTAAAATGCTCTTTTTTGTCTACTGCAAATTTTGCAGTGCTTTCTAAATTTTCATTTTAGACGTGACTTAAAAAAATTGTTATTGTGTTGATGCATCCTTGGTTGGACTAATAACTTTAGATATTCTTTAGACTACTGAGAAATAACTTATAAGGTACAAACTATACAACACAATTGGTAATTGTACACAGGCATATGATCACGAAACAAAATCTGCTTCTGAAATAAATAAGGTAGATAGTTTTGTTACACATGAGAAGTTGATAACTCTGAATCATAGTAATTTCTTTTGAAAAAGTGGCATCGAGAATAACAGAATAAAGTTTAAGCAAATGAATGCCACAGGAAAGAACATCTGGTCTTGCAAATAACAGTTGTGAACATAAAAAGTTTGCAGCTGATCTCATCCTTGACTGCAATTAGAAACTGAACTGATTTAGCCTAATATGTGACAGATGAACGTGTATATGCTACAACAGAAGATCCAGATTCAATGAAGACACCAAAGATAAAGCCACCAGACATGTTTGACCTTCCAAAATTGTACAAACATTTCTGACAACGAATTAAGAGCCTACCAGTTCCACAAACAGCCACTGATATAATTCGATATAATTTTCTACCCTTCCAACTGAGGCAAGTAATTCTGAATCTGAATCTTCCACCAAGGTCTGAAGTATCAATTTAAACGCAATTCAAAATCAGTGGAAGTTACACTGCTGCAATAAAGGATGAGAGTATTCAACATATTTTTCCCACAGGGGCTTGTACTTCTCTATCCCAATCTTCAACCATGGCTTGGAATTTCCATTGAAATGTAGCACAGCACCCCTCTCTATCAACTGAGGATCAACATTGGTGTAGCCAAAACCCAAAACGTGCCACGATGGATCTAAGGGCTGAGTTAATCCATAAAATGTCAACAGTCCAGGCGGCAAGGTACCAAGTTTCCACAATGTCCGGTCCACGTTCTTCTCCTGCCAGTAATGGTAAATGCCAGTTACGTTCTTTTTCCTCCATTGAACCAAATCAAATACATTCATCCCAAATGCCCATCCACAAGCATCAGGGTCAAAATGTGCATGTATAAGAGGATGAGAGTAGTTCAAATATTTGTGGTATCTGTGAAATGTCTCCATGCATGTTTCAACAGCTCCATTTACATTACCATTCAGATCAATGGAAAAAAGATCAGAAAGATCCTTCTGAACCACAACATCATCATCCAAGAACACCACCTTCTTTAGTGAGGGAAAGACTTCAGGTATGTAGAATCTCAGGTGATTAAGCATTGATAGATATTTAGGGTTACGAAACTTGATAGGTGTTCTTCCCTCATCACTGTTGCCAGAAAAGTAGTAGCTCTGTATTTCAGAGTCTTGAAGTTGCTTGAGCACAGGAACATACGATGCATTTAACCAAGTAAAGTCTTCAAACTTCTGCACTTCCACAGACACTCCATGGAAATCGTTCACGGCAAACCATGCCTTCATCGCAGCATAGTTTATTTCATCAGTGACAAGGTGAAAAACAATCATGTTGGGATTTTTAGAATTCATTGCAGTTGAATTGACCACAACCGAAGTTGCAAGAATGTTATCAGAGAAAACACAGAAGTGGTAAAGGTTGTTATCCTTGAGCTTCATCTCCATTTGTCTTTTGTCCTTCGATTTCTTTTGCAGATTAAAGTTTCTGAACCATTCCGTTGTCAACCGAACACCAAGGCAGTACAGACTTTTTGGAACTTCTTCAGCAGCAATTTGTCCGTATTTCGAACTCTTTTCAGTAACTAAATTCATCTGTTCCTCAAGAGCTTGAATTTTTGCTTTGAATCTCATGATCATGGTTGCACTATCATAATGGAGCTGCTGGGCTTGGTATAACAATAATGCCATATCACGGATAGCCTTTTCTGTTTCCCTTGTTGTCAAAGGAACACGCCTAGTTGCAGCATTTGAGAGGAGCCTCTGTGAATTGTGGATCTGAGCACTTAATTCCCAAGCAAATTGGAGATTGTTGCTTTCTTTTGCAATTACGACAAAAGCTTTTGCCAGAGATATCTGATCATTGAGTTGTCTTGTGACCGAGTTAGAGTTTAACATCTCTTCAGTAATATTAAGGCCTTCCATAATCTTATCATGCTTGTAAGTTCTCTGTACAACAGGATTCAAAGCTATTAGCTAAAGAAAGATAACAAGAACCTAATCAACATCTATCCTACCCAATTGTAATAATATTATATTATAATAATATCATAATATTAAGCATGCCATGTAAGCATGTCAAGAATTGTTTTTATGATCCATGCATGATCATTTGAGGAAAGAATTGTCATTCTGTTATAGTCCCAAAATTACAAAAAAGAAAACATAATCCTCCATCCATCTAACAAGTATCATTTTGGTTTTTCAATGTAATATTTTTTTTCTTCATTTATGCCCTAATAATATTAATGAAGGTAGTAGATACTGTAAATACTGCAAAGATACTGTAAAGGTGGTTGATATACACTATTTAACTAGTTTTACTTGAATTGTGTATAAAAATGTATAACACACTTGTCATTTGTCATGGAGGCAGTGAATAGGAATAATGGTTTCTCTCCATAACAAGAATATGAATTTGTTATAAAACTTACAGGAAGAGCAACATCTGGAGAACTCAACATAATCCCAGTCGAAAAACAAGACCCAAGTTCTCCAAAGAATTGTAGTCATTTTAAACAGTATAAAAATGTGAGCACATAGTAACATCATGGTATCGATTAGAATCAAATGAACTCGCAAAATCAACCAGGGAGTCATCTTAGACTAAATAAAGATGAGTGGTGCAAGCGTTGAATTGGTTCATGTTAATCACATCAGTATTCATGAAACTGCTAAAGTACTATTCCAAATTATTAAGCATTCGAGTTCCGAGCGATGTAAAGAGAAGAAGAATAAAAAAAATACAAACAACCATACCATGAAACAACCCCCTTTTTCACACCCGTAAGCAAAAAATCCAAAGCGAAACAGTGGAAAAAGCCAATTCACACAATCTCCTGAATACATACATGTACGGCACAAAATCAGTCCCCAGCATCACATAACCAAAAACAAATCACTCGTTCATAGACCAACCAACCCTCCCGACAAAAATCAAATCAACTCAACAGAAGTTGAATCCTCAGAATAGCAAAAAATTCAAAATTTAATAATAAAAAACATATTCAATATTTTCACACACACTCTCCGGCACCCGAAAAGGACAAAATCTATGAAATGAACCAATTGAGAAAAAAAAAATTACCTTGGACAAAGCGGGTCTGGACTCAATTTTGTTCCCTTTGCTCAGAATATAGACAAAGAGAAGAATCACTGCACAGCACAATGCCCACCACAGAGCATCTGGAACCTTCTTACGCACTGGCCTGCGAAAATCCGTCGCTCGTCGCCGCATCTTCCAACTTTCTCCAAACCCCAATTGCAGCCTTCTTTCACTTTTTTCCCTGGAAACCGTTTTCCGGGAAAGTAATGTTCAGGGGGAAAAACAAAATTTCAAGATCGGCAGCTATACCCAAGATCTGGAATCTCCGGATTTGGAAAAATAGAAGTGAAAAGATTCAGATTTGGGAGAAATATCTGGTCGTACGACGGTGGACATGCGCTGGTGAAGTGCTTCTGGGCACTACAGTGAGCACAAAGAGGAAAATAATAGTAAGAGAAAAAAAAAAGAAAACAAAAGGAGGTGGAAGTGGTTTCATGGCACGATGATGTTTTGGCATTTCATTTTCAGGGACAGTGACAAACGGTCCTGATCGTGCCATGTCAACTTTCAATTATAACATTTGATTTTGATTACCCATTTAAGTCCAATCAATTATGGTCGGTTCTCAATTTTGCCTTGTCTTCTCAAACTGCAATAAAATCAGAATCTACCCATTCAGTTGCCAAAGATAGAATTCTGGAATATAATATATTTTTCTAGTTTTATAATTTTACTTTTAGAAACTTAATATAATTGATTAATTTTTTTTTTAAAGAAAGTATTGACTATTTTAGAATTTATTATTTATTTTAAAGCCAAAGATACTATGTTTAAAAGGGGTATTTAAAAGATGTATTGAGTTTTACTTTGAGTTGGATCTCCATCTTTGTTTTTGTAAATTTAATTGATTTGGTTCTTCCATAATTATTGTGGCAATATAGGAGAATTTGGCAATTTATTGTTCACACTTAACTTGCATTTGATGTGTCAGTTGCACAAAATATTTGAGTTTATTACGCAAAATTTATCAGCAGAGGGAGTGAATCTATGTTGAAAAATGTTTTGTTTTCGTGTCGTTGTTGAAAGGTGAAAACATTGTTGTCTCTATGCTAATTTATGGTAATGGTATATTATCTCATAACTAAAAATTAATAGAAAAAATAACACTAGCCAAGAATGTAAAAAAATAGTAATAACATTAACAATTTCATTCTAATTGTTATTTTTTTATAAAGATTAAATATTTTTTAGTCTCTAAAATCGAAATTCTTTTTATTGCAAATTTAGATATATTTTTTAAATTTTAAAAATAAATAAATATAATAATCTTAACCTAACATTGTTAAAAAAAAAATTACATGTTAATTCACAAATTAAAAATTTAAATATGCAAAACAATGTAAATAATTTAAATATCATCGTAAAATTAACATGTTAATTCACAAATTAAAAATTTAACTAATGTGAACTATAACAATTATATTTATTATTTTTTAAGTTTGAAAAATTAAATTATATAAAAGTCAAATTATATCAAAATTTAAAATAAAAATAAATACAAATTTTGTCAATAGGACTAAAAAATATTAAAATCCTTATTTTCTTTTTATAGTAGTTTATACTCTCAGTATATAAAAAAAGTAGTAATATAAATAGGAATTTATTAACTACTTAAAGCAAATATAGGGTAAATTCTCATAAGATAATTTCTTTTAAGAAAATTGTGTTATATAATTTTTAAACAATTTTTATAGTTTTTTTATTGATAAAGTGTTGTGAGACTTACTTTGTCCCATAATTTATTTTTTAAAATATAATAGTTTATAAAATACTTTCAATATAATAATATATAAAGTGTTTTTTATTGTTTTGAATTTGTGAAAAAGTTGAACAGATTTTGATACATTTATCTTGAGGGGATGATAAAACAAGGCATGGAAAATTATTTGTACAAGTTATTTTGCTGAACCAATAGCTTTTGGTCATAGATAATTACAAAAATCTACCATGACTTATAAGGTAAAATAACTTGTGTTTTTCTCATCCTTATCAATATCATCAAGGATTTTGGTGCAGGTGTTTTAGCATGACATGAATGATTCCTTGCACCAAATTTCATCAATTTGTCACCTAAATTCCTTCAATTTCTCACCTAAATTCGATACACGATTCTCATCTTAAACAAAAATTTAATAGAATCATATCAATATTTAATAGAATCTTACAAACATTTCTGTTGAGAAAGGTCAAAATATATAATCATAATTATTTTAAGGATTAAATATGTTTTTGTCAGTCAATTTTCAGTCAATTTTGGAATTAGTTTTTTTTCAAAATTTTATTTTTTTTACCAAATTTTGTTATGTTTATTTGACATTTTAAATATCAGATAAATTTAATAAAATTTGGTTAAAATTACTAAATTCACGCATTTTTAAAGATAAAGACTAAATTGGTCAAAATTTTGAAAAAGAGATTAATTCCAAATTTCGCAACTTAAGAGACCAAAAGTATATTTAACTTTTTTAATTAAAAATTTAATAGTTTAAGCATCACGATTCAATTGAGTCAATCTAGCTAATCATACACAACAATAATATATTAGTATTTCGGTGGTTCAAAATATCTTTGTCTGTTATCAAAAGTTGCTTAAAATGAGTTTAGGACAAAACAATTACAACACCAAATCAAATAATTTTACACTACAATAAAAGAGAGTTTATTTATTCCACATGTGAATTAGTTATTAACTACATAATTAGGAACAAGGTGACGAAATTACCTTATACCTTCATGGCACTAAGCTTTTTGTATTACTTCAGTTTGAACAGAGGATTAAAATAGATAAAAAGGACAAACTTTAATTTTTTATGGTCCAAAATTGCATGTACACCTCTGATTTGGAATACACTTAAAAAGAACACAAAACTTGGAAAGGAATGAAAGAATTGTTTAAAAATAATTTTGACTAAATTACACAACTACCTTTTAGTCTAGTTAAGTAGACTGAAGAAAAAACTTATATTAATTTAATCAAATTCATTAATTTTGCAGTTAAATTATTTAAGCCTACACTCGATCAACTCTATTTTCATTAACAGTAAAAAAAAAATAGTAGTATATGAATTTATTGAAGTGAAACACTAAATCCTACCATCTATATAAATTCTTTAGAAAATTATCAATAGTTAGTTTCTGTTAACAAAGTGATCATAATACTGGTGATGCCTGTTTTTTAAAATTGACGGCAATTTCATGTAATTTTAAGAGATGTGGGTAATTATGATAAATTATTCACAAATATCACCGATCATCCATCCATATATATATATATATATATTTATAATTATATATAATATACAAATGAAAGAAACATAACGCATTTTTTTATATTTGTTATTATTTTTTTATTTACTAACTATGTTTTATTTTATCACAAATGATAATAATTACTATTATTTCATTTTACAAATTTTCTATTAGTTTATGTATTTTGGTGGTTTTTTTTATTCATTATTTTATTGACAATTCTGCTAGCTCATCAATGTTTGTTGATATTATTTGAGGTAGTCAAAACAAATTTGAGCCCAACTACATTTATAAAAACAAATTTGTCTCTTGTGTTTTATTACAAATTGATAACAGAGCTCCAGTTTTTTACATGAAATGGATTGGATTTATTAAGCCCATATGCGCGTCTAATTTGATTTATTCTGTTAATTAAAGTGTTGGGTTTCATTGCAAACTTCTTATTTTTTTCTTTCACAGTATTTACTTAACAATGTTATATATAATAATAATAATTCTTATGTATGTCATAATTTTCGCACCATACTTCTCTACTCTCAATTTCTTTTAAAAGTTCACAATGCTTATTGTTAATGTTTTGGTATTTCAACATAATTAATTGTTTAATAAGTGCATATGGTTTTTCAATGATTATTTTAATAATTTTGACTCGACTAATTTTTGGGATTCAATAATTTTGTATTAAGGATCGTTAATCATATGGATGGTAATTGTTAAATATTTTTCGTATTTTTACATACATAGTTCATATGGAGAAAAATAATTTCAGTTATTTTGACATAAGCACTTCAATAACAAAATTCCTTTTCTTTATGAAGTATACATTTGTTTGTAAATTGCCTTTATTGATTTGTTGTCTGACCTCAAAGGTAACACATTACTTCACATTACTTCTGTAATTTTTAGTTCACATAAGTGGAAAAGAGAGAAAAGCAAAATATGAAGTAAGCATATTAAAATGGAAAAATTAAAATACGTATCCTCAAATGAAAGCTACACTGGACGAAACAATGTATTACTGAACATCAGATTATGTTAGGTTCTCCCTTGAAAACAGAGACTTAGCTAGACACCATCAATGCTGGAGAACCAAACAAGAATCGAAATATACAAATTGAATTCAAATTAAATCATGCACAGAACATTTTTGGAAAATAATACACAACAAAATAATTCACATAGCAATCGAAATTTAATTTTCAAAATCACATTGCAGCATGAAAAACAATATTAATGATGCATTCATCAACACAACAAAGAGATAAATTTGAGACGGAGATCCATGAATAGAACGGCTCAGAACATATTACAGCTCTATCAATCATGATTTATCAGAAGCAGAACTGGCATTTAAAGCTGAATTGTAATCATCATAGCCAATATCACAGGAAATAAATAAAACTCAATTAGCAAAATTCTCTATTTTGTAAAAAAATTGTCAATAAAATATCGGCTCATATCAAGAAATTCAACCATTTAATCCATTATGCTTCATCGATCAATCTCAGAAGCGCGGATAATATGTAATCATCGCCGACAACTAAGATCACAAAACACTAAAACACACTGAAAAAATCTTAAACTTGAAAACCTAATGTGGAGGATATCTTTAGAGGCACAAACATTGAAACGTAAAAGCCCCCACGTGAAATACCACCAATTCAATTTGCGCCTCTATGACTAGCTTTATTTTCACGGAACAATTTGAAAACAAGCTAAAGGTGTAGTGAGGCGCCAAATAAACACAAGAAATCGAAAGCATGGAGAATTGCAAGATTAAAATAAACGAAATTTTGCCATTGTTTAGACACAGATTAGCCAAGAAATTGGGACAAAACTGCAACACGAATGGCACCGATTTGGCACGTGTATTGGGGCTTTCACGTCATGCATTAATCAGAGAAGCCCGGGAGACATCGTGCGGAGAGTTAAGTAGAAGGAAACTTTTTACCTAAAAATCTCTGTTCGTAAACCTAAAATTCGAAACACTAGCGGCCATTGCCGAACCCTGCACTACAATTGAATTGGGCTTGCATATGGTGTTGTATTTATAGGCGCCCCAAACCCTAATTCTCTCTCTTTCTCTCTCTATCAGACTCCAACGTTTGCGAATAATACGGTGTGTTTCGTTTGGCTGTTTGGGAAAATATGTATTTTTTCTTCTTTTTATACAAATAACTTATATTTGAATGTTGCCATAATTTAATAATTTTCTAAAAGGAAAAATATAAATGTATTTTTTTTGGTGTCATATTTCTTACTTTACAAAAAAATATTATAAAATATTGTTCTTAATATTTTAATTACGTAAAATTATTTGTTTGGTGCTTTGTTGATTCAATTATATTATCTCTTATTTAAAAAAAAATATTTATTTCTTAAAATAAGTTTGAATTAGTCGTTTTCGTTTACTCCTTAACTAACAGTGACGACATACGTTGATATGACGTTATTTTTAGTGTACTTATGTCAATCAACCTTTTGGGTAATTTATGTGCTAAAATGTGTATAAAAACAATAAAATTGAGGATTTAAATTATGAAAACTCAATTTGTCTTCCTTGAGAGAAAAAAGTTTAACATAGATAAATATCATTTTGGAAGGTAAAGAAGGTTTTGTGTGGTTGTAAGTGACTGAGTTTTTCAAATTCGACCATTTCCTACATTAGGTTAATAGAAATATTCTACATTTTCTACATCATTTTAATGAAAAGCCCCTACTATTTCCTATACCAACTTAATGAATTTTACAAATTTATTATGAGTTATTTGACTTAAAAAATAAATGTAATAAATTTACGATTACGATTGGAGAGATCATTCCTTGCACATTATTAAGTGTTTATTTTATTTGTATTAATTAAAATCTCTCAATGCATCGCAATTCTTTATATTGTGCTAGTAAATATTCTATTATAACTTATTTATTTTTAAATGTTTTCTTTAACATTTAAATATTTTCAAATATCATAACACATTTACTATATAATCTATTTGTTGCGCAAATAATGTGGAATTACATATTTTGATGTGACTAATAGCTGTTTAAAAAATCAAACATAAAATTGTTTTTTTATTATTATATACAAAGATAAGTTTTTGAATATATAAAGATATATTTTCTTATGGCTTATTTTTTAAATATTGGATTTGTTAAATGTATTTATGTGCATCCATTGTTTGTTAAGGTAGGGAACAAAGTAAACATGTTTATAATATGTAATATGCTTGATGATATTATATTTATTAGAAATTGTATTGCTAATGTTTAGCAAATTCAAAAAAATCATGACAGATATTGAAATGTCTAGTGTTTTGATGTATTATTTTTGGCCATATAAATTATTCAATTAGAATATGATAATTTTCAATCTTAAAAAAACATGTATGAGAAATTTTGATCAGATCTTAATCCTCAATGTACTTCATTTGAGTTACATTTGTTGACACTCACGAGAATTTTTCATTATTTACGAAGAATATGTAACTTTGTGGCATTAAAAAAGGACAAACTTTGTGATATGATTGAATTTATAGATAATGATTATGAAACTCATTTACACGATAGAAAAAACACATATGACTTGGTTTTATTCTTTTAAGTCTATTGAAATAATATTATTATACTCAATTATCACATATATGATATGTTGTTCCCTTTGTAATTTGGAACTTCATTTCGAATTTGTCCTTAAAAAATACCTTTCATGGCTAAAAAAGAAGTTATATTTAAATTATACTTAATCTAAATTTCTAAACAACATCAGACAATTAAACTCACCTGAACATCTATATTAGTTTTCTTTTAATTTTGTACAAAACACGTAACCGATTCCTTTTTATAATGGAAGATGAATGATATTGTAATACAACCTTTTATTCAAATCAACTTGTCCAATGGTCTTGAATGTTGTAAAACCCTCTTTTTCTGCCCAAAAATTTAAAGGGGTCTAGCCCTATCTGTTGGGCCTAAGGACTGGCCCATAGGGTGTCCAAAGCCCCTAAGGCAGCCTAACCCCTCTCATTTTTGCCATTCTTTCGAAAAAAAGGACCTTACTCTCTCCCTTTCCCTATCAACAAAAGCTCTGCTAGGGTTTGGTTCCCTCTTGTTCGTGCTAGCTCAAAAGCCCACCTCGTCTCACGTAAGTTGGTCCTTGAACCGTACTCCCTCCTTTCTAAGTTTGTTTTTGTGGTTTCTGTTAGGATTCACAGTAGTAACCCTGTTATTCTCTCTATGCTGCTGTTCGAGTTCGTAACCCTACTCTTGGAGCTGTTGGGTTCTTTGGCTTAAGGTCACAGTCTGTTATTAGCCCCTTTCCAGGTAAGGGAAGCTAGGGCTTTACTATTTTTATGTTTTAGATGCATGTTCGGTTGATTCTATGTACTGGATGGTTGGTATGTATTATTAGTTGTATGAAAATGCGTGGTTTGTACTGCTATAATGATGTGGACATGTTTCTGCGCGAGAGAGAGTAGTGAGCTTTGCTGAACTTGCCTAGGCGAGCGGGTTGGTCGCTCAAAACGAAAACTTTTGCTTAAGCGAGGAGCTCTCGCCTGAGCGAGAACAACAGTAGCTCACTCCCCTCTCTGTTTCGAGGGCTCGCCTAAGCGAAGGCCACTCGCCTGAGCGAGAGCAGTCTCGCTCAAGCGAGTTGGGCTAGCTTGAGCAAGACCTCGACGTGCTCCCTGTTGCAGTCTCACCCAAGCGAGAGCAAGTAGCTTGAGCGAGGGGTTCCTCTCGCCTGAGCGAGGACTCTTTAGCTTGAGCGAGATTTGACATTTCTAAGGGTGTATATATATATATATATGTGTGTGTGTGTGTGTGTGTGTGTGTGTGTGTGTGTGTGTCTCACATGATTGATTGATTTACGCCTAAGACGATTCAAGCCATGATGTTATATGTATTGTATATGATATATTGGGATTGTAAGTTGATGTGTTTAGCATGGGCTTGGTGTGATATATGCTTGATTGGTTTGGTAAATATATATACATATTGGCATGAGATTGATGTGCATGAGAACTCTAAGAGTGGTTGGTGAAACATGGGTAAAGTGCGGGTAAGACGTAATCCCATGACCTTCATAGGGAGTATTCATGGTGGTGTCTCATCTAATGGACATAATTTCGTGGACCCTCCTAGGGGGAGTTCATGGCGGTACCTCATCTAATGGACTTAATCCCGTGGACCCTCCTAGGGGGAGTTCATGGTGGTGCCTCATCGACAGGGCGTAATTCCATGAGGGTAACGTGGTGGTGCCTCATCGACCGTGCGTAATTCCACGAGGGTAACGTGGTGGTGCCTCATCGACCGGGCGTAATTCCACGAGGGTAACGTGGTGGTGCCTCATCGACCGGGCGTAATTCCACAAGGGTAACGTCGTGGTGTCTCATCGACAGGGCGTAATTCCACGAGGGTAACGTGGTGGTGCCTCAAGGTCAGAACGTAATTCCACAAAGGCCTCGTGGTGGTACCTCATGTAAGGATGTAATTTCGCAAATGCCTCGTGGTGATGCCTCACTGCTAGGACGTAATTCCATAATTTGGTGGTGGTGCCTCATCGTATGTATCCGGATAGTCAAGTCTCGGTGTCTTATATAGTTTGGTACTTCTTATGTGGATGTATGCTAATTATGCTTGACTATGAACTCATATGTTGAATGTTATGATATAAGAACCTTTCTGCACTAGCTTACCCTTTGCTTGTTTATATGATTGTGTGTGGTCTACTCCTTTGCGATGATCATCGATTTTATTGATGTGAGCAGATGTGAGAACCCCTGACAGTGGTAATGATAATAGGAATGCTGTAGCTTGATGTCTATGGACGGGTGTTGGGCTCACTATGGGGCCGCAGCTAAGAGAATCTTATTAGTTAGATTTCTATTGTTCTGGATAAGAACTTGTGCTACTTTTGAACTATCGTACTCGTGTTAGGCAAGGTGGCGTCCTTTTTTTTTGTTATGAATATGTTTGGGGAACTGTGTACTTTATATCCCAATTTCATACTCTCTAGATAATTATGTATGTGGCGTTTCATTAAATTGGATTTATCTATTTTATTGGGACGTTACAAATGTAACATTATCTTAAATTTGACAAAACTTGTATGAAAAAATCAGTTGACAATGTAAACTCAGGTATATATATTAGTGGTGGCAAAACGGGTCAGTCCCGCCCGTATGTGGCCCGTCAAAAATGGGCCGGGTCAGGCTGGTCCATCAAACAGAAATGGGTCAATAATCACAACCCATCTCGTATAGGACGAGCTAACAGGCAGGGTGGACTGGCCCGTCCAGTTTTTTTTTTCCTTTTTTTTGAATTTTTTTAATTTGTTTACAAAATTTTTTATTTGTTTTATTTTTAAAATTTATTTATATGTACAGATAAATTATTATTAAAGTCATATTTAATCAAATAAAATATTTTTTTAACTTTTTATTGATTAGTTAATATTTTTAATTAGATAAGTTAAAATAATTATTAAATTTTACATATTAAATTATTTAATTATAACTAATAATACAAACTTAATTTGTAGGTGTTAATGATTTAAATTACAATACTATTATATATATATATATATATATATATATACATTTAAAATATATAATATAAAAAAATAATATTTTTAATTACTTTTATTTTATTTTATTTTTTTAAAACGGGCCAACGAGCCAGGACGAGCTGACCCTTATTTTGGC